>Ga0136643_10001920_pt1 | contig 26260 bp, 19 predicted proteins | sample TergutLab28metaG_FD_96883 | JGI IMG/M metagenome (GOLD analysis project Ga0136643, IMG submission 96883) | Labiotermes labralis P1 segment gut microbial communities from Petit-Saut dam, French Guiana - Lab288 P1 (version 3) (version 3) | ecosystem: Host-associated > Arthropoda: Insects >... | reverse complement strand
TCTGACCCTCCTCGGACTCGAGGGGCCCGAAAAGAGATACGATCTGAAAGAGTATGACCGCGTGCCCAAGGCAATTCTGTACGGGTCAGGGTAATGTACCAATATCGGGCGAGAATTTCAGATACAATTCCATCCTTTTCTCGAAAGAACCTTTTATTATGGGAATTTCATAGATTTTATTATTGGAACCTCAGAGGAACGGAATGGGTTTATGATTTTGTTCAACACGGTCATTCATATGCCACTCGTTAAATATCCCCACTCTGATTGCGCCCCGGAATATCATGAAAAGAGAGTGTATCGCCATTATTGCATCATGCATCCATTCAGAATACTGTCATGACGGAGAACTCATGAACGAGGTTGTTTGAATGAGTGATATCAGAGTAGCGCTGATCGGCGCCTGCGGTAAGATGGGCACTCAGATCATCCATCGCCTTCTGAATACGGAAGGCGTCACACTCTCGGCGGCCTTTGACCTCGTGAACATAGGCAAAGATGTCGGTGAGACGATCGGAGCCGGAAAACTGAACGTTCCCGTCTCGGATTCGAAGGACATCTCATCCGTCCTGAGAAGGACGAAGACCGACGTTCTCATCGATTTTACCATTGCATCTGCAACCGCCGCGAACGCACCTGCCGCCGCCGCTGCCGGGGTCAACCTGATAATCGGGACAACCGGATTGACCGCGGAGCAGAAGACGAACATAACGGAATCCGTCGTGAAAAACAATGTCGCTGCCGTGATCTCATCCAACTATTCCATCGGCGTAGGCGTATTCTTCAAACTGATCAAAGACGCTGCCAAATATCTTGGCAACGATTACGATGTGGAGGTCATAGAAGCTCATCACAATCAGAAGAAGGATGCACCCAGCGGAACCGCGGTGACTGCGGCTGAGATAATAAGCAGGGAGATGAACAACAAAGAATATGTCTTCGGACGGGAGGGCATCTGCCCGCGCGGAAAGGAGATAGGGATACACGCGGTCAGAGGCGGAGACATAATCGGCGACCATACCGTGATGTTCATAGGCAACTCCGAACGTATAGAACTGCGCCACCAGGCCCATTCAAGGGATATATTCGTGGGCGGAGCCGTCATGGCTGCAAAATGGGTCGTTTCACAGAAGAAGGGTGTTGTTTACGATATGTCCGATGTGCTGAACTGATGCTGAAATTGACATAAAACACATTTTTAGGGTACCTAAAAGTGTGATTTGTTTACACAATCTTTTATATCAGTACACTTATGGTAAGATTGGGAAGATGCTGATATGAAAAGGCTCATCGAAGAAAAACTATTGCGGTGGAAGAACAGCGCAGACCGAAAACCGCTTGTCATATACGGTGCAAGACAAATAGGAAAAACACACAGCATCATGGACTTCGGCACCAAGAACTATGCTTCCGTCGCTTACTTCTATTTCGATAACAACCCCAGACTGTGCGAGCTTTTTGAGAGCGGTATATCATCGATCGCCTCTCTTATGGTCAAACTGGAGGCTAACATCAATCAGACCGTCTCGCCTGGGAACACACTGATCGTTTTCGATGAGATCCAATCATGCCCGGCCGCCCTCGGTTCGCTGAAAAGGTTTCAGGAAACTGCGCCCGAATACCATATCGTCGCTGCCGGCAGTCTACTCGGAGTGGCGCTGAACAGAAAACGTTCTGATGAAAAGACAGTATATTCATTTCCTGTCGGCAAAGTGGATGAACTGTATATGTATCCGTTCAGTTTCGAAGAATTCTTGATGGAATTCAATCCGAGACTGATACCTATAATAAGAGAAAGGTTTGACAGGAATTCCTCCGTTGAAGAAGGCATACACCAGCAGGCATTGGAATTGTTCCTTCAATATCTTGTTATCGGCGGGATGCCCGAGGCGATCCTGGAGTATAAGAAAACGGGCAACTACACGCTCGTAAAAGCAAAACAGCTCTCGATATGCAGCAACTATGTCCTGGATATGAATAAATACACGGATACGAGGACACAGGCGATCAGGAATGAAGCGGTCTATAATACATTGCCGTCTCAGCTTGCCAGAGAGAACAGGAAGTTCCAATATGCGTTGATCAAAAGCGGAGCAAGAGCTAATGATTATGAACTTTCCCTGAATTGGCTGGAAAAAGCGGCGGTCATAATCAAATGCAACAAGGTTACCGAAGGCAAAGAGCCGCTTGCGAGTTATGAGGATTTCTTGTCGTTCAAGATCTACATGAGCGATGTTGGTCTCTATTCGGCAAAAAGCAACAACTCTCATCTCTCGGTTTTAGGAAGAACCATGGGAGATACCGCAAAAGGTGCATTGACGGAGAATTACATCGCTCAGGAATTGAAGGCCAATGGGCATAAATTCTATTATTGGGAGAGTAAAAACCGCGCGGAACTCGATTTCGTCGTTCAGATCGAGAATGAGATAATACCGATAGAAGCAAAATCAGGAAAGGACACAAGGTCTCAAAGTTTGGACCTCTTCAGAAAGAAATACGACATTGAAACGTCTATAAGGGTCTCTGCCAGAAACTTCGGCTTCGAGAACGGGATAAGGTCGGTACCGCTCTATGCTGTTTGGTGTATCCGCTCTCACGGTGCATATCCCGAAAAATGATGACGTTCCGGTGCCGGATGCATGTTTGAAGATGCAAATGTTCAGTTCGAGATTGTAATCATTGTTTGTCCGTTTCTTCGGACTCGTTAATCATTGGCTTGAAATCATATTCTTAACGAACTCTCCGAGCACATCCTCCAGATCCGGATGGCCTATTTCGTGCAGATCGTATCCGATTTTCACGCAGGGTTTGCTGATCTTTATAACTCTCTGCAGGTCGATGGGCGTGGCAATGACGACCGTGTCGCAATCCGCCCTTTCTATTGTTTTTGACAGATCCTTGATCTGCTGATCGCCGTATCCCATTGCCGGAAGAATTTTACCAATGTTCGGATATGTCTTGAATGTCTCTGCAAGTTTACCGACGACGAACGGCCTCGGATCCACTATCTCGGCGGCTCCGAATCTTTGAGCTGCAACGAAGCCCGCGCCTATCTTCATTTCTCCGTGCGTGAGCGTCGGTCCGTCCTCAATGACGAGAACGCGTTTGCCTTTGATCAGTTCCGCTTTGTCAACGGTTAAGCATGATGCCGCGTCGATGACCGTCGCTTTCGGATTAACGAGTTCTATGTTTTTCCTTACGGTTTGTATATTTTCGAAGTCGGCGCTGTCTATCTTGTTTATCACGACAACGTCGGCAACACGAAGCGTCACCTCTCCCGGATAATATGAAAGCTCATGTCCCGGACGGTGCGGGTCCACGACCGTTAACATCAGATCTGGTTTATAGAAAGAGAAGTCATTGTTCCCGCCGTCCCACAGTATGACGTCGCACCCGCTCGGATCGTTCTCGGCTGCGCGAAGGATCGCTTCATAATCGACACCGGCATAGATCACGTTTCCGCGCATCACATGCGGCTCGTATTCTTCCATCTCCTCGATCGTGCACTTATGTTTCGCAAGATCTTCCACCGACGCAAACCTCTGAACCTTCTGAGCTTCAAGGTCGCCGTAGGGCATCGGATGTCTTACCGCTATGACCTTCAGCCCGTGTTTCATCAGAACCTCGATTATCCTCCTGGACGTCTGGCTCTTTCCGCATCCTGTACGGATAGCACAGACCGATATCACCGGTTTGGTGCTTTTGAGTGTTGTGTTCTTGTGTCCCATCATCATGAAGTCGGCGCCTGCGGCGTTGACCTTTGCACCCAAACCCATGACATACGCGTAAGGCACATCGCTGTATGAGAAGACACATTCATCCGCGTCAAGCTTTTCTATCAGCGCTTCCAGTTCATCTTCCGGGTGTATCGGTATCCCTTTCGGATATAGTGATCCGGCGAGACCGGCGGGATATTTCCGGCCTGCGATGTCAGGTATCTGTGCCGCGGTGAACGCTACCACGTTATAAGCCGGATTATCACGGTAGAATGTGTTGAAATTGTGAAAATCACGCCCTGCCGCACCTATTATTATGACATTCCTTTTTTTGATGCTTTCCATGGCCGCCTATCGCACCAACAATTTTAAGATTTTTCCTTGTTTTCGTACGAGTGTCCTTTTGCAAACGGTCTTTTCGATGCCGTTATCGTTTTCCTTAAAACAATGTCGGCCCGGCGTCCGTAAAGATATGTGACGGCCGAGAACAACGGCGGAACAAACAACGAAACGATGACAAGGGGTTAAATATGCTGTCAACTTAAAGGGTGACGCTAGGCTTGACCGGGATGTTTGGCGTATCCTTGTATACCGAAACCGTCAATATGCGGAGGTGACAGCAGGGGGCGGCATTTGCGGATCCCTCAGGCCCACTGAGTGACAGTGAAACTTTGTCTTGCGGGGTTGGCGTCTGTAAACCGGACGGCCGGAGGGTCGTCACGGATACATTTATCGCGGGGATCGGGTCAGGTCCTGACGGGAGCAGCCTTACCGTGAACTACCGACGCTCGCGAGGTGGCAGGGTCGAGAAACGACGTGGTAAACCTGTAGGGTGAAGCGGTGTCAACCCTTGTGGCCTGGCTTTGATCTTCTCGGACCGCAGCCGGTTATTATGTCCTTTGAGAAATCGAAAAGAACCTTCGACCGTCCTTCGGCGCATAGTATCATCTCGCTTGAATCATTGACCGTACCGACAACCGCCGCGTCGACATTCACGCTTTTGAAAAGGTCTATCAGACGCTGCGAATTCTCCGGCCTGCAGGAGAAGACAAATCCGTACCCTTGATAGGAAAGCAACCACCGCATTAGGTCCACGCCTTCGGGGCGAGGAATTTTTTCAATGTGGATGGATCCTCCTTTACCCGATGATTCAAGAAGCATGCCCATCGTTCCGACGCATCCCGGGTTGCTCATATCCTTTCCGGCAGTCACAAGACGTTCTTTCGCAACGGTGCACATCAGGGCCATCTGTTCCTGCACATCCTTGTCTTCTTTCTTGGTGGTTGTGTCCCACGCATATTTCAGACCGGGAGGGTAGGAACCGTCGAGGTCCATTGCAAATACAATGTCATTGCCCGCCTCTGCCGTGCTGCTCCTTATGATGTCCGTTCTCGGAACCGTCCCTATTATGGAGATGTCTATGGCGTTGTAATTGCAGTCGGGATGCGTATGACCGCCGACTATGGGCACATTGAACTTCCTCACCGCGCGCTCCATGCCTTTCAAAAGTTTGGAGCATATCTTTCCGTCGCTCATTGATATTATGTCGACCATCGCCAAAGGTCGGCCTCCCATCGCGGCTATATCGTTCACGTTCACGAGTACGGCAAAATATCCCGCATAGAAAGGATCCTCTTTGACCAGGGATTCCATTATGCCGTCCGCGGCGAACAATATGCAATCGTTCCCGTATGCTATGGCGGCCGCATCCTCGCCTTCCGATGCAACAATATCGGGAGAAAGATCGGTAGACAGAAAATTGACTATCTCGTGCACCGTGTTCTTCCTTGTTATGCCGGGGAACCCTCTTATCGTGGATACGATGACGTCAAGGTCCATATGTCCTCGATTGGTTATATTCGATAAAAAGGTAGCGATATCAAATAAGCTTAGACTGTTTGGTCTCCGATACTAGATGTCTCGATTCGGTGGAATCCAGGAAAACTGTGATAAGAACTTCCTGAAGCTTGTCGGACATGTCCGATGACGGCACCATTGCGTTCTGGTTAGTGATCACGTTTCCTCCTTTCCTCAAAGCTCTTTTGCATTCCGCCGTCTCATCTTCCGATGCGGGCACACCCGCCGGTCCCGCGACGCCCGCCTGCCTGAGCTCGGATTCGAATATCGGTCTTTTGAAAAGTTTGAACAGTGTGAACAATATCAGTTCGTCGGGATCGTTCGATATCCTGCGGCATGCTTTCCCCACCTGTTCGTATATGTTCTCGGAAAGCGTCTTGCTGACCTGATATATCTTTGAAGGAGGAACATCCCGTTCTCTTAGATATCCCATGTCCGTCATAGCTCTAAGATATCCCGTCAATATCAGTCTGTGGTGTTTGAACCCTTTCGAATCCAGGTTCTTGGCCAATGCGCTTATGGACGTACCGTCCTTTCCCAAACATTCCATGACCATCCTGCTGAAGTCCTTATTAGGATTGAACATCTTATATTGATAACAGATCTGATAACTTAAAAGTTGCCTCGGATCGGTGTCATTTCATCGCACATGCCGTTCAAATCGTCCGTTGAGACTGCGGTACATTCTTTTTGACGGCAGTGCGGATCGGCCGGAGATCCGTCCGATATTCCGGAAGAATTTGAATCGCGCCTAAACGGTGTTAAAGTACATCAGATATGCAAAAAAATATTAATAAAACGGATTTACAGAAAATGCTGGATATATAAAGATGATAACAAACATAGTAACAAATATGGTAATTAACTCGCATTAATGTTTTACCTGATCAGGTTCAAAAATTACTATATATGATACCGCTGTGTTATGATTCAGGAGATGCATGAATGATAAAGGGTAAGAAGGTCGTGCCCGGTTCGAAGAAGAGCGAATCTACGGATATAACGCTGTTCGTCAGAACATCGGACGAAGAGATCAAGAAATGGGATAAATCAAAGATATTTGATGCGCTTATGCGCGAGACGGACATAGGAGAAGAGGCGGCTCTGATCGTATCCAAAGAAGTGGAGAAGATGATCAGGAAGATAGAGATAGAATACATCACCGCACCCCTCATAAGAGAACTTACAAACGTGAAACTTTTGGAATACGGAATGGAGACTGTACGTAAACAGCACACCAGACTTGGTGTTCCTATATACGACGCGCGCGAGATAATCATGAGCCCGAACAAAGAGAACGCCAACGTTCCGCACGGGCCGGAAGCGACAAATCTCACTTTGGCGGAGAACATAAAGAAAGAGTTCGCATTGCTTGAGGTGTTCACTCCCGACATAGCGGATGCACACATGAGCGGACTCGTGCATTTGCATGACCTGGGCATGATAGACAGGCCTTACTGCAGCGGACAGTCCATAGAATACGTGAAGAAATTCGGTCTGAACCTTCCGAACGCGCTGTCAATAGCGAAGCCGGCAAAACATCCGGAAGTGCTTATAGAACAGATAATAAAGTTCTCTGCGGCTCTGCAGGGACACTTTGCGGGAGCTATCGGATGGGATGCGTTCAATGTATTCTTAGCACCGTATCTGGTGAACGTGGACGACGTGAGAATGAAACAGCTCGCTCAGATATTGATATATGAGTTCGCACAGCAGGCTGTCGCAAGAGGCGGACAGTCGATATTCAGCGACATCAACCTTTACTGGGAGACGCCGGATCATTTTGTAGGAGTTCCTGCGATAGGTCCAGGCGGCACATTCACCGGAAAGAATTATGAGAATTATGTGGCGGAGTCGCAGCGCTTCGTGAACGCCCTCATAAACGTGTACATGGAAGGGGACGCCATGGGAAGGCCGTTCTTCTTCCCGAAGCCGCAGGTCCACATAACCGACAAGTTCTTCAAAACGGACGGACACCGTGAATTTTTGCTCAGTATATCCACGCTCGCCTCGGAAAAAGGCAACACGTACTTCGTGTTCGACAGAGGGAACACCGCGAAGATATCGGAATGCTGCAGACTCGCATTCAAACTGAATGAAGATGATCTCGCCGAAGCGAGGCAGCCTTGGAAGATGAGGTTCTCCGCTATGCAGAACGCCACGCTGAACCTTCCGCGCATTGCATACATGGCAAACAAGAATGACGATCTGCTTTTCAGCATCATAACGAGATCCATGGAATTGGCAGTGAAGGCGCACATGCAGAAGAAGGAGTTCCTGAAGCACCTTCTCGATCTGAAGAACCACGGACCGCTGGCGCTGCTCGCCATGAACCTGGACGGCGAACCGTACTACAAGATAGACAGATCAACGTACCTTATCGGAATGGTAGGACTGAACGAATTGGTGCAGTATCACTTCGGACAGGAGATACACGAATCCAAAGAGGCGCTGATGTTCGGCCTTAAGGTCATAGCGTACATGAAAAAGGAATCGGAGAGGTTGTCCACAGAGTACAAAATAAAATTGCCGCTTGAGCAGACGCCCGCGGAAAGCACCGCATACCGTTTCGCAAAGCTTGACCTGAAGGAATTCCCGCAGCAGGCGGGTTCCGTCGTCAAAGGCAACAGGGAGACCGGTGAGCTGTATTACACGAATTCGACGTACATCAATGTAAGCGCGGATGTAAGCCCGATCGAGAGAACCAAAATGGAAGGTCTTTTCCACCCGCTGATAGAGGCCGGTGCACTGACGCACATATGGCTGGGTGAAACGAAACCGTCTCCCGAGAGCATCGCCGCATTCGTTGAGAAGACGTTCAGAAAGACGCAGAACGTGCAGATCGCGTTCAGTCCCGAGTTCACATCGTGTCTCGACTGCGGAAAAACCGCCAGAGGGCTTACGGCGACATGCAGATCCTGCAGTTCCGATAACATCGAAAAGATAACCAGGGTTACCGGGTTCTTCTCCAAGGTATCCGGATGGAACAAAGGTAAGACAGGCGAACTGAAGGACAGGATAAAAGGACAGGGCATCCAATCATCCTGATCCGAAACAATTTCAAACCTTTTTATATTCTTTTGACTGCAGGAATTACAATATGTTCGACTATGCCGAAGCTGAAAGGGTCATCGGGATGGCGGAGCGTAAGATCGATTCCCTTGTGATCGTGTTCGGTTCCGTTGTGTTAACGGAACCGCAAATAAGGACAGTGATCCGGACATCATAGTCGTGAAAGAATCAGATGAGAATAGTTTCATGAGCGGAGTCAAGGCAAGAATGGTGCTGGAAGACTCCGACAGACATCATAGTCTGCACTCCGGAAGAATTTAAAAGAGATCCATTGAACAAATACTCTCTCGCTCATGAAGCGATGACCGCCGGGAGGGTGATCCATGGGTCCGTATGATGATGTCGATGCCCTTGAACAGAGATCCGCGGAGGACCTTCACCGGGATATTGATCGAAAGCGATGATGAGCTTCCGGCGCAGACAGGTTCTTTCTGCAGCAGTTCATTGAAAAGAACATGAAGACTTGTTTGCAGGAGCGCGGCATCGAATACCCGAAAACGTATGATCCTCCTGCTCTTGAGAAAGTTTCCTCAAGAGCGAATAAACGATGATGATAAGGAACTCGCAAACATTCTTTCACTATTCGCGGTGCGAAGTACAGCAGACATCATACCTCCGATGGACGGCCGGCAATTGTTGGAAAAACCAAAAAATTTGCGGAATTGATTGAAACGCTGCGGGAAGATCCGGAAAGCGGTGTCACGAAGGTCGACCCATGACCAAAATGGGAAAACGGACAGTAAGCGTCGCATAATCCTTAATGATTTCGTATGAGTTTTTCTCTTAGTGGTAATGAGCGAGATTTTATCCTAATTGTACAACATACACCTACGAAGGATAAAAAACGAAGTTTTATATTCTATTAAAAAATGAGACGGACCGATACTATGGAAAGAAACATGATCATTGCAGTGGCCGTGGCTTTCATTTTGATTTTCTCAGCCGGAGCGGCGTTCATATTGATGAGTGACGACACAACGAATAATCGCACTGTCAGTATAGTAGGGAAAGTGAACTCGGAGGGATCCGGCATATTTGTTGTCGACAGCCCCGAACTGAAAGATCTGACGGCGGATATCGATGCATATAACCTGGATGCTCAAAAGGCGTTATGGCATAATCTTGTCTTCATGACTCCCGGTCCGGGTTCCATACAGCATGAAATGCTCAGAACATTCGTTGAACAGACATTGGAGATGAACTTCCTCCAGAACAGAACTATCAAAACCGAACCGCATACTGTGTACTGGGCCCAGGTGGCGCCGGGACAGATGGAGCTTAGTTTCAAAAATCTCGGTTACCACGGAGGCATCACATGGGAACCCTGGTTCTCTCAGATAATCCTCGGTGACAACAATGCACGAGAGGTCGCGAGATCCGCTGATCTGTCGCCTGGCCACCCGTGCTGCATGATCGTTGTAGATGATGATTTCCTTAAGAACAACAAAGAACTGGTGCTCAGATTCATGTTGGCCTACGTACACGCGGTCGGGTGGGTGAACGAGGCACTTGCGCAAGGAACGGGAGAGATGTACGAGAGTCTCATAAACTACGCCTGGATAACCGCATACGCCGGTACCGGGTCCGTGCCTGCTGAAACGAGGTCCATAATAGAGTCGGCTTTGAAGCACACGACCTTCGGTTATGAACTCGACGGATTGAGAGGATTCATTGCCGAGATCGCGGAAGCGTGGGAAGAAGCGGGCAGGATAACCCAGTCTATCAATAACTATTGGGCATTTGCGGATAATCTCATCAACTATGATATATATCACAACATAAAGTTCAATATCGATGCTCTTATAGAGAATTACATGAACACGGATGGTCAGCCAGCGGCCGGCACCGTAAGGCTCGGTCTTCTGCAGAACGATCTGCACCAGATCGCCGTGAATATCGCCAATCTATCGACATTCAGCGGATCGCCCGTTGAGGGTAAAAGTCTCTTTGAAGTGTACGGCGTGAATGTGGTCACGGTAGATCCGCAGCTGAACGGTAACTTCGTCATGAATCTCTTCGCGACGGGCAGTATAGACATAGGGGTGCTGGGGCTTCCTCCGACACTGTTGAGATCCGCTAACGGTATCTGATCGTATGGCATCCGAGAACAGCAAACAGTTCCGGTACGACGGAGACAACCGGATCCACAGGTTCCTGAGAACCGCACTGATATCAGTAGTGTCCATCTCAATGCTTGTGATGGTCTGGTGGGTCGTCTCCGTTGCCGTCGGATCTCCTGCCATTCCGGCTCCGCCCGCGGTGTGGGAGGCTTTCATCAATCTGATGAACCACGGCGACAGGATACTTGGCTACACTATGATGGACCACGCATCCATAAGCCTGAGAAGATTCCTGTTCGGTTTCGCGATAGCATTCGCTGTTGCCGTTCCGCTTGGCCTGCTGATAGGTTATTCCAAAATACTCGACGAGTTCACGAAGCCTGTGCTTGAACTCCTGAGGCCGATAGCACCGATTGCGTGGGCCCCTATACTGCTCTTTATAACGAATCCCACGTGGGCTCCGATACTGGTGGTGTTCGTAGGGATCGTGTTCCCGCTGCTCACGAACACGATATTCGGTGTGAAGAAGATAGACAGGAATCTGATAGACGCCGCAAGGACGCTCGGTGCGAATAAAATGCAGACGTTCTACAAGGTGATGTTCCCTTGCACTGTACCTTACATAATGAGCGGCATAAAGATAGGATTGGGGATAGGATGGATGTGTATAATAGCCGCCGAACTTTACACACAGCTCGACGGAGGCATCGGGACATTCATACTCATGCATACGGACATGGGCAATTGGGCGAACGGGTTCGTCGGAATAATATTCATATCAATAATGGGACTCCTCACCGTCGGTCTCGCCGAGTATGCGCATAGGGCTATGGTAAAAAGGATGGGGATGGAATGACCGAATACATACGATTGAACAACATAAGGAAGGTCTTCAAGAAAGATGACAGAGAGACGGTTGCCGTTGATGATGTCTCTTTTACAATAGAGAAAGGAGAACTGATATCGATACTCGGACCGTCAGGATGCGGTAAGACGACTGTGCTGAGAATGATCGCGGGACTTGTTGAACCGACGGACGGCGAAGTGATCGTTGACGGCGTTTCGGTCAGAGAACCGGGGCCGGACAGAGGGATGGTCTTTCAGGATTTTGCATTGTTCCCGTGGCGTTCCGTGCGGAAGAATGTGGAATTCGGACTGGAGATCAGTAAAATGCCCAAGAACGAAAGAAAAGAACGCGTTGACAGATATCTTGAGATCGTCGGCCTTACCGATTTCGCCGACGCACGCGTTCATGAACTATCGGGCGGAATGAAGCAGCGTGTCGGCATCGCAAGAGCGATGGTCAACGCTCCTAAGGTCATCCTTATGGACGAACCGTTCGGCGCGCTGGACGCCCAGACCAGGAACATAATGCAGGCCGGCCTTGTGGAAATGCTTGGGAAAACGGATCAGACCATTGTCTTCGTGACGCATTCGGTCGATGAGGCGGTGTTCCTTTCTGACAGGATCGTTATATTGACAAAACGTCCGGGTAATATCAAAGAGATCGTCAGCATCGAAACCCCGAGGCCGAGGGACCGTTCGTCCGCTGAGTTCACTGCGCTCAGGAAACGCATACACACTCAGCTTGAGAAGGAAGACGTGATGAAATAAATCACATCACGCTCGTTTCATCACTTTTCCGATGAGATCCGAGATCTCATTCCGATATGTCTGGATCAATCGATCCTTTTCCATATTTCGGGCTGCAAATTCACCTGTGAATCTCATGCTGAAATGTTCGCAGAACATCTTCAGCGGTCCGCTAACATCCGGTGACGTGTTCTCTGCATCACCGAATGCGATCATGACCGCCATGTCTTTGTCCTTTATCCTTTCGGCGAACGCTTCGTTGAATTTGCAGATCGGATGCAGTCCCTCGATGAACAGGTTCAGGGAACCGGACAGACCGAAAGTGTAGACCGGGCTTGCAAATATCACGAGATCGCTTGATGCGAACTCTTCCGTAAGTCTTTTGAGATCGTCGTCCGGTCTTGTGACGCCGCAGTCCATGCATCCTTTGATGTTCATATGATACAGAAAGAATTCATTCGTCTCCGCACCGGCCTCCGTCAGTAATGACGACGCATATGACGTCAGCGTTGAGACCGCATCATTTTTCATCGGACTTCCGTTGAATATCGTGACCTTCATGCGTACGTATCTTCTTATCCGTACAAAAACGGTTCATATACTTTACAGATAAGTTCTTTAGTGTGTCTCATTATTATTCATCATGGCAGAACCGGAAAAACTGCTGCAGCACCGGCATTGCGGAGCGTGCGGCAAAGCACACACGGAAGAAGGAAGATTCTGTAGCGATAAATGTAAAGAATCCAAAAAAGGTGAATTGACCAGTAAAAAACGCCAATTGTTCCTGATTTGGCTTGTGTTTGCGATCATAACGGTCGTTGCCATATTATCCATGTGATCCTTATGAAAGCAATGTTAGGCGGCACATTCAACGTACTTCACGACGGTCATAAAGCTCTCATCCGAAAAGCGTTCGAGCTTTCCAATGAGGTCATTATCGGACTGACCTGCGACAAGATGGCGTCTTCCGGCAGGAAAAGGGTGAATCCTTATTATCTGCGTATGAAATCATTGGTCATTTTCCTTGAAAGTATAGGAAAGACCGCTGAGATAGTTCCTCTGTCAGACAAATTCGGATCTGCCGCTAAGATAGAGAGAGGTTACCTCATTGTTTCCAAGGAAACTGAGAAGAACGCTTCGCTCATCAACAAGAAAAGAGCTGCCGCCGGCCTTGAGCCTTTGATCGTGTCGGTCATTGACATGGTGAAAGGTAAGAACGGCTTTGAACTGCACGCCCGTGACATATTGTCCGGAGAATGTTCCAGGGACGGCGACACGAATGTTATGACAATAGGAGTCGGATCGCTGAATCATGTTAAAGTTGAAGCGGTCAGAACCGTCATGGAGAAGATATACGGAAACGTAAGGATAATTCCCGTTGATGCGTCAAGCGGTGTTCCGGAGCAGCCGTTCGGTGATGATGCGCACAGAGGCGCCGTCAACCGTGCCACTGCTGCGCTTGGCGCGCATGAGCTTTCCGTCGGTGTTGAGGCCGGCATCTTTGAGATGTATGGTCATCTATACGATGTGCAGTATTGCGCGATCCTCAGTAAAGACGGTAAGATGACCGTAGGAATGGGTTCCGGTTTCAGATACCCCGATAAAGTGGCGGAGCTCATAAGGAAGGGGATGACCGTCAGTGACGCGATGTCAAACGCTTACGGGCGCGCAAGACCCGGCAATAAGGAAGGCGCCGTCGGAATACTGAGCAAAGGGCTGCTTGACCGTAAAGCGCTGACGGAACAGAGCATCACGGCGGCAATGATCCCCCGTATATGGGACGAACCTTAGAAAAGTCCGGTCGATATGCTTCCGGATAAACCGCTCACATTCATTTCAAAGAAGATCACCGGATGATTCACATCGAACTTTGTTATCACATGAGGCGACATCTCTCCGAAATAGCTCGCGCATACCCCGTTTACCATGATCTCGGCTCCGCGCCCTTCTATGAACGCCGGGTAGGAACACGGCCTTAACGTGAACCGGATGCGCATCTCCCTGAGAACGGATTCCGCGATCGATTTCATTTCGGTGAAAGATGTTCTGGAGTGTGTTGCAACAGCGCACAGAGAACGCTGTCTTTTCGTATCCGCGATCACGTCTCCGATCTCAAACACCCTTTGCGGAAGGTCGCGGTGTTTGTTCTTACGTATAACGCGCATCACGCTCGGCAATAATGATGATCGCAGACATGTATGATCTTCCGTTATGGGATTCTTTATTTTGACAACGCCTTTGACCGGTAACCCGGATATCCCGAATTCGTCGTCCTCGGAACTTAACGTAAGGGTTGTCACTTCCGTGTATCCCAGACCGATCATCACATCCCTGAGGCGGTCGGATATCAGCGTTATGTTGCTTTTCCTTCCGCTCGTTTGCTCCAATCTGTGCGAAGACCCGAAATTCTCGAATCCGTGACCGGCCGCAACGTCCTCGTATATGTCCACCTTATGTATGATGTCCAGACGTGTCGGAGGCACAAGGACGGATATGTGTTCACCGTCTTCAGCGGCGTCCATGCCCATTCTCCTGAGCGCCTTGATAATGCCTTTCGATCCTATGCGCTTGCCTATGAATCTCTCGCATTCTTCAATCTTTATTTTCCATTCCAAAGGAGTAAGATCAGGGGAATCGCATTCTATCATCCCCTTCATTTCAACTGTTCCGATGGAAGCGCTGCGTTCAGCGAGTGCCGTCACAATGATGTTGAGCGCACCTTTGACCATCTTGAGATCGGTGCCGGTAACATCGACGAATATATTCTTTGTCTCCGTTGTTACCGCGGTCAGCGATCCGTTGATTATCGGAGGGAACGAAAGGACCTCGCCGTTCGAGTCCGATATCACAGGATATTTTTTCTTTCCTGCGAGAAGGTGTGCGTATTCAATGCCTTTCTCATGTTTCTCAAGTATTTCTCTGAGATCCCATTTCTCACTCTTTGCCAGCGGAACGAATGATATCTTTTCCGGAGCGGCTGCTCTGTATGTGAAAGGAGGCTTTACTTTATCGAGATCGTGAACGCCTATCGCAACCTTTGACCTTTTCCTTCCGATCGTGAGATGGAGTTTCTCCTGCATCTCCATCAGCGATTTAAGAAGATCATCGCTTATCTCGATATCAAAAACAGCGGCGCAGAGGATGTAAGGCCTCACTTCCTTCACGCTTTTGTCAACGTTGACCGTTATTCCGGTGTCTGTGACGCCGTATCTTTTCATTCCTTCCTCGATTCCAAGAAATGATCTGAGTGATCTTGCCAGCCCTTCCGCCGAATAGAGGTCCGGCCGGTCGGGGAAGAACTCGACCGCCATATCGTCTGTGTCCCCGATATCATGCATATCGGCGCCGATCATCGGTATTCTGTCAGCGAGGACATCCTTTGACACCTTCTTTCCTATAAGGCCGCAAAGGTCGCCGTACCTGAAGTTTATGACGGGCATACACCTTTGAACGGAAGATCACTATAAAGAAATTTTCACTTCGGTGAAGTGTGTTTTATATCCTATCGTTACGTATCGCGGAACATGAGGATAGCTATCGCACAGGTAAGAGGCCAGATCGATGACCCTCCGGCAAATGCATCGAAGGCGAAGATGCTCATTAACAACACTGACGTTGACCTTCTGATATTCCCGGAGATGTTCGCAACCGGTTACGACAGGAATTGCGGCAGGTTCCTGGACAACATGGACGCGATGTTCATGAATAAGCTGAACACACAGATATCAAAGAAAAAGAATTCCGTGCTCTTCGGCTGCCCCGTCTCCGATGGAAAGAAGATATACAACTGCGCCCTGCTGTCGGACGGCGAGAATCTACAGGTCTACAGGAAGATACATCTTGATTCGGACATGAGATTCCCGGAACGGGATACGTTCACCGCCGGCGATGAACCGACGGTCTTCAACTGCAACGGGTTCAGATTCGGCATTGTGATAGGGAACGACATAATGTTCAACGAACTGTTCAGATGGTACGCGATGAATGATGTTGACGCAGTTATATGCATATCCGCCGCGCCGGGCGATGTTCTTGACCGTTATGAGAAGATATTGCCTTCCAGATGCGTTGAGAATTCTTTGGAAATAATCTTTGTGAACATGGTCGGTCCGGACCCCGGGATCACGATGGCCGGAGGAAGCAGATACGTATCGTTCTACGGAGAGGTTGAAGCTAACTGTACCGACAGCAGCGACGTCCGTATAATAAAGCTGGACACGGAAAGGATGAAAAGGTCCAAAGAGAACCGCCGGTTCCTGAAAGAGATCAGAACGGACATAAAATGGGCTTAACGCCCGAGTTCACTGTGCGCCTTGCCCAAATGCCCGGCCGCCTGGGCGCCGAGCGTCGAAAGTTCGCCCGCCAGTACTGTGACCGCAACGATCTCCGCCAGCTTCCTTGCTTTTCCGTTGCCCGAGCAATCCATTATCTCCAAGGCTTCCGTCTGACACGGCAGTCTTGTTCCTCCGCCGACCGTGCCGACCTCGACGGACGGCATCCTTACCGAGATGTAAAGATCGCCGTCAACGGATTCGCATACGGTCATCGTCATGCTCGCTTCAACGACCTGCGCCGGGTCCTGACCCGTCGCTATATACAAGGCCGCAACCATGTTCGCCGCATGGGCGTTGTGGCCGGCAGATCCGGCCATTGAACTCCCTATCAGATTTTTGCGCGTGTTCGTTTCGATCACGGATTCAACCGATGTGTGTAACTTCGTCTCAATTATCTTACGCGATATCAGCGATTCCGCGACAACAGTCTTCCCTCTGCCTCCGATCGCATTGATCCATGCCGGCTTCTTATCAGTGCACATGTTCCCGGAAACTGAGACAAGCGCTGCACCCGTTTCCTTCTCTATGATCCTGCAGACGGCTTCCGTTGCTATCGTCACCATGTTCATACCCATGGCGTCTCCCGTGTCGTATGACATTCTTACAAAGAGACTGCGCCCGTTTGGAAATGTCTCTATGTTCATGAGTTTACCGTGCGATGTTGTTTTTCCGACAGCGTCACCGATCTTCTTCATGTTGCCGGATATCCATTTCATAACATCGGACGAGTGTTCGATACCTTTTACACGGAACACGGGTGCCCGGGTCATCGCATCCTTGAAAACCTTGACGTTTGCGCCGCCCGATGCCGTTATCAGTGACATTCCGCGCGCTACGGATGCCACAAGCGCTCCTTCGGTCGTTGCCATGGGAACTATGAAATCGCCTTTAGCATATTCTCCGTTTATCTTCACGGGGCCGGCGAATCCCAAAGGTATCTGTGTCACGCCTATCATGTTCTCGATGTTCTTTGACGCCGCCGCGGGATCGAATGAATAATCGGATATGCTTTTCAATTCCTTGTTAACAAGCTTCTCCACCGCTTTGCGCCGGTCATCAACATCGCTGCGCTGATTACCTCTGTTCTTAAGGCCCGTGTTTTCCATCGGTCATCAATCTTCCGAATGATAGATAAACATTCTCCATTGCCGGGGTCATATTTTTAATATCTTACGGTATGGGCGTATACCGGTGACAGTTTTGGAACGCCGCGGTGACATAGGTTCGAGAAGGGATCGCAACATGATAAGGGCGGTCCCGTACATTGTTCTCGTGTCGGCGCTGTCGGGCGTGCTGCTGGCAACCATAGTGTCGATGTCCGATTCCCATGAACTCGGTCTTATCATGACGGTCTTGTTCTCACCGTTCGTGGTAGGTTTTGCCGTTCTTGGCGTGTATTCGTACATATACCGCGAAAAAGGATTGCTGAGCAAACGCACCACTGCGTTCATACTGCTCGTGATACCGTTCATTGCATCCCTGATGCTATTGGCGATCACCTCGTACGCCATGCCGGATATGGCGGATATGCTGAGCAAATACATACCTTTCCAGGCGGAGAAGACCGTTGTGATATTCGTGAGCGTTTACGCTCTTACCGGAATAATGACGTTCACAAGCCACGGCGTCATTTCAACCGTGGTCGCGTATTTCAGAGTATATACGGCAAGGATCTATCTCAGCATGGAGAAGATAAAGAATGATGATACAGACACAAGGAGAAACAAGATCAGCAGATGGGTCTACGACATTCCGAACATAATAGATGTGGACCATGTTGAACTTGAGCCTGTTCCCGACAAAGGGAAATTCCCGCTCAAATTGTTCTCATCGCTGGCATTCAGCATATTCGCGCTCGGCCTCTCCGTGAGTTCATACATCTTCCTGAATCCGATATTCCACAGTTCGTTCACGATAGAGGAAGCCGTTATAGTGACAATAATACTGACGTTCTTCGTACCCGTACTGGTGATACCGTGGTTCATCACCAGGGACACCGGCGCCAAAATAAAAAGTCAGGCCAGAGATTATTATCTGTGGAACGGTATGAAGAAACGTCTGTATCAGGGATTGTTCACCGTTGTGATCTTCCTTTCGTTCTTCATGATCTCGATGTACATCGGCTTTGACGTTGTCCGTACCTTGTATACCTATGCGGGATACATCGCAATAACGGCGTTCCTCTCGATGCTTTATGCGTTCATATATGCGAACTATTACTACAAAGGATTCAAGGAAGGCATCGTGGACAGTTTCAACGAAGCGAAGCGGTGTGATGTTGCGGTCAAGCAATACATCAGGCAGAAGTGAGTGTTCGGAAACGCTTTATCAGTTTGTTCAATTAAACTATTATGTTATCACGGTCATGACGAAACATGGCGGACCCCGTGTACGAGACGATCACGAGAGCTAAGAATCAGGCGCGCAGCGGAAATCCGGAAGGCGCTGAGAAGACGCTCGAGGATTATTTGAAGACCGACCCGTACAACAATAAAGTAAGACTTGTGCTTGCACAGATCCTGGTCAAAGACCTGAAGGACAAAAGAGCGGCGCTCATGCATCTGGACATAATGCTCGACATCGATCCTGAGGACGCCGACGCCAGAAAAGCACTGGTAACGCTTCTAAGGGTCCAGTCCAAGAACCGCATCGAAACGAACGGGCATTACAAGAAACTGATGGAACAGTGTCCTGACGATGTTGATCTTATGAACAGTTACGCCGTGTTCCTGAAGAATCAGATGCTTGATTTCAGAGGTGCCGCGGAAATGTATGAGAAGGCATTGTCCAAAGATCCGAAACGATCGGATATCCATTACAATTACGCGATCATCCTTGTGAAGGAAATGAAAGATTACGAATCCGCAAGAAAACATCTTGAGGAAGCTGTCCGCACAGACCCCGGAAACCGTGATGCGAAGATCGGATTGGACCGCCTGATAAAGAAAAAATTCAGCGGCAGTACCGAAAGAAAAGGTATATCAGGTTTATTTAAAAAATGAAGTAACCTGACGAAACATATTCAGAAAGGCAATTATACTGCTATTCTCTTTTGTAGCCGGTGATAAGAAAATGGAATTAAAAGGTTCTAAGACAGAGATCAATTTGGCCGCCGCGTTTGCCGGAGAGAGTCAAGCCAGGAACAAATACACATATTTCGCTTCGCAGGCAAAGAAAGAAGGTTTTGAACAGATAGCCGACATATTCATTGAGACTGCGGAGAATGAGAAAGAGCATGCAAAAATGTGGTTCAAACTGCTTCACGGCGGCAGTGTTCCGAAGACCGCCGAGAACCTTAAAGCAGCCGCCTGCGGTGAGAATTACGAATGGACCGAGATGTACACCGAATTTGCCAATGTTGCAAGGAAGGAAGGGTTCAACGACATCGCGGATGCATTCGAAGGCGTTGCGGTCATTGAGAAGGAGCATGAGGAAAGATTCCTGAAACTCCTGAAGAACCTTGAGAGCGGATCGATCTACAAGAAAGGCGACACCGTCATGTGGAAATGCCGTAACTGCGGTCACATCCATGTTGCCAAGGTCGCTCCCGAGAAATGCCCCGTGTGCGTGCATCCGCAGGCGTATTTCGAAGTTCGCGCTCAAAACTACTGACGGTGCCCCGGCACCGTTTTTTATTTTAACCTTATCGTCTCAAGGTTCTGCGGAGCCTTCGTCTCGATGTTGAACATCTTGTATATCGATGACGCCAGATCGGTGCATTTCCTGTCTTCGCCGTGACCGATTATGATCTTGTCCGGCTTGGGATCGAGCGACCGTATGTAATTCATCAATTGTTTCCGATCGGAATGACCGGAGAAACCGTCGATCGTCTCGCGGTTGATCTTCACTTCCAGATGCAGAGGGTTGCCCTTCTCGTACAGCGTTATGTCCGTACGTCCTTTCTGTATAGTTCGTCCGATGCTCCCTTCCGACTGGTAACCAACGAATACCAGCCAATTCTTCGGATTGTCGGCCCATTCCTTGAAGTATTCCATGACCGGGCCGCCGGACATCATGCCGCTTGTCGCTAAAACAATGCATGAATCGGGCGAGTGGCATATCTCGCTTCTCATAGCCGACGTCTCAACGCGTCTGAATATAGGCGAAAGGAACGGATTCTCGTTCTGCTGGAATATCTGCGTCCTCAGCTGACTGTTCAGATATTCGGGATATGCTGTGTGTATGGCGGTCGCCTCCCATATCATCCCGTCAAGATACACCGGAACGGTTGGCATGCGGTTCGTGCGCATCATTTCCTCTATTACAAGCATGACCTCCTGCGACCTTCCGACCGCAAAGACGGGTATGAGCACCTTTCCGCCGTTCTCCGTGGCCTGCGCAAGCACCTTCGTCAATTCATTGGCGGCGTCCATTCTGCTCGGCTGTATGTCGTTGTAACCGCCGTACGTTGATTCTATGACCAACGTTTCCAATCTCGGGAACCGGTTGTTGGCGGCGTTGAAAAGCCATGATCTCTCGTATTTCGTGTCGCCGGTGAACGCAATGTTGTGCAACCCGTCGCCAATATGGAAATGGGCCATCGCGGAACCGAGTATATGACCCGCGTTATGGAACGTAAGCCTTATGTCCGGCGCTATGTCGGTGGTCTCATTGTATTTCAAAGGCATTGTATGAAGTATCTCCTGCCTTACGTGAGAGGCCTCATAAGGAGCCTTCTTGGCTTCGCCGAACGTCAGTTTGATGTAATCGAGCTGCAGCATCGCCATAAGATCGCGAGTAGGCGGCGTACAGTAAACCGGCCCCTCGTAACCGTATTTGAACAATACCGGCAGAATACCGCAGTGATCCATGTGCGCATGCGTTATCACAACCGCATCGAGATCCTTGAGCGGCTGTATCTCCGGCACACTGAAATACGGAACGGAATCGCTGCTCGGATCTATTCCGCAGTCGATCAGCACACGGCTGCTTCTCGTCTGAAGCAATGTTGCGCTCCTGCCGACCTGTCTGAATCCTCCGAGTGCGGTCATCCGAACCCACTGATCGTTGTCCACAACGGGACGTGCGATCTTTCTGCCTACTTTTTTCAGAATATCGCTGCGGTCATCGCGGTTGAGCCGGAGATATCCTCTTACATCGGACACCGTCTTCGACGGAATGGGCGGCGCACGTACGACCTTTACATTCCATCCCGTCTCTTTTTTGAGATCATTGAGCAATGAACCTTGTTTTCCTATGACCACGCCGGGAGACAATGCCTCTATGGTTGCTTCACCGGTCTCGAACTCAAAGAATATGTCGGATATATCGGCTCCCTTCGGGACCATGTTCCTTATCTTAGCTTCCACTTCGTTGGAATCCGCCAGCATGGACGGGTCCGGCCTGACGGCGACCCTTTTCCTGAGTCCCTGTGCAAGCACTTTCACGATGTTCGCATTGTCGGAGAATTTCTCGAATTCTTTGGTGTAGATGACAACGAGGGGCCCTTCGAACTCTATCCCCGATATCGTGTGATCCGGCGGGATCAATCTGCGTATCTCTTCTCTGAGATTGTCAAACAATTTATCAGCGTTCATATAACCACGAACTGAATGTAAAATGGGTTTAGTTGGGATATCTGAATCCCAGTTCGGCGGCGCGGGACCTTATCGTCTCTTCCGGAAGTTCTTTTGTTCCCTTCTTTCCGATCACGGATATGAGCATACCGTCGCCGCTTGCCGCGTCCCTCCTTATTGCGGAATTCAATGCGGATATGGCAAGGTCTATGCCTTCCTCCTCGGTCATGTCCTTCTTGTATCTCCCTTCAAGGACGCCGAGCGCGAAAAGTGATCCGGATCCAACCGAAACATAGTCGTCCTCGATGCACCCGCCGGCGCCGTCTATGCTGAACACATGGCCTCCTCTGGAATCGTACCCTCCGACGATCAGACCGAGATAGAATCCCTGACGGATCACATTGGACACAAGTGTGGCGGCGGCGCCGACGGACATCGGTGCGCCCCTTTTCATCGAGTATACTTCAACTTCGCTCTGCAGGAACCTGACCATGAGCTGCGCGTCCCCGACGAGTCCGGCGATCGTCATTCCGATGTTGTCGGATATCGAGAACACCTTCTGTACGTGGGTGTGCGCTATTATGTGCCCCATCGTCGCTCTCCTTTCGGAGGCCAATATGACACCGTCTTTCGTTTTGATCCCTACTGTGGTCGTACCTGTCTTTAAAGTCTCAGCACTCATATTTCAAATCCGCTCCAAAATGAACATTACGGAAAAGGAGAACTTTTCTCTGATTTCACTCTAACACGGATTTACTTAAAAAGTTTTTGTAGGCTTTGCTGATGGGAAAATAGAATCATAGATTACGAAATAAACGATTTTTATCAGAATTTTTTGTAACTTTTATATGTTTGTAAGATGTTAACGGCGATTACAAAGGTAAGACTGCCGCCGGAGATCCAACACGATACGAACCGGCGGAGGCGGAGAACTGTCTGTTCTGAGAACAAATTTGCAGAAGGGATCTCTGCCGTTCCGCGTTCGGATCATTGTTTACAGTTCCATCGGCCGTACATATTCAAAGCAAGGTTTCAGCGGATATCGTACATACGGTGACAACGGCAGAGCCTGCTTAACAGAGAGTAAAGAAGGCATATCTATGAGAAATAGGAGAGCAGGAGGAAAAGAGATGAGGACGGAAAAAAAGAAAGAAGAGAGAAGAGCAGGAAGAAAGGACTCTCCTGTCTTTGACCTCATGCGGACAGTCATAAAGCCCAAAGCAATGATATCTATGTTCGCCGCCCTCATTCTTCTGACCGCATCATTATCAATGATAACAGGCGAAAATGGGAATGATAGAGGAGAATACTTCGATCCTGACACGATCGGCGCTACCGTCAGAGTGACCGATATAACGAACGTACCGACATCAGCGCTGGCAGGAATGCCATTGACCCTCACGGGCACGGTATTACCGATCAACGCGACGAGTCAGACGATAACATGGAGCATCAAGGACGCAGGCACCACGGGCGCATCCTTATCAGGAAATGTATTAACCGCTCCGAACACGGGAACGTTAACGGTCACTGCATCAATAGAAGAAAAGGTGTCTGAATTCATCATGGTTTCAGTCGATGAAACTCATGCAGTGGTCATCAAATCAGACGGCACTTTATGGACATGGGGATTGAACGAATACGGTCAGCTCGGTGACGGCACTACCATAAACAGATCATCGCCGGCCCAGATAGGATCGGACACCTGGAAATACGTATCGGCTGGAGAAGTTAACACAGCGGCCATCAGATCGGACGGCACACTGTGGGCATGGGGGAACAACTCAAACGGCCAGCTCGGTGACGGCACTACCATAAGCAGATCATCGCCGGTCCAGATAGGATCGGATAAATGGATATCGGTATCAGCCGGATGGGGAGTCACAATGGCCATCAAAGAGGACGGCACACTGTGGGCATGGGGCAACAACGGCGGTGGCCGACTGGGGCTCGGCGACACAACACAGAGAAACTCTCCGGATCAGATAGGAACGGATACCTGGAAAAGCGTATCAGCCGGCGCCTATCACACAGTAGCCATCAAAGAAGACGGCACACTGTGGGCATGGGGCAACAACCAATACGGCAAACTCGGTGACGGCACCACCGAAAGCAGAAACGCTCCGGCTAAGATAGGATCGGATAAATGGATATCGGTATCAGCCGGATGGGATCACACTGTGGGCATCAAAGAAGACGGCACACTGTGGGCATGGGGGCGGAATATCGGTCTGCTTGGTATCGACGACTCCGGTAGCGGTACAAGCGTATCATCACCGGTTCAAGTAGGAACGGCAACAGACTGGGCATCGGTATCAGCCGGCTCTCATTACACAATGGCCCTCAAATCGGACGGCACCTTATGGGTATGGGGCAGTAACTACAATGGTCAGCTCGGCGACGGTACCAATACAGATATATTATCGCCAACTCAGATGGGATCGGATAAATGGACATCGACATCGAACGGATGGTATAGCACAATGGCCATCAAAGAAGACGGCACACTGTGGGTGTGGGGATGGAACGGATACGGCCAGCTTGGACTTGGTGACACCACAGACAGAAACGCTCCTACTCTGCTCCAAGTGCCGTGGACGGCCTATTTCATAAAGGATTTCACCATAAGCGTGATGGATCGTAACTGCCAATATGAGATAACCGGTTCCGGAAGTTCGTTCACCGCGATCGGATATCTGAGTGACGGTGTGAGCACATACACGGTCAGCGGAGCTTCGAACACATCGATACAGAATGTCATCAACGCGATACGCACGGATGCGAACGGTAGAGCGTGCAGTATAGAGTTCAAAGGAACTCCCTTGAACATAGGGGCTAATGGCATCGAGTTCAACAACACCGGCGGCACATGGGGCACCATAACGCTGAAAGGCGCATTGACATCCAACTTGGCCAACGATCTGATCACGGTGTCGGATAACGTGAACGTGATCAGTCAGGCTGACATCACAGGGAACATAAAGAACAACGGAACCGGAACGGTGAACGTGACGGCAGGTACGGTAAGCAATGTCACCAATGCGATATACAACAGCGGCACCGGAACGATAACAGTCAGCGGCGGTACCGTTCAGTCAAGCGGCAACAGCTTCACGATATACAACAGCGGCGCCGGAACGATAAACATAAGCGGCGGAACGATACAGTCCGCAGGCATCGGTACCGCGATAGAGAATGACAGCACCGGAACGGTGAACGTCAGCGGCGGTACCGTTCAGTCGATCGGGACCGGCGCTGCGATGATCAATCATTCCGCAGGAACGATGAACATCACCGGAGGTACGATAAACGGAGGCGGAGCACACACAATAACAAGCACCAATACGCACGGAAGCGTTGTCCTCGGCGGCAATCCGTCTATCACAGGGAACATTTATGTCGCACCGGGAACGCTGAGCGTCCTTACATCCGGAACGAACGCGTTCGCACAATCCGGTAACACATACAGCGTATCGTTATCGGGTATATTGTCCGCAGGCCTCACCGCAGTGGTGAACGGAGCAGCGTTCGAGGACAGGTTCGAATCCACGAACCACACATGGGCGTTTGAACCGAGAAACAACAATCTCGTGCTGACATACGACCTGGAATATTGGTTCGTTGTGACATTCGATCCCGATAACGGAGAGGATACGTGGACAAGGTCGGTGTTGAGAGCCACCACAATGACGGAACCCGACGGCACATGGACGAAGGCCGGATACATAAGCGACGGCAAATGGTACATCTACGGAACAACGACCGAATTCATCTTCGGAACGGCGTTGGTGAACGGTAACATCACGCTATGTTTGAAATGGACCGCAGCTGCCGTCACGATAAGTACGACGACAGTTGCGGAGGGTATGCTCAATATGCCGTATTCCGAATCAATAACGGCATCCTTGGAAGGCGGAGCGGCAGGAGCGATAAGTTTCAGCGTACATACGGGCGCATTACCTCCGGGATTATCATTGAACACATCCACCGGAGTGATATCGGGAACGCCCGCCGTCAAAGGTGATCACACGTTCACCGTGCGCGCAACAAGCGTCATAACGGGCGAGAACGATAACAGGACGTTCACAATATCGATACTCAGCGGATACTAC
>Ga0136643_10001918_pt1 | contig 26277 bp, 10 predicted proteins | sample TergutLab28metaG_FD_96883 | JGI IMG/M metagenome (GOLD analysis project Ga0136643, IMG submission 96883) | Labiotermes labralis P1 segment gut microbial communities from Petit-Saut dam, French Guiana - Lab288 P1 (version 3) (version 3) | ecosystem: Host-associated > Arthropoda: Insects >... | reverse complement strand
CCATTGCCCCCCCCCCCCCCAGTCATTTAATAGTTACCTGCATCAAACGGAAAGCTACAAAGACATTCTCAGTGTCGCCATCTTGGTTTATTACACCCTAAAAAGTATAACATTAATTTACAAGTTTTTTCAAGTTCTTCCCTTCCATATGTATTTTTACGACAAAAATTAAACAGGGCTCATATTAGTCTGGCTTTGCAGGTTTGTGCCTTCTCCATGTTGTCGTAAATGACTATAGGAAATTTAAAATGTGGGAACGCATCCAGACACTCGAGACAGAACCACCAGTTAACATGCCTACTTATCTAAAGTAACTTATATATCTTAGTAAATAACTAACTGGATATTTTAATGGGTATCTAATGCAGTTAGTAATTAAGTATATAAGTGGAAATACGTACACAAGTACTTGAAGCAGAAAGAAATATTAAAGCAAATTTAACAAGGTTCTCGTTACATAAGTGACTTTAAATGTTAAAACAAATCCCTGAAGGACGAATCAAGGAAATAAAAGAAAATAAATAATCAGATGAAAGAAACAGACAAATTAAAAAAAGCGTTACTAAATAAAGAACTAAGCAAGTAACCAACCAAACAACTAAACGAAGCGGTATGACCAAATAATTAGACGACATAGCACACATCAATTTACAGCAAAATAGCTAAGGTAACCAAACGTCTTGAGAGTCTGAGAGAATTATATTCCTACCCCTTCTCTGAGTAGGTTTTACCTTCTTATTGAGGTCTGAGTTTTAGTTGTCTAGATATACAATTAAGTCTCTGAGAAGTTTAAATTACAGTGAAAGAAACTTTGACACTGACGAAAGTGAGCGGTCTTTCGAAACAGTGCTTCGACAGCATTTCTGAAAACACTGGACCCCCGAAATACCATCAGAAATTCTACATCATTTGCAGATACATTACGGTGTTTAACAGTAAATTTGTAATACGTTAAATAAAAATGTATTGGATAGTATGTGATTCTTACTAATGAAAAAAATTACGTAACAAACACGAGAAGGTGGAGAAAATGAACAATTCATCACACTTTTTAAGATTACAGTAGTTATGTTTAAATGGCTATTTCGGCACCGTTTTTCTTCCAAATTAATTTCTCAAACTCTATTAAATATCAGTAAGATAAACCTATAATGTTAGATGAAGCTACAGCGAAAACGTGTGTTGCAAGAGTTTTTAACTTATCTAAATTTTCAGCAAACTTTACTGAAGTGACACTTAATAAAAATGGGATGGTAGACAATTTTGTCTGGATACTGCTGACAGAGTTTCCTTTGTGGGTTACATTACTGCTCTATCGGTGGGCCTACATCGAACTACGTACAGTCGAATAGTGCATAATTAATTCAATGTAATGATGGTCTCATTGAGGCACGTAACATCCTGGAATCTACGTGTAGAAGCCAAGTCAAATCACACGGAACCTTATTTATTACAGGCGAATGTTTCTGTGAGATTCGAATCTAAATCTTCTCGAATGCGAGTGTAGAGCGTCACAGCTACGTAACCTGCTAGGTAGGTTTGTTAGGCGTCTTAAGAATTTATGTTTTATAAGTTTTAGTTTTTACTCGAATGTATGAAACTCCAGGCCAACTAACTGCATTTCATTTTAATTAAATGTAAGACACTGAAACTCTTAATCCAACTTCGTGATTAAATTAGATGATTTTCTTTGAGTTAAAAATTACCAGCGGTTACTACTAATGGCGACATAGCGTGTAATGTTGTTATTCACGATAACTGAAATTAAAGTTCAATTAAAAACGGGGGAAGATGGTCAGCAGATCATACCTACATCTTGGCAGTTTCATTTTGTGTATTGTGTAACGTAGTATTTCAACTCTTAAGCTGTTAATTCATGTATTTTTGTGGTGCAAGATGGCGGCCTTCAGCCAAAACTGAAACGTGTCATATAACATATAGTGAGTGGCATCAAATTTGTAGCTGTGTGTGGCCGGCCATCTCCACCTCCCTTTTCATTAGCATATCACAACGGATGTAATATATACAAATTTTAATTTCAGAGATTCCGTAAAGAAAGACTTCTGTAATTGCATAGAATTAGCAAAGGCATTCTTTATCGCGATTCTCATTAGGAAAGAATTTTAGTATTAGCAAAAGGTAGTTGTTTAAGCAGTTTATTAGTAGAGGGATAAAAGTTTTTCGGTTTCCTTTCAGTGATTCATGGAACACAGACAGTTATGTTAATGGGTCCCTTTCGTCTTCTCCATTGATCGCTATTGGCAGTTTCCGTTGTAAAAGACTTCTAACCTTTGCTGAATTTACATAAAAATTTATCGTCCTAATTACAGTATTCTTGTTTTAAAGCGTCACATTATTGTTTTGGTGTAGAGAGAGAAGATACTTTTGTTGCAGGACCTAATCTTGTGTGGGAGGAAAATATTAAACTGAATCTTCAAAATAAGACGTAAAGTTGTGGAGTAGGATTTATTTAGTTAAAGTTAGGACCAATTGAATGGTCTTATAACATGGCAGTGAGGGTACATTAGACGGCGAGCAAGAAATTTTCTACTCTGTACAGTCATTTCAGTCATTCAGTTCATTACTTTTTCAGTCATTCAGCCAGTCATTCATTCAGTCAGTCAGTCATTCAGTCAATAGTGCAGATAATGTACATTTAAGACACTTATATTGGATTAGAATTTGTTATAATCAGTCATAATAATCTTTGAACATTTGTATTTTGTTACAATTATGAGAACCTTGTTATTTCAGAATTTCTGTCTAAACCAAGCAAACAAGTTTTCTTCCACGAATCAAATTTTCAAATACATTTTTTATAGTGGAACAAATGTTGTGCAACGAGGCTTTACACGCAGAACAAACACTACTTGTTTGCACTGAATAAATCACTGAAATTCACAGAGTGCCTGTGATTTTGTTTCGTACTCACAGAGCGATTTCCCTGCATATTCAGAGAAGATTATTGTCACACTGCTTATAAGAGGAGTTTCTGTTAGTAAAATGACAAAGTTGGTATTTGGTAAAGTCAAATAGTTTTTTACACGGTTTATGGAGCAGTAATGAAAACAAAATCTGTTATGCTTGAAACAAACCTAATACAATGAATTTTGTGTGTCGTATTTATGGTATTTGCATTAGGATTTTCCTAAATATTTGTAACCTACGTATTTTCTTCATGGTGATTATTCAGTAAACTCAAGAGTACAGAAATGTAAAGTTTTGAATATATGGAAATTGGCATTTTGACCTAAAACGTTGAGTGGGTGATTATGCAGAGTGATTACACATAATGCGAAAGATTGAGAGCTTTATTGGTAATTAAGTAGTACACACTCAATTTTAAACCACACCACTGTTGAAGACAATTCAGAAATCGTTTTTCTTATTCTGTACAAGTGCATTATATGCTGCTGTTATGGCCCTGCATAAATCAGGGCGATGTTTCAGCTTGTTCCATATAGATAAGGGGTTTATATAGCGTAATATGTTGGAGTTGCGCTTAATGTCCCAGCTACTTCAAGACAAACACAATGTTGCTTTACAGTTTGACAGAGTGCCACCACACCTCCACATTGACATGATTAGACAGTTGTCGATATTTCTGCCGAGACGTCTCCCCTTCCTAGGTGTCTAATCTCGTGATCTGTCCACCGTCAAATTTATTCTGTGGCACTTTGAGCAAGATGTGTTTAATGCTCCTCCAGTGCTTATAACTCTGAACAACTTGATGGAACGATGGCGACTATCGACTTCAAACATTGAACAACGAATATTGCAGCTTATCTGGCATGTTGTTGAGTATCTTCTTAATGCGTGCAGGAAGCAAACGCAGCAGATATTGAACAGCCTAGAGTGTTATGAAAATTGAGTTACACTGCAGAACGGCGCGCTTTTTAGTTTTGTGTTGTTGTTAACTATCTCGAAAATAATTTTTTTCGTAACTCAATCCTTTGCAATCACCCTGTATATTAAACTGTTTTACAAATTAATATAAGTATATTTCCACAACTAAGGATAATGGACTTATATTTCGGAATGCGGTTACTGAAGCTTGTTGTGCTATCTACTGTACATTTTTCTATTTCAGTATTGTGTGCAATTTTTAAACTGACGTCTTCTTAACAGTTTCCGTTTTCAGGGTTGTTCGTAAATGTTAATTGATACTATTTAATTAATTAAGTTTTACTTGTTATTTATGTGTGTTTTGTTACTTTGTCGCCTGAGGCGTTGTTTCGTTGGTATTCGTTATTTTGCTAGTAAAGTTTGGAATTTCTGTGCTAATTTTCATATTTGGTTTATCGAAAATGTGTTAGTTTTGTGATCGTGTGTTCGAGCCTGTGAAACTGTTAGTGCTGGGTGGTCGCTCTGCAATATAGGTCAGTACACTTTGTATAAAAATTGTGACACGAATTAAATGTTTTTTTTAAATTGTATGTGTTCCATATCCCGGCATTAAGAAATATTTACACTTGTATAGAAAATATACGAAAGAACACCGATAAAATATGCTTTATCACTTATTATAATTCACCTAGACCTTTCGGTCGTTTTTGTGACCACCGTTAGGGTGTTTGACAGGAATACTTGTAAAATGTAACAATTGCTCATATAATATAAGTAAAAACCACTTAATGTTAAAACGAATAATTCAAGCTCTCCATACGTTTGCAAAATATTTGTTTTTAACAACAACGTAAATAATGCCTGTTATTACAATAATATTATCCGATATTTTATTAACATAGGCATAGCTTAAAATATGCTCTGTAACATTAAGCGGTTTTATTGCACAATTTGGACAATTGTTATAGTTTACAACTATTATTGTAAAACACCCTGTTGATGGTCACAAAAGCGACCGAAAAGTGTAGGTGAATTCTAATATATGATAAAGCCCATATTTTCAGTGCGCATTTGTTGATTTAGACCTACTACATAATTGTAAATGGCTTATTAAAGTTAATTTAAATTTGATTTTCTTGTAATTTATGTACACCAGTATACCCAACTTATTACTAAGGACATTCTTTATGCTTTGGTATTAAAAATTTTTGGTAGCTTATCTGAATCATTACTTGTGTTTGTTTCTAAAATAATGAAGGGGTACAAGCACTTACCGATAAATGTCTGTTCCATCTCTCTAAAATATGGTCGTAAGTTTGTATTGGGAGGTGCGTTTCGGTACGTGTTATCGTCTTCGACATCGGGTGTTAGGTTTTATGGAAATCATCGACCTAATATTTCACATTTTGCCAGAAACGTTGTCGGAAGAGTGAGTGGAAATTAAGTAGTGAAATGTTTGGATTAGCGAAGTACTAGAAAGTGAATAATTTAGTAATTAAATATACAATGAAATTTCTGGGAAAGTAATTTGTAATGGTGAAGTACGGTCCAGGCTAAATAAATTTTGTATAATGGGAGGGTGAGAACAATGAACTACGTTGCGCAAATAAGTTATGGGGTTTTATTTTAGCAGGAATACCATAATAAGTTTTAAAACATAAAGTTTACTTATAATGCATTAAAAATAATAAAGTAAAAAATTTTGTATTAATAAATACATATATAATTGAACCGTGGAAGCTGGAATAAGAATATTTTTGTTTTTCAGTTACAGAACAAGGTAAAAATGAATATAGAATTAAAATACGGAATTAGAAATATTGTTTGAAATTTTTTTCGCTTTACAGCGATCGTCTGTTTCCCGTTGTTATTAAGCCAACTAAACTACACTTCTTCTTAGTAATGAAACCCAATAAACGCAAATGCATTTTCATGAACTCTTACACAGTCCGTCAAGTTTCCTGTCGTGTTTTCCCATTGTGTTTTAAAAACAGGAAATTTTTCATTCTGAGTGAATTATAAATATAATTTTTAACTTCATCTCTTGGAAACCCAACAAGAGAAAGACGTAAATATTGAAAGTCCAAGGCAGGCTTTTGTTCTCAGACGAAGAAAACGAACTAAATTCGAAATTGGTGCGGTCCTATTGTGATTTTAATTACCCAGTCAAGAAACAAGTCTTGCTGAACTTTGTGAAACTCTGCATTGTCAAAGTGTTATCATGAAATATGCCAATCACAGATTGTTGGCTGTATGTGTGTAATATGATACATTTTATGATAGAATATATGTGAAGTGTCTTGTGCGGGAATACGGATCACTGGAAACAGCTGAACATATCGTGCATATTCAGTGAAATTATGAATTCCAAATGCCTCTCAAGGCCTACAATGAATAAAAAAGGATGAATGGAAGTTTTACGTGTAGAAACGTAGCTGGAGGTGGGAATTGCCGAAATTTTCTGTTCAGTTTTCGAGGGGAATTTAATCGTAACGGTATGTTGGATATCCAATTCAAGGGTGGTCAAAGCAGGCTTGAGGGACCTCACGTCGATTAGAAAAGCGGTGAAGAATCTCGTGCCCTTTTTTATTGTTTCATGGTTACCAGAAGACCACACACTTTGTAATATATATGAAGTTCAAGTAATGTTGACACATATTATCACCTCCGCGGTCATAAATATTAGAAAGTTATACGATATTACTTTTTTTTAGAATCCGAATTTTTTCTGCAATTATAAATTGTGTGTTCTTTTAAGTAAATATATAGAATAGAGAACTTGAAAAACTAGTGTTTGCTTAGCTATTCTATTTACTCTCTAATTCCATGGAAACAGAAATTACATTACCCCACATGTCTTCGTTCTTCTGAGGTGAAGCGTCGCGTTGTTGCATGATTGCTGCCAGATGTTTGGAGACAACGAGTCGGTCCCATATAAAATGATTGAAAAATTCCCCCGACCATAGCAGGTCGGACCATTACGCTCTCTCGGAATTGCGGGCGCATATCAGCCACTGACGCGTCGCTGTATTCCAGACGAACGAGGATCTTAAATGCACTGCAGCAAAAACCTAAAAACTCTCATTACTCTTTTTACAAGAGTCAACCACTCGTGAACCTAATGCATTGGAGCCGTACTTTTCTCTCTTACTTTAATATCCATTTTCATATTATCCTCCCACCTGCGCCTTGGTCGTTAAAGGGACAATTTTACTGTAGGTGCCACTTGCTCTGCTCTGATAATGGTTTGTGCCTTTTAGTATCCTAACTCGTGCGGATTTACATTAATGTCTATCACGAGAGCCCGGGTTTAATATCATTTTAATGTACTTGGAATTTGTGGTAGGTCAGTTTTCTGTCTATGTAAGTCGTCTCTCTTCCTGCAGTTGTCATTTGTCGTCTGATTCTGGTAAGTTAGTTCCATATTAGAGATAACTACCAACTGCGTTCTCACCCCGACTATTACAGCTAATGTTTATCTTATGTTTATTGTACCGTGTATCATTGTAATAGTTGAAGAATAAAAGACCAACTTGATGTCACTTGCTGTTTTATTTCACTTCTTATGTACTCAACATGTTTCGAACATTAATATATCCATCATCAGGAGCTTGCAACTGTGTTGTTACCACATCCGTCGTTTTGTTCTGGGTTCGTTGTGTGTTGGAGATTTGGTGCGGCTGGGTTTGAGTAGTGTCCGTGTTGCAGGCTGAAGCCGGCTAACTTTTACTTTATGTAGGTTAAGAGGTTAAAAATCTTGAATTGGTACGGTGTTTTGATATTTATTTAAGACGTTCATTGGGAATTAATCGTACACGAGTACTTAAAACAGATGGTAAGACATGTAGTAAATATTTTACTGAAAAAGAAATAACGATCCATTTATTGCAATAGATTTTGTTTTGTAAACTGTATAAACATTGAACAGCAATATTAGCTGGCTGGTCATTAGTAATGGCCATATAATACCTATTTGCCGTAAACCCAAAACAGATCTGTGCCTCATTTAGTAACTAGCAGTGAACCGTGGCAGTTCTGTGTTGTGATATAACTGGGATTATCAGCGTTTATAGACATTATTTACGAACATATTTCTCTAATTCATAGTGTGACATGGAGTACCAGGAAATGCCAATATGTAGTCTTAATATATCTACGTATGACATTTCTCTCCATGGTATATGGATTTATTATCCAAGCGAAATGGTGAAATGCGAAGACCGAAAAATAAGCGATGAAAAGCTACCGTTTGCCATTTGTGAAACTATTTGCGTGATGTGTTTTATGGCAGCACCAGTAGGTTATCCGTAAAAGTACGCAAAGTCACTATATAGTCACTGAATTTATTTTTCTTCATAAATCCATCATTTCGGATTATAGAGTTTTACGTCATTTATATCACACTGTCTGTAACAGAGGTGAGTTTATACAACATTGGTGATTAAAGAATATGTGTGAAGCGTTGATTGAAAAATGCAGAAATGGGGAAAGCGAAGTGATCAGGGGCAAACCTTTTGCAGTACCACTCTGACCATCAAATATTCCACATGGACTGCTCTGGGGTTGAACCTAGACCTACAAGATGACATGCTGGTGAATAAACACATAGTTGGAAGCCAGGTTACAATGTGGGAGAATTTTCTGAAGGAAAAATTTTGGATTGTTTTTCGCTAGAGTACGGAATGCCCAAGCGGGAGCTATGAGTTGAACATTTTATTATATTACTAGCTTAAGCAATATAGTAAGTTAAGTAATTCCTAAAATTTTGTCATCTTTCTGCATGGGCCATAATCTCGCACATAATATCAAAACACTAACATAGTTTATTCTGTTATATGGATGATCATACAATACAACTTCTCTTGTGCAATTTGCAGACGTATTGCATTTCCTCAATATTAGTACTTGTTAAGTAGGTGGGCTGATAAGTTTTGCCTCCACTGTAATATTTTTATTTACATTAGACATATCTGGATAAAACCGGTTCTGTGTAGTCGTATGGTATCTCTGTTCCATCATACATCACCTTGAACACACAGATGCTTATAGTCCTCACCCAGCCCACATCGAAATGGAAGAGTTTTCAGACGTTCGATTCAATGAGCGTGCTGTTATTGAATTCTTAACTGTGGAAAAGTTTCCTATATTTTAAGTTCACCGAAGAATGCAAGCCGTTTATGGTGATCAGTGTGTTGATGTGAGTACAGTAAGACGCTGGATAAGGTAAAGTCTGCAGTGAGGAAATAGCTTAAAAAAGCACAATTTTTTAAGGACAGATTACAAAAGCTAGTACAACGTTGGCGGAAGTATATTGAAGTGCGTGGTGATTTTGTAGAAAAATAATTATGCAGCTTTTGAAAATAATTGATGCAGGCATATTTCTTTTTTATTTAAAAAAATATCCTTTCCAGTTCATTTTTTTATTTAAGTGGAGGCGAAACTTATCAGCCCGTCCTGGTAGATTTCTGAAGAACAGTGAGATATTTAGCAGTCAAAGGGACTTACAGGAGTACTGTAGCAGTCACTGCGTGGTCCCCAATAGAGTCCATCTTTTTTTTTGTTACAAAGTAATACAAAATCGGGGCCATAGAAGACGAGAAAACAATTGACCACAGGGACGCTGTCAGCTTCTCAAATATAGTCTGTTCCACATGTGTATAGTTACAGAAATTAGTCAATGTTAACAAATTAAGAATTATATGTTAGAAATGCAGAGAGAGAGATTTTAGCTTATATTTCGTATTGAAATTGGTCAGTTACTTTAATTCTTATAATCTTTAATTTGTGTCTGTGGAGTTTCCAAGAGCATTTTCTTCAGCCCCACAAAGTTAATTTCCTTCCTGAAAAAATAAAAAGTACCCCATCTTTGTCATTTATTTACAATATTACTTAAAAACAAAGTACAAACAATTACGCAGACGACATAAATCTGTCAAACCACGGTAACAAACTATACGGCCTCACATGAAGACGACTATGAAGTGGCCGTCGTAAACAAACCAGAGATCACAAATACAGAGAAGGAAATTGCTGATCTTCCATATGAAGAAGGTTTCATCAGATATCAGATATTTCTTGACTTCTGAAATAATATAACGAAGAAATTTTTGTAGAAAATGGGAGAACTTTAAGGCAAGATAGATTACAATATGTAGTTCAATTTACTGCTTTTCAGAGACGAAATGCTGATTTCTGTGCCACTGTCTATTTCTGTTATGACAGTGTAGAAAACTGTTCTTGAAGTGTTTCGGAAGGAAGCAGTTCGCTAAGATATATATCGACAAGACGGAATGACGCCACCCTTTATGTTGAAAAAATTCTGTAGCCTGTGTATCGAGATAGACTGACTGACTGCTGCTGAATGGGAATGCTATCATTGAAAGTGTTGAGAGGGTATCAGCTAGCTGATTTGGGGATGAATATCTGCATAAATTAGTGTATAGCTTCTACGGGGTACAAAACTTCGGGGATTTTTTGCCGTAATGGAGCCAAATACACTGAGTTATCCATGCACTTCCAAAATAGGTATTAAAAAAACTTGTATAACAAACACACAACAATCCGCGTATACAACCTAATATTGACGATAGACATAAAACGGGAAACGAAACAAAATTTTTGCCAATTTTGGGGTAATATTTACATGCCACGTATGCTTTCGTCTCTGATATAAATCCATTCATTCCTACCCTCGGTAGTAGATAGGGGTAAATCGTCAGCTTCGAGCCATGACTGCTTTACTCTCGATACTGGCTGAATAGGAAGCTAATTTGTTCCCTTGTTGGTCTGGATGTTTCGGAGAAGAGACAATTTTTTTCCCTGCCAGGAATCGAAAGACGACCTGCCGTTTTTACAGTTATTACCTAACTCTGTATAATGAATACGATTTTCCGGATTCTGACAAACTGACCGACTGAGTAAGTAATTACTGTTCTTCTCAATCAACTTAATTAAAACAACATATACAGTACAAGTGACCAGTAAGGAGCCAGTTATGCCGGTGTATGGACGTAAGTAGAAAAGCCTACCGGCAATCTCTGAACTAAACCAGTGCTCGCAGAGATAAAGTGGATGTCTTTCTGGCGGAATGTAGCTCAGAATGAGTGAACACATATGATCGGTCATCGTGTGTGTTCCTATTGTAGATGACAAGACCAAATATTTATGTAACTTCCCATTGTGTGTTTATAACGTTACAGATGCACTAAATGACCTGTTAAATGTTATTTATACAGATCAACTGCTGTTTTTGTTATAAAATAGAGTTAAAACATTCCAGCGAGCCAGGGTAGAGTTTGTGTGTGTGTGTGTGTGTGTGTGTGTTTGTGGGTGGGGGGTGGGGGGTCACACTGACCCAGATAGTTGTTCAATACCGATTTCAACCCTACGCAAACTTCCTGCATCTGCATTAACACAATACTGTTTAACATGCAATCAATAATGAATGCTCTTTATGTAATCCATGTACCGGGTGTTTCACGAATTCGTGAATTAATGTGTTAAATAACATATTGACTAAGGTCTAGGCGTCAGGTCTCAGGCTTCAAGGATTTTTAATAGTGTGAATGCTATAAAATAAGATTACGACAAACAGTAAATACTTGAATTTATAAATTATGAGATTGCCATAAATGTTCGAAATGACTATCCTCAGTCTCAATGGGCCTCTTGGCTTGCAGAACATATATTGTAAACAAGGCTGGAATGTGATTTATAAACTTGAAAAAGTTAAGTGTTATTTTCTCAGAAATATTTCAGGCTATTTACAAACAGATAGCTATCAATATAACTGAACTGAAGTTTTGTGAACAGCTGAGAACGCATTTTATCCGTATATTGTCTCACTGTAGTTATATTACTAATAAACTCTAGATTATAGAAATATTTAGGGGGTCATTTATGTTTCCTAACAAAGTTATTTTCGCCTGCATTGAAAGCTGTTTGCATGCTTAGTTAAACACCACTCAAAGAAGGCACATGAAGAATTGGAGGCATAGCTCCACATATTTTCAACTTTGGGATCAGATGAAAGTGAGTAGTTAGGTTTCCGCTCCACACGCTTTATATCTGTCTATAGAACATCCAGTATTGTATAGGAAGCTGGGGCGGAACCAGGGTCGGGATGGACGTTTTGAAGAGGAGTGACAGGTCTTGCCACTGCAGGAACGTTTACGCGAGGCTGTGTTCTGGATGCGCTGCTGTGTCTCTTGTCTATCATGCAGTACTTCCCATGTCTGCCTCTATTATTTATTGTTGTGGAGCAGCACGTGAATGTAAGCTTCAATTTAATGTGGCATCCACGATACGTTTTATACACTGAGGGAAATTACGCTAAGGTACAGCAGGGTTTGCCTCACGTGAGATATTTATATGGCCGCCCTATTGGTTTTTGGATTAATGATGTTACGTTTTGTTCTTTTTTAAGGGTTGATGTACTGTTGTCTTTGTGTTCGCTTAGCAACACGGCATGAATTTATCTGAGGGACTGGAAGTAGAAATACACTCATTCTTAACATAGAGACTAAATTGATATGACTCTTGTCGCCTTCACTCCCTTCGCAGATAATATAACACCCGGTATCCCTTGAGTATGAGGTTGGGTGGACTCCAGAACGGTTCTGAACAACTGCGGAAGACAAGAATCTTTTGTTCCTGCGGTGAATATAAGCTGAACTTCTCCGTCATCCCAGACCCAAATTGTAGTCACTAGAATGACTGATGTAAGTAGTACATCTAACAACCCTGATCGCCTCTCTGACTGCAGCATGAAATGATTTGGTGACCGGATGACAGTGACTGTTGAAGTGCACGGACATGGATGGTCGCAATCGTGACCTTATTTTATTTGCCTAGCTAAACTAGGGAAGATCGTGATAAGCTTAATAAAAATATTTGTTATCTGGCAGGATACAGCCCTAGTTAAAGAAGCTGTAGCGTGTATCCAAGGGTCATCGTCTGTATTAGTATCTTGGTTAAGAATTTGTTGTGGGCGGACATGCAGGTTAACATGTAAGGCTACTATACATTCTACACAGGAAAACTGTGTTGAAAGTAACGACGGACACTTTCATTCGACCACTGAATATTATTAAGCGTTTGCACTTATAATACGCCTTTATCTCTGGTACTGCCTCCAAGCACGTACAAACAACCAATGGATGTAGAGCAGTCATTCACCAAAGGATTGAGTGGATCACAGTAGGCAGATTTAGGTGATGTCTCCAGGGCTTGTCTCCTGATGATCATGGATCGTTATACAAATTGAACTTTACCACCACAACACCTACACTGTGTAATTCACACCGTAACTGTGGGCAGGTGTTTGGAATAGATCAAAGGGCAGTGCGAATGAATATATGATGTCTGAAGAAGAGAGAAGTAGCATTGCCTGTATTATAAAGCTGTGATATCTTTTCCATCTCTTTTAAGTACGTATAGACTATATCTACGGATAACCGTTAATTTCCGCAGACAATTATAGCATCTCAACGCTCTCTCATAATAACATAGAATCGCAAAATGTGGATTGGAGAAAATTTAATGTTTGTATACGGTAAGTCTCCTTGGACTGCTTCACCCTTCAAGTTGGAACCGATAGGTTGTCCCGAAACCTCGGTAACTACTGATCAATGCGGTTTAACGTCCCAGAAGAATGAAAATTTATTTACGCAGTGACGGAAGCTTGAAACCATCATTGTTCCGAAACAATGCTGCATATTCATTCATTCATTCACTAATTTATTTATTTATTTATTCATTCATTCATTCATTCATCTTTCCCTCACCCTTGCTATGTGTTCTCGGTAAATGACAAAGTTGTTAATAATAATAAAACGCTGGCAGAATACTAGAAGAATGTCTGGGATTCCAGCAGGCACTTGTCCTGCTGCATGTGGGTACCTAAGCACTCCAGGAAAGCATATGGCAGAGTGATATTAGACAGCTGGGTGTTCAGCGTCACGTTCCGGCCGCTTTCGCCCGAGGACAGATCCGCCGCTACCCAATGAATAGGTTTCTTGATGGGTTCCCGAGCCGGTCTGGATACTTCATAGAGGGGAAGAACTGTTCCCGCTTTGGAAAATCTTACCACGACTCCTAGATTTTCCAGCCCCTAGAAATGCTCATCGGTGGAATTTGTTATAAGCCACGTTTGATAGAACAGCTAACTAAGGAAATTTATAGTGGTTTGTAGCCGTAGTAAGAAATTGATAAATGTGTACTTGCATGAAGTACTTAATCGGTCTTGAGCATCTTCAGGCGATTATAATAAAAAGGTTATAATTGTGTGTACACAAAATAATGTGATGTGGACATATTCTCAGGGGTCGAGTAAGGATAAGCAGAAGTGTAGGAAATTACAGGAGCAGTCGGACAAATCGTGTCGTATAATTGCCATTTTGTGGTAAAAAATGAGAAAATTTAAATTAAAATTGCTACTATGTCCATACACATACCAACATAAGTATTTTACACAGGTCTGTGTTGTCGCAAGGTTTGTCAGCAGTGCCAATGAGAAGGGAGGGAATCCATTTCAAATTGCCAGGACCAGACTATGTTGCATATATTTATTGTCATTCTTGGTAGTATGTTATTAGTCGACTGCACAAATTAACCCTTTCAGAACAAGGCCAAATCACTCTGCAACTGGGAACCAGTCCTTCTGATGTAGTGCAAAAGATTTTTAGCCAGTAGTTTGTCGTTTCTGCGCAAACGAAATGTAAAACTAGCCTCAGTCAGTTTTGTACAGTAACACAAAAAATAAACAGAAATCAACGTTACTATTTCTGAAGCTATTACTGGATCCGTCTTTGCAGATTAAAGGCATGTCTAGTTATTATCACTCTGCTTATTCTATCAAGACTTGTACACAAAATGTTTCAAGTTCAAAGCATGCAGTGAAATATTTCTCTGCAGAATGGAAATGCGTAAGACAATATAAATATAAATTTTGTCCATGAAAACCGTAGCTAAAGATGGCAATAAATTTTCCTTCAACCTTTGGGAGGTATTACACATGTTCAAAGTAGTTGTGATTTTAACCATGTAATCAGAACACTACTGGGGGTGCCTTTACAATACCAGCACATGGCAACATAGGGTACGGCTATTGTTAGAGCAATAGATCTGGGCAGTTGCACGAAAACGTTTAAAAGGGCGGTGATGTCAAGTAATTCGATCCGGTAGCACATTTGTAGAGAGGATCGTTGGTACTGGTCAAGTTTCTCTTTGAAGAGAAAAACACCGGGATGGACTGCTCACACTGTGGATTACTTGACACTGTTATGTTATAAGCTGTCTGGCTGCTGCCATTTATAGAACATAACAAAATAATAACTACATGACTCCGTGGGGCAGAGTCCTTCTTGAGTGCTAAGAGGTCCTCAGCTAGACAAGGAATTCCACACATGTTAGGGAACCCAAAAGTTCATCAACGCATTACAAGACCCCGCCACCTGTCCCTGTCTCGAGCCACATCAAGTCAGGCCATGCCCCTCCACCTCACTTCTTGAAGATCCATTTTAATATTCTCCATCTTCGCCTATGTGTTCCAAGTGCCCTCTTTCCTCAGGTTTCCCCACTCAAACCCTGTATGAGCTTGTCCTCTCCCGCATATTACCTTGTTCGCTTAGGGCCAGATGTCTTTTTCAGTACCCTATTGTCGAACACCCTCAGCCTGTGTTTCTCCCTCGATGTGAGAGACCAAGTTTCAAACCCGTACATAACATCAGGCAAAATTATAGTTCTATGCATTTTAATTTTTATATTTTTGGGTGCCAATCTGGAAGACAAAAGTTTCTTCACGGAATGATAGCCAACACTCCCTGACTTCAGTCTTGTCTTAATTTCTTCTCGAATTGAGTGCGTGTTTATTAGCGAAATTCGTACCTCCGATATTTTGCTTCATTGGTTTGGTTTTCCTTATTTTCTCCTCATTATTTCACTATCTTCATATAAGAGATGACTATTTCTGGCCAAAATAAAGACAGGCGAACTTGTGTACCTTAGATATGAAAGAGTTCTCTGTCATTTTTCCCTTAGTTTCTGTCGGTTCATCCGACATTGACTATATTCACTTATGAGCTGTTATTCACAACGTCATTTACCCGTACGGAATCAAATTTGTCGTTCATGTTTTAAGCTGGCTGAAGTCTGGCATGTAATATGCGCTGTTATTTTTTAATATTAGGTGCTTTTTATAAAGTGGAGCAGGGGAGAACTTCGATATCGCCCATTCTCCCGCCTGCCGGCTTGTTTTATCCTCAGCATCATATAATGGAGTCTGATGTTTTGTGTGTGGCCTGCACTAAAAGTAAGTGGCAGAATTTTCTCTTCAATTCCCGTCGATCTATTGTAATTAACACTATATAAAATCACAGGTTTGTTTTTGAACAAAGTCCACATGAATTAACGTTCATAGTTAAATCCTAGTAATTGACCAACCTAAAGCATAAATTATTCTTTTATAATAAGTTTATTATATTCCTCTACATGTTTCGAGCACTATTGTTCTCATTATCAGGAGGTTAAAATTGTATTATACAGCATCTGGTATCACCACACACTGTAGGTGGCCTTCCGGTGCACAGGTTGTGAGAGGACTTGTAGGTGGCCGTCCGGTGCACAGGTTGGGAGAGGACTGCAGTCCTCTCCCAACCTGTGCACCGGACGGCCACCTACAGAGTGTGATGAAACCAGATGCTGTATAATACAATTTTGACCTCCTGATGCTGGGCACAATAATGTTCGTAACATGTAGAAGAATATAATAAACTTATTATAAAACAAGAATTTGTGCATTAGGTTGGTCAAGTACTAGGATTATACTGATATGTACGGTCAGCAAAGCATAAAAAAGTTCAAAACTAAAGTTTTACTTCATAATCTGATACAATTAACGGAACGTACTGTGTGTTAAGAATACAGGCCCGTTCCGAAGGAATGCGTGGACATTTCGCTATTCGGTATATCGTCATTACCTAACTGTGACCCGTTTGTCTTCCACCTGTGTGTCACCTATCTTCATGCGTAAGAATGCTATAAAAACAGAAAGTTTTAAAAGAAGAATGCCTGTTTTTATATATTATGCCGTACATTCTTGTAAAAATATAACAACTTTCAGGGAAACATAGTAATTATGGACGAGGTGCTCTACAACCAAACATCTTTAAATTTGATAGGGCTGGCCAACTTCAACTCACAGGAGGGCCACAAAATTCGTTAAGGACTCGCCTGAGGGCCGTACGTGTATACACACACAACATAAGGCTGGGGACGGAGGGAAAGGAGAGACATTAAATTAACCAGAAGGCTGTTATTCACAAACAAGAATTTAAGCTAAAAGTACTGCTGAATGACAAAATAGTAAGTAAGCAGTAATAAACTCAAACACAAAGAGTGAATAGTTGAATGTGTGCCGCTTTAAAGTGATGTGTTATGTTTTCTAAACAATTTCTCTTCTAATCATTTGGCCATATTAAATTCTCTAGACCTATTATATTATATTTGTTAAATTGTATTACTTGAAAGTATTCAAATGCCTGAGCGCCGCAAGTACTTTCTCGAGGACGGAATGTTTGTCAGCCTTATTCTATCATATCACATCATCTCGCATCTCAGAGGACTGTAATATCCACTTCGTCGCCATTAGAAGGTCAAAATTACAAATTTTATTTCTGCATTCTGGATAGATTCTTATAACATCGGTGAACTGAGAAGCTATTGATTTGGCATATGGTTGTCCATTATGAAAACCTGACAGTCACTCGAGCTTAACAAATATGACAAATGTATACATATATAACGAAACACACACAAAATTTAAATGATTTATAAATTAAGAAGGCAGGATTGTGGATTGTCCATTGAGGCAATAAAGCAATTTAGTTGTGTTTGGTAACAAACTGGTAGAGAAAATGCTGGAATCCCAGACAGCAGAAATAGACGAATGTGGATTTTCGTGCTGTTTAGTTTATTTGGTGCGAAATATAAAGGAGCCCTTACCTTAAAATTTCGAGTCTACTGGTGAGATACGCCGTGTTGGCTAGTAAGTACTTAAGTGAAGTTCCGAGGAACTGTAGTGCTTCTCCGTTGGGGTGATTTAATCCAAGAACGGAAAGTCGGTAACTACTTACGAGCTGAGACGCCATAACACCCCACAAGACTAAAATCGTTGGCAATACTGCCGTGAGAACTTCAAAAGTTTCAATCTATTACCTTAACAGAGAACAAAAATCATTGTTTGGGCGTCATTGAAACACGAAATTTGTGAAAGATTTGTTAAATGGCAGTAAATGAAGTACCTACAAGGTTAATATCTTTAGAACAATTCATGTTGGGTACAAACGTTCCATAAGTTGGCCTGAAATTCATAATGCTTCTACGAACGTCGAAAGCCTTCTTTTTGCTATTTTAATTTCGTTTCCGTAATTTTTTAATATCTCTGCTCGCAATTTTTCCGTGCTTTTGGTCATTCCATTATTACGTTTATGCGTCTACTCATATAATTATTCTTTCTTTCTGTTTGTCCAAACCATTCAACTGTTATTTTTAAATACACCCGGTCTCTCTAGCTATTTTTATTAATACTTGTTCTCTGAGCTTTTTATTTCGAAATGTACTTTTCTTCCTTATTTAAAGCCTATATGGAGATGTCCAAGTATTGCATATTGGACCCTCAGCACAAAATTTTGTGTAACAGAAGTCGAAAAAGAGGGAACGGAAGCAAACATAGAAGGGAAATGAAATTCTCAACGAACTTTTTTATGTGCTGTGTGTTCATTTATATTCTTAAGTACAATGGACTTCATCAGTGTTCAACGTGACCTAAATCGGATATTCGTGATAACTTATAGTGGTTTTAAATAAGTTGGGTTTTAAATAAAGCTGTCAAAATGCTTGGTGCTCACCCTAACTCACAGACAGAAGAACAGACTGGCGGATAGAAGTGTCTTATTAATGGGTGCCTGGAATGGAGATGAAAAAAATAAAGCTATCTTAATAAGATAACCGAAAAAAATGAAGAATAGAAGAGAAAGGGTAAGGCAAGCAATATACACGAGTTATCTATTGGTAGTATTAACACCACTTACTCTCTTCCATCTTTCTTCTGTGTAGGACATTTTGTTGTTCATATTCAACGAGACTGTGATTTTTTTTGTAGTCCACATTGTCTGAAAGTAATAGAAGTTGTTCGCTAGAAGTTTTGTTTGTCGATAGCTTCGGTGAATATTTGTTTTGAACTTTCGACGAGAAGATTACATTGGTAGATAAGTAAATAAACAGATATGTAAGAACATAAATAAGCAAGTAAACAAATAAACCACACATTACAGTCTGCTACATTTGCATTGAAGCTTACTTACCGAAACACGTGGTGTTCTTGCTTGATTCTGCGGTGTAATTTTGTTGATATTTGTGGCAGTGCTCTTTGTGTTCAGTGACATATGACTTTGCTTGCAGGGAATAGGGAAAGCCAGAGTTAATAATTAAAGCTTGTCTAACAGCAGAGCTAACAAGTTTTAACATGATTACCAAGTTGGTTGATGACGTGTGCACTCACAGAACCTATGACTGATGAACTGGTTCTTTTGTTATAGCATTTATATCACAGTTATATACATCTTACCTTCTACTAACTTATTTTAAATATTGTCTCCGGATATGTCAACAAAAATCCAACCAGAAGCAACATTATGCGTATATTTATTTACTTCAAAGTCACTCTACATGTTTTGGGTGTCACAGCACCCATCATCAGGAGTACTAAAAACTGTAACCGCAGCCTCCGGTACAGGTCATATTACTGGTACAGCTATTTCCCTCCAACATGGCCTGATGGGGACTATTTTTATTAACAATGAATTACGATGCACGGAACCATGTCTCCAGAAAGTTTGTTATATACCAAACTTATTGCAATTTATGTTCCATATCTGTACAGTACAGTATATTTCATACTTATGTGATACACTAACAAAATTTACATTCATAGGACCGTGCATCGTGATATATTCATATAATAAAAACCAACCAGATGCACTATTTCTCAAATTTATTTTTGATAAAGAACTCTACATGTTTCGGACAGATCCGCTGTCCATCGTCAGGAGTCTCAACACTGTATACACAGCAATAGGTATTTGTCATACTAGTTACGTTGGCTGTCTGCTGGCGAGGTCAGGATGGAACTGCAGTTCCATTCTGACCTCGCTAGCAGACAGTCAATATAACCAGTATAACAAATACCAATTGCTGTGTATACAGTATTAACACTCCTGATGATGGACAGTAAATCTGTCCGAAACATGTAGAGTTCTTTACCAAAATAAAGTTGAGAAATAGTGCATCTGGTTGGTTTTTATTATAAGAATAAACCAACAAATGCACATTTATAAACATGTTCAATCACACTTTAGTATTACTCACCAACCTGCTTAGCTCAATTATCGGACACCCTTATGTCGGTCAGAGGAGTGACTGAAAAATGTTGGTGAATAGTAATAATAATTATAATAGTAATAATAAAGGGAGTAAATGATTGAACATATTGATGTATGTGCATTTGTTGGTTTGTAAGTATATAGTTATAGCAGTTTGCTTGATTTCTCTGGTCAGATTTTTGTTCGTCTTGTGAAAAAAAGAGATTTTTTTACTAATTTTAAACTTTTAATGTTAATATGTACCTTTGGGACCAAAACAGGGACCTTTCGAAGTATGGGCTGTATGCTAATACCTAGGACTTAGAGGGGGCCTTCGATAAATCTACAACAGCTGTACACCTGTATTAACTATACTTAGACGAACAGAGACCGCCTATAATATGGCCTTGAGGGAACATTAAGTTTTACGCAAGTTTGGGTGTTTGTGACATAATTATTCATAGTATAAAGGATGAAGGAATTACGATAATAATTTATAGCCTTCAAGAATGAGGGATTTGCCTTTAAGGTATCAGTAACGCTCTGCGACATTCTATTTTATCAAAATTTCAAATCTCATCAGTATAGTGTCGGTTAAATATCTAATGTGAGAAAGCTGAAAGGTATTACACGTCCAACAAAATCAAAGTCTATGCGGGCTACGCGGTATAAGTAATAGGTGAAGAAAATGTTTTGTACTTTTTACCGGAAACTGTATCAGCCTACATGAAAAAGAGTACATTGTGACACGTCATTGCACGATGGTTGGATTTGCACGTCTGTGGTATCATTCTGCAATTGCAACTCTTCCTCTCAGATACTATACCCTCCCCAACCCACGATAATAATTTCTAGTCGCTTCCTTTCTCTGTTACGTAAACTGACCGCATAATTTGCGTTACTGAATAGATGGACGGTTCAAAGCGAGGCGGTTTTAATTGAACACATGCTAATGAGAACAAAGTCAGTTTAAAAAATATTTGCATTGTAATGAATTTTTTTTCACAGAGTGGAAAGTAAATTATATTCGGATGTCTCTATTTAATTCAGGCAATAATATTCTGTGTTGCGAAGGGCTACATATTGCAGCACAGTGTTTGTCACAAATGTACACACAACGTTCGGTGGAATCATATCAAAAGAATTTGTTAATACGCTAGCTACACAAAGAGTCATTAAACATTGCAGGCAGTTAGTACCAGAACGTTTTCAGCAGCAACATGACTTCAGGCTGCCATATTTTGTTGGCAGTTTATTTTATGACGCAGTGTTTAGTTCGGGCTCTGTAGGGTTGAAAGATCGGATGTAAATGAATAACGAAACGGAAATACATCGAAGAAAGAGAAGTGTGGTGTAATTTGAGTTACTATTGGGGAATTTGCCTGGAGAAACTGATAAAACCACAGGACAACTGCTGACCTCGAGAATGGAACTAACAAACAACTGAATCCAAGTCAGAAGTACTGCTTGGGACAATTTTTATGGCGTCTGAAAACGTAAAAAGATGGGCAGTGTACGTACAGCGTAACATTTTGGGGCTTTCGCTCAATGTATTTACCTCTTCGGCTATCCCAAAAGTCTTATATTCTTTTACTCGAAGAGAAATTCTTTATGACGTTTTAATGCTACGCAACAATACAGCATAGTTACGTATTCATGTGAAAGGCCCTATTTTGTCTGATTTAAACAAAACCTGGATTTTTTCGACAGATTTTCATGGAAGGACAAGTATACATTTTAAGGAAATCCGTCCAGTGTGATCAGCCAGTGGGGTCAGCCCGCACTGCGATATGCGGATGGAAGGAAAAACATGGCGATGTTAATAAGCGCTCTTTGCGGCTATGCGGACGCGCCTGATTAATTCAAATATTTAATAGTTTTATTTCGTTTTACTACGGTGTAATGGTCTCAGATTAAACAGTGTCTAATGTTGATGAATAAATTAATTTGAAAGGATTGACAAGAAAGGTGTAGAAACGTATTGTAATGTTTCGCAGTTTGCCTTGAATGACTCACAAATCCACGAAAACACTCAAATCAGGATATAAGTGTTCGGAGTGGAGATTGGAAACGGAGACTTCCAAAATGAGACACAAGTGTTACTCATGGGAACGATCGCCATATGTCTTAATATAAAAATTAAAGAACCTCTCGGTATACTCATAACCTGACATCCAAAGACGGAAAAAGAGGCATCTCCCGAAAAGTCCTATACATTATAACATTTAATATATGTTTCAGAGTAAGCAATATTCAACTGCTTACTGATATTAAAAAAGATTTATTGATATTACACTACTGTCACTCTCTGTATTAAACAATCAGAACGTAGTGCTTTCTATGCAAGATGTATATGAAAAAACTTGGGCAAAATTCAGGAGTGAATTTCCAACACAAAAACCAGGAACAATGTTCACTTCAGTACACGTACGAAAAAGTTTTTTTTTTTTTTTGCATAGCCCAGCAAATTAGCCCGACTTCAGTCCTTCAGATTTTTGTACTTAAAAACCTTAGTTTATTAAGATCGAATTGAAAACGAACAGACACTTGACCAAAGCATTTTTATGGCTATGAAACCATTCACAATCGCCCCGGGACCTTCGAAATGGTGCGACAGTCCATGATCAGACGTGGCCATGCACGCACTGATTTAGGTGCACTACATTTTGAGCATTTGTTATGAATTATGACGTGGAACTATACAGATTCAGCAGTTATTAAATGGGGAACGTGTATTGTAGATGTGTTGTGCCAGTTTTGAGGTACTTAAATTATTTAAGGTATTTGTTGTTGATGTGATCTTCCAATTAACACTCAGCAACCACTAATTTCCGAACATATGTTTATATGAACTTTTTATTTGTTTTGATTTGAAGAATTCCCTCGTGGAATTTGCGCAGGAATTTGAGACACATCCTGTTTATTATCATGTTGCTTTCACTTTAAAAGTTCCTGCTTTCGGCGGCAGAGTTTATTTATGTGTAACCTATGGTTCTTAAACAGCGATTATATTATGACTTTGGGTCTGGATTTGAAACGTTTTATGGCTCCGTGATCGTGCTTCAAATACTTAACTGCTCAGAGTTCAGACGTTTTCAATATATGTCCCATGCACCATGTAACTAGTTTTGTTAGCAGATGCTGCGCGTTTGGAGCAACTCAGTTACTCATTTCCAGTTTGGATCTCACTGAATCAGATTGTTTGTAGGTCACATCTAGAATGTTCATTTCGGGAATTATGCTTCAGCGACGGAAAGCTGACTGAAGAGATTTCGTCAACCTCGTGTTTGCTACGAGATTGAAGTGTGTCTTGGACGGACAGAGGGATTGTGTTCGTCTCTCATGCCTACGAACTTTAGTAATATAACTTTGAAATTGTCGGAAATGGTTAAAATGAATTCACGATACCATTTCCCAGTTATTACATCTAAAAAGTCAAGATTTTTAAGTATTATAATAGGACGAAAAGTTTAAGATAAGTCTGGGACATGAAAGGCCAGAACGGACCAAAAGTTAGGATTTTTTAAATCGGAAAATTAAAAACTAAACATAAGCTATTATCAATTGTTGGATACCTGTGGTAATATTAAAGCCAGTAATATAGATAATTATGACTGTGATGAAACTTCAATTGTAAGGAAAATATTTTCATTGAAAGCGTAATTATTTTTCAAATAACACCTCATGCAGTGTCATTAATTCGATTGCATACGTCAGTAACTCGATCCGGACAATCCTTAGTCATAGATAGGTCGATACGCACATGGAATATAGATGGGAAGTATGTGGATAGAATTAAAGATTAGCAGGTTAGAGTTCAGTAAACGTGGGAGTAGATGGAAGGACATACAGATTGAGAAGTTTTTCAAAAGCTAAGTAAATGGTTTGATGAACGGGTGGATGGTTGGATAAGTGGTTGGAAGGATGGAATGGTGGATGGATGGATGGATGGATGGATAGATAGATAGATGGATGATTGGTCATATAAGTGGAAAAACAGAGAGAGGTAGATGAAAATTTCCACAACACAAGTTAGGGTAACAAGGAAAATGTCTCATCCGGATTTGACGTTCACTGTAAGCTCGGTAACCTTAAGACATTCATTCAAATGTCGGTAAAAAAGTAACAGAATGTGTGTCCGTCAGCAGTAGTTTTACAAAATTAATTATCAGGCGTGTAATTAGAACGGAATCTCTTAAGAAAGGCCACAATGCAGGACGTATATTTTCTTTATTATGAAAGAAAGTTGCGCGCGAAAAAGGAAAATGTTATGACATTTTGAAACATGAACATGTCACGCAAGTGCCTAATGAATTTCAGGACATCCGTTTGAGTATTTTTGTACGTATTCTGACGGCACATCATAGAATCTTATGTAAGAAGAACTGTGCCAATATGAAATCAAAAGAAACTGTATACAATGGAATTAAATGGCAAAAAATACACCACCTTTATAGAAGTGAAAAATGTATACACGAGTCGTTCCGAAATCTGAGGGGAAATCACCACGTGGAAAATTTGGTGTCGATAGGACGAAAGTATTAAAATGGGTCGTAAAGAAATATGCGTCAAATTAGGTACCGGATTTTTCTGGCTCAGATCACGGTCCAGTAGCATTTCCTTATAAAAATTATACTGAAGTTTGCGTCTGATATTAAGAAAGAAATTTGTTTGAAAAACTGAACGAATGACAGATTCTGAAATATTAGTTACATTGTAAGGGTTATGAATTTCCTTTTAAACTTATTGCTTGGTTTTTTCGTCAGTCTGTTTTATATTTAGCTGTTGTTCACTTTCACAGTCACTCTAGAACAACTTTGAATTACAATCTTAGCAACTGACCAACTTAACGCACAAACGCAATGCTCACCGGACGGCCACCTACAGTGTGTGACGATACCAGATGCTGTATAATAAAATTTTACCTCATGATGATAAGCACAACAGTGCTCGAAACATATAGAGGGATATAATAAATTTATTATAAAAAAAGAATTTGTGCGTTAAGTTGGTCAATTGCTAAGATTATACTCAGATACACGGTAAGCAAAACATCCAAATTTGAATTATAAAGTACTTTTCACGGGCTTTTGAAGAAGAAGAAGAAAAGACTCGAAGGACTTAAAAGAGCCATTCTTTGTGCGCTGAAGAGAGAACAGGAGAATACCCTTTGCTTAGTCTCATCAAAACGTATGCGAAGAAGTACAAATATTTTCTATTTAATAATTGAATTTCTGCAGCTGAGTCCAGAAGTGCTTTGCCTCTTGCTTATATAGACATGTTAAACTGTCATTGCAGCACCTTCAGGAATTCAAACAGCTATATTGCCATTGATACAGTTTATAAACACAAATATCGAGCTTGAACAGAACTATTTTAACCTTATCCACGTCCGTGCATTAATAAAGAATTCTCACAATAAAACCGACAAGTTCACTAATGGCATGACAAATGGTGTGTAAAGAATATAATTTCAACCTTAGTGTATTTATTGCTTTTATTGTGTAAATAGAACTAGTCTACCGACAACGTACGTTTATATACAAGTAAAGACATTTTGAATGGAACTGTCATTTGGGCCATCGTATTCACAGCGCGTCTAGATCGGACCTGAGGTCCACCCGTCTTTCTATCCAGTGGATATCAGAAGTTCTTGACCCAGCACTCAGGTGGCAGGGGCGTAACGTTGACAACTCCTTCTTTGTCAAGTCGAGAAGAGAAATGCGTCGAGCAGTACTTCCACTCCCCATGTTCTTTATGATGTGAAACTTAATTAACTCAGCACAGGGGCAACTTTACCTTTAAAATAACATTGATTTAGAAAGCAGAATTTAAAATAAGCGTACTGTGTAACTGGGGATGAGTATTAATTGCCTTACAGTGTGGGAGAAAAAGTTGTATGGTATGGTTCAGGCTGGGAATTTGAACACTAATAGGAGGACGGGGGGGGGGGGGGTTTAAGGGGAAGGGGCCTCCATGGGGGGGCCAGGGAAGGAAAATTCAATTAATGTTG
>Ga0136643_10001917_pt1 | contig 26278 bp, 18 predicted proteins | sample TergutLab28metaG_FD_96883 | JGI IMG/M metagenome (GOLD analysis project Ga0136643, IMG submission 96883) | Labiotermes labralis P1 segment gut microbial communities from Petit-Saut dam, French Guiana - Lab288 P1 (version 3) (version 3) | ecosystem: Host-associated > Arthropoda: Insects >... | reverse complement strand
CGGCCGGTGCGTAAGGCTGACAACCTTACCACCATCCTGTGCTGTTGTCACGAAATCTGGGAACCTTAACTTCCTGGAACCCTCTGGGCCTGTCCAGGCCTGTAATGGGACTGCTTTACCTTTTACCATCAAAGTAAATTTAAGTAATCAAAAATTTTAAAATGAAATTATGTGCCTGGGCCTTTTGAGGTTTCTGGATCATATTCAGACATACTTCTCTAAGTAGGTCTCCGATGGACAAGTGATCACCCCATCGCAAGGACCTCTACCTGATAACACACAACAAGCACAAGAGACAGACTCCCATGCCCCGAAGGGATTCGAACCCACAATCCCAACAAATGAGAGGCCGCTAACCCATTTCTTAGACCATGAGGCCACTAGCATGGGCACTTAATGGATATACACGTGTTAATATTAGGTGGCTTGTGTTGTAAAAATCAGCTTATGTTCAGTCTTACTGATGAGTAATTAATTTTCCTGGTGATGATCTTCCTCCGAAAGTATCCCAACTTTGACGTAGTGGTGGGGTTCGAGTGGTCACACAGTTCTGAGATCTATGCTGGCAGTAGCGTAGCTGCTGGTAGGGCCTCCCTTGCCAGGCAGGTCAAAGGTGGTGGCCCAGACAAAAAGGGACACGCTGGTCTTCCAATTTGCAGGTTGGGTGTGGGGCTACAACCCCACCCTATAGAAAGTATGTTCTGTTGAGAAGCTTGTAAAATTGAAGAAGATTCTATGGTCCACCAAGGACTGTAATGCTAGAAGAAGAAGAAGAAGAAGATGAAGAAGAAGAAGAAGAAGAAGAAGAAGAAGAAGAAAATGATGATGATAACGATCTGTTAGATAAAATCATGCAGAAAATTTTTGTAAATTGAAATAATATAGGATAAGTGCATATAACGAATCACTGTGGATTATTCTCTCGGTTATCATTCTTAGACCTTAAATTCGTTAATATTAAAAAAAAATCTCTATAAGAGTTTCCATTATACTACCAAAAGTTATGCAACCAATTTTTATCGAGATATTGTAAAAGCCGATATTTATGATAGCTGTCTGTTAGACTTTTATACTCTTATTTAAAATCTGTGTGCTCAATATATGCGTAGCACCATTCCTTCAGCCTGAAATCCTATTTCAAGTAGAACCGAGTTTGTATCATTACAAAGACTGTTCCACTGTCTATGTCACAGAAAACACACTCTCTATTAGTTATAAAAACAATCATGCTTAGAAACTTCAAAAGTGTGCTGCTGTAAATATAAAGTTTTACTATTGTCCGATTTTAAGCCAAATAGGATTGTAGAGACAAAATTCGATACATGCTCCAAGTACAAAATTTTATCAAAATCGATCTGATGACAGTCGCGCTGCTCGACGAGAGATACGGAGAGGCATACATACATATAACGAGCTAATAATCCCTTATGGCTAAGGTACTGAGAATTTTTAATTTCAATCTGTTAATTTTTGTCTTATAGTAAGGTGTTGATGGGAATGTTTGTGGCAAAGATGCAAAAAGTCATTGGATGTTGAAGAACAATTTACAATGAAGAGGGTCATACTGAGAATCTTCACGAACATTATTAAAAAGATAAAATCAAGAAAATCACTATGCACGGGGCAATTAATGGGGGTTGTATATCTTTTTAAGAGCAAAATATTTCAATCCGAATAACAGAACCTAAGACGCCGTATTTAAGATATAGATGTAACTGATCAGACAAAAGAATCATTCAAAATCTATAATCTGAGGATGTGATCTAGATCCATACTGTTCAATACAGGAAGGAACGCCATCGTGTTTTGGACATGATAGCAAGATATTTATCTCAGTATTTAACCAACTTGATGCACAAAATTTGTTTCACAATAAGTTTTATTTCATGCCTCTACATGTTTCGAGCACATGTGCTCATCATCAGTAGGACAAAATTGCATTACACAGCCTCTGGTATCATCACACCTATAGGTGTGATGATGTGTAATGCAATTTTGACCTCCTGATGATAAGCACATGTGCTCGAAACATGTAGAGGCATGAAATAAAACTTATTGTGAAAAACATTTTGTGCATCAAGTTCGTTAAATACTGAGATACACGGTCAGCAAAACGTCAAAATTTATGATAGCAAGAATTGGAGTTTAATAAAGGCGGGAAAGTTCGTGACCAGCTGAGCTACTTAGATATTCTCCAGAAAGCGAGCAACTCGTTTTTTGAAGTCGTTACTCTTTCATCTCCATTTTACGTTAAAATATTTAAATGCGATAAAACATGTGCAGAGTTTTAGAATTTACTGTGATACATGAATTTTCAGTGCGTGATTGTGGTGATTGTGAATATTACCGTCTCTTTTAATGCGACGCCGTGAGGACTGGTAGATATGTACCTACATTTTAGAGGAACTGTTAGATTCTTCATCTGTTTATATTAAGCCTGTTGATGAAGCAAGCGGGACATTAGGACATATCGTTGTATATTCGCCAGACTTCGTGGCTAGACCATGATCTGACTTCTGTAGTATTTGGCAAGCTGGGAAAGTTCGCCAAAATACTTTGTTATCTACAAATTCGCTGAGCCCTTGTCTTACACCCTAACTTTTGTTTTCTGAAAATGTGGCATAAATGAAAAGGCGCAAATAAAAAGTTTTCTCCTACGATGTAATTGAATAGGTCAGTGGTTACCTTAATACGGTGCAGGCACCCGAGGAGCATTCAACGGAACGTGAGACGGTGTAGATTAGAGAGTGCTGTATAGTGCAGTGCAAGGACCGTTAAAGCAAAAGAGCGGAAAACAAGTAGGGCGTAAAAAAATCGCGAAGTGTGTACATTTTCCGATTACACTCTTCTTCCCTCTTTTGTACCCAGTAAGAACTCATATCTAGAACCTGGCAAAAGGCTTTATGTAATACCAATTTTCTCTCAGCTTCTAAGTATCTATCATTACCTTTTAAAATGACATCTGCTGTCCGTAGATATTCTGCACCTACTTCAGATATTGACCAATTTCGACGCCTAGTTTTAAATTGCCTTCACGAAGTGTGACTATTTGAATTTTCGCGTATTTCAAAAGAAGCCTCTAGTACTACGTCATTTGCTGTCAATTATAAATCGCTTTATTAAAGTCCTGTCTAATAACGATCCAGTCTGTAAAATGAAGGTTGTAGAGTTCATTATGATCACCTCCAGTAAGAGTCCTTTATCAAAAAGGCCTAGGGTGGATAAAGGAAAACTCCCCTTTCTACAAGGCCATACACCCGTTTATACTCGCAGTTTTATTGGCTTCGGAGCAGCTCAAGGATAAACGCAAACTTTGATGTTGATGTTTGCATTGGAGCAATTATCAAAGGTCTGTCTGTGGTGCTGTGGGTTTTACACGGGTCGAAAGATAAGGGTGGGGAATGAAGGGGGTACTTTCCAGAATCTAACAGCAGGACCCTCTTTTAGTGAGCCTAGTTCTCCTCTTTCTAATGTTTGTAGGGCTTTGCTGTGGAAAGGGGTAGAAATGGCCCATCAAAATGACGAATTACACACGGTGGTCCAGAAGACCGTAACTCAGAAGGCACAATAAATGCTGAACTCTGTGAGTAATTTCTGTGCAGTATAGTTTATTGTAATTGACTAATAAATTTAACGATGAAGAAATTACCCCAGTTACAAGTTTTCAGTCATTTCTTTTATTTATAAAATGCTGAAATCAGGAAATTTGGTGTGCTGCATTTAAAGCCAATAAAACACATCAAAATATACACAAATGTAGAAGTCCAAACAAAACATTTCACAGTGACATGAACAGCATGACATCTGTGAATTCCGTCGTATTATTTTTAATATTTGTTGATAATTTGCAGCCCTTCCTTGTCTTGCCCTCTGTACCTTTTAAACTCTGAGAAGCCGGGACATATTACTACAAAGTTTCATTTATCGAATTCACTTTAATTAGAAATATGCAAGTTATATTACTTATATATTTAAAGGCCACTCAAGAATATGTCGGAAAGACAAGTAAACCTTATGATTAATGCTATAAGATACGGGCATGGTAAAAGAAAAATACTTGGAAAATTGTATCTCATAATACATAAATATTTACAATACGTGTGTGTTGTACTAAAATTAACGAAAGATTTTTCTACAGAATTTGGTTCTTATAGGCAACTTATAGGTTTTCGCATGTTAGTATTATTCTTTATTAATACTCTTTATTCTTCTTCTTCTTCCAATGGCGCTACAGTCCGGGGTAGTCCTCGGCCTCCTTCAAGAGTTTCCTCCGTCCTTTCCGGTTTCGGGCGGCTACTGTCCAATTTCTACATCCTAGCTTTGCTACATCTTCCTTCACTCCGTCTTCCCAGCGCAACCTGGGTCTACCTATGGGTTGCTTTCCTCCTGGCTCACTAAGGAGGACTATCCTGGTTAAATCGTCGTCATCCTGGCGTGTGACATGTCCTGCCCATCTCACTCTACTCAGCACTCTTTATTACTTAAGTATAATTAAAACTAACATACTACTTCTGGTTCCACTGTTTTAATCACTGTTAATTTCCTGATGGTGGTAGTAAAATGAAGGAAATGTTTCGAAAGAAATAAAGTCTTTAATGATAAAGATATTTTTTTAATTGCGTTTTTTTATTATATGAAAAAACTCAAATAAAAGCAAAGATAAAGATGTTAATTTTGGGAAAATAAAACACAAAATTGTTAATTTTGCAGTTGCATGAATGGAATCATTTTCGAATAAATGGCGTTATGTAATTTTTATCAGAGCCGGAAGGGTTAACGATGAAAAGAAAACCAGCACCTGGCAGAAACCAATACAGGCAGTTAAAAATCACAAGTTGAAAATACCTATCACTTTTGGAAAAGTCTAAAAGAACATCTTTGCTGGCATGCAAGGAAAAACACTAACCAGCTCTGTTTTTTTTCGAAATGAGAACTCTCGTGTCTTATAAGGTCTTTGGGCATTGCCTTCCAAGTGTATTCAAAATCGCGATGTTACCTTCTTTAGGCTGACTACCATATTACTTCAATTAAATCTGTGGGGCTATTTAATTTTAAAAGTTTAGGTTCTCCGTGTTTTAGACAAGATTCTTACCTTAAAATAGAAAATATTAAATTATATTTACCTTACAATTCTTGAAGATCGTAAACATTCCTTCAATACAGTTTTTAAAATAATCTACAATTTTTTAATCAGAATATTGACTTCAGAAACGATTTAACGTTGATGGGTGCTTATAAATTGAAAATTTAGATACCTTTAGAATTCTGTCATCCTGATTTGTCTTAAGATTCGATCTCAAATATCGCCCGGAATGAAAAGGAGAAATCTACAATCTGACTCTTTTTAATACCTATTATTCTTGTTAAAATTCGATATTGTACTTTATAAACGCAAAAATGTATTTAACTGTAACTGTTCCATTTCCTTGCCTCTTGTGGTCAAAGTAATGATAATTTCAAATATTAAGCAAGGCGATATTTTCTTCAGTTCGTATTTCCTTCATTGGCTTTTCAATAAAATTCTTTTGTCAGATAAAAATAATTATATTTTTGAGTTACCTACTTTTTTCAATTTAAAAGTAAGTGTACCTGTACATAGCAGCAAGGGTAAAACCTACCCCCTTACATTTGCTACGAGACGTATACCTTAAGTCACGTCCTTCTTGTACTTCATTCAACTTGGAGGTGACAAATGCATATTGGCCAAAAACATTTAAAGAATTTCAGTACACTAGACCGCTCGAACAGAAAACTCTCAAATACACATAGTATGAAATAAGACTACAGTGAAAGAATACGCTTTATTTTGTACGATATTTTAAATTTAGGCGCGTCTTGTGATAATGGAAATTCATATGGGTTTGGGTTGTGTCATGGCCGTCTGGTGTGAAAGGTGGGATAAATGTTTTCGGCATATTCTGTAACTGCTATCCTTAGCTGCAGGGGAATGAATGACTGCACGCAAGAACGAAACAGAAGACAGAAAGGGGGAGGGGGTGGCAAATTCGTTCAGAGGGACGATATATGAAAGAGGGAAATGGGGTGGAGAAAATTCACAATCACACAAGTTGGACAACAATTATCTGCCTTCTGTTTGCTATTTTCTGTTTGGTTTTCCAGTCACTGAATGTTTAACGGTCCGTAACGTGGAAAGGATTTTCGAAATGAAATATTTGTTGGCTCCAATTCGGCCGAAGGAATCGTCGTTCAACCTTCTTAGTATTAGAGAAAAACTCGTCTGTTTTTGTTGCTGTAATTAATACTTTCCCTTGTAGTTAAGCTGCACTTTCAAAGTCCTGATCTTGTTTGTGGAAACTTGACGAATTAATCTGGATCGACCGCCACTCTTTTGTTACAGTGCGTAATTACCCATCTCTACAAAATATTTTAATACAATGTGAAGCTTAAATGCAGTATTTTGTTACAAAAATTAATGAATATCGCGTGAATTCTAATGTGATTGCTGTTAAAGAATTATAAATTCTTCTTAACAGATAAATAATCTTATTATTAATTTAACGCTGTCTTAACATTTGGCTCTTTATAACAGCCTCAAATATTAAACATCCAATTAAATTGCTGAAAGTACTTAAAGTAAAGGCATATTATTTGCTTTTTAGAATTGGTATTATGACATATAAACCTCGTAACACACACAATGATTTAGATTAAAAAGATATAAACTGTAGATCCAAATATGTTCTTACGTATTTTTCGAATTGTAACGGCTCAAATTGCTGTTGAATTTAATGACTGGTCTTCGTGGTGTCCGAGCTATCTAACATGAGTAAAGTTTCCAACATTGGAAAAACTGATTTCGTGTTTTTATTCCCACCAGAACTACGGAAAGGTATGTGTTTCTTTGTGTGTCTGTATTGCCCTGTGTTGGTAATGGAAAGTCGCTGGGTCAATTCCCCCTCCAAGGAATCCTACCTCATGCTTACCAACAAGATTCCGAAACCCGGATAAAGGGAGGATCTGCACCACTTCGTTCTGTAGCGACATACAGATACTTCTGCAGTTCATGGTTACATTTGTCCTTTGAAATATGTAAGTCACTAAAATACTTATTACGAATTAGACCAAAAAGATGCACACAATTTAATGTTTTAAACTCCTACATGTTTCGGGCCTCACTGACCCATCGCTCCAACTTACGGTGTGCTTTAATTACTGTGTACATATTCACCTCTTTAAATCGTACTTTGATATCACCACAGTTCCGTAAACTAGAGATGATAGTATGATTAGCAATTGTTTTGTACAGCTGCTGTCCATGATGATGAGCCAGTGGGGCTTGAAACAAATAGAGTTTTGTAAATTAGAACATTAAAGTGTGTGCATTTTGTTGGTCTGATTGTGATAATTATATAGAAGACATGAAGTGTAAACTGTAAAGTTCACTGAAATATGTTAAATTATTAGGTGTTACATCTGTTACACACAACAAAATTGTTAAAGTTTTTAGGGAAATAATCACTCTTTATTGCGGTAGTCATACGAAATACGTAAATGGATTTTCGGAAAAAAGAAGAGTTGAATCGCATGAAGAACAACAGCAGGTCATAAATACAGTTACAGTTTTGCTTGAAATGTTAGTAGCTTCAGGTATGGTGCAAAATGTATAATGCTGTCACTCTTAATATTGTCAAAAAGCAACAAATTTCAGAAATAAAAGTCACAGTAATTTTCATACCCAAAATATCCAGGTACAGTCTAGGCCAGTAAATTAGTAATGGGTATGAGAAATTTTCAAGCTGAAGCTAGTCTCTTGAGCAGCGAGTTCCATAGGGGATTGAGGGAAGAAAAAGAACAAGTACCATCAGTGAACAGAACCTCAAATCTACCAAATATGCTTCCCTTGCCATCCTATGTACAGAGTAGGTAATTACGTCGGTCAGGCCCTAACGTTCTTCTCTAGCCCGGAACAAATTTACGACGCATAATTTCAAATTTATGAATTTATAAATCACAAGACTTGTACGTCAGAGCCAGACTGGTCACGTTGCTTTTCTGTGTTGGCAAAAATTTAGTGTAAGTGTTGTAATAAAAATTCGCTTACTGTAGTTTTATGGTAAAATTACTTAATGTGGCCTTTTAGGTGTTATTTACTACGTTACTCAACGGCGGCGTAGCAACTGTAGACTAAAGAGGGCTAAATTAGGAAGGAAGAAAGAAGATTTATTTCGAAAGTATATAAAAAGTTTTCCTTGTTCGTCATTTTAACTAACCACTTAGCTGTTTACAGAAATTTTCGTCATAAAATCTTTGTTTCTCACAAGAACCCAGGAGTTTTAAAATATATTTCATTGAAGAAATTACAGAACAATTAGAATGACAAGGGAAAATACTTCTGAATATTAAAAATAAAAGTTGGAACGGGATTGAAAATATTTTTCAGATTGCTGACTGTAACAGTGTTGCTTGAAATGCTTGTAGTGGCTATAAGGGGTCAAATATGATGGAAAAACAATTTTGAATATTAAATATACAGGAGGCGTTTAGGAAGCAGTTGTGTGGATAAATCCAAAACTAAACTCTCCAGTGTAAAATGTACCATGTCTTTCACGAGCTGGGGCCCCACACTCTGAACCCCAGTCACCAGTTGAATTCCTCGCAAATTGTTGCTGAAGCTTATCACCAGCTGTCAGCAAGCGGGGGAGTTGCGAACCGGGTGGCTAGGAATGGAATTGATAGCTTAATACTGGCAAAATTGCAGAACCATCTCGCTTCATTGCAGTTGGTCCCCCCTCTCGATTAGCGGTCTGCTGGCTTGAGTACAGTCGAAAGTCTCTGAACGACTCCAGTATTGTACCAACAGAGCAGACTGGTCACTGGTGTCCCTCACTTCTGTCGCATTGTGGTACTTACCCATGAATGGGAAAAGGCGGTTTACGTTCCCCTCACTCCGACTAGACTAGACGTCTGTGCATACCCCAAAGGTCGTGGCCCAGGGTGTCAATTGCCTCAATAAGCTCTCATTTATGTCACGACCTTCCATTTAGATGCAGTGTGATGTATGGTTTAGCTTCGGCATGGGCTGGAGTACTGCCTACATAGCAATAGAAGGTGACAGTGATTTCTCATCCAGAATAATGTGAAAATTTACTTTCCATTTTCAAGCCAGCTGCTGTGCGGATGGCGTCATTACCTGTTAGATGGTGACTGGACTTAAATAATACGTGTTTCCAGATAAAAATTATTAGTTCTATTGAGCTACCTATCTAGAATGAAGAGTTATACTGTGCCTCGCAGGAGTTATATGCTTAAGCCTTCGGACTAAGCGCGGTTCCTTCAGGTGTTCGGGGGTTAGAAGTTCATTCCTTACGGATTCCGGCAGGTCTATTGAATTTTATTATGAGTTGTTGTTTCAAATGTCTTATAAGCTGATAGGAAAGAATAAACATCGAACTCTCCTCGCGAGCCAGAGAAGAACAAACAGAAATGCGCAGCACATTCTAGTTTACACTCGCTTTGAACTTTGAACTCGTAAGGCGTAAAGTGTATAATTTTTAAATAGAATCTCATTAATTTATGTTAAATTATGGATGTGGTACGTAGGATATATAGGTCTATCCTGTGTAAAGTAAAGAATTTTGAGCATAATTTATAATTAATTTTTTCAAATAAAGTTTATTGTATATACCAGGTCTGAAGGTTGTATGACAATATTTATACACTTTTCTTGTTGTACAAGACAGTGCCCATGGTGCAAAATATGAAGGTAGGTCTATGTACAAGGAGGCATTAGGAGAACACCCATAGACACTATGATTCTTCTTATATAAGTATTTCCTTTCATACTACTACAGAAAATAAATCTGTGCTTCTACACGAAAAATAATATGAGTTTCCATTTTTATTCCTGGAAAACCCCTAGGCACAAAATGCGCAGTCTGAAGACACATCATATATTTCTACAACAAGACAGACCTAAGGAATGAATTGTGTATTATAATTAAACAACAAATTACCCCACAGTCATTAAACCCACTGGAATATAATTCTGTGGAATTTTGCATAAATATTAACGAAAATCTGATCACGAAAAACGCGGGAAAAAAACCCAAATGCCACTTCTGGCGCTGGAAATAATTTATACTGAATACCCAAAAATTAGTGGGTCCAGGTGTAAACTGATGGATCGTTCAAGGCCAACTGCGCAAGTATAGGTGCTAGGCGAATTATGTGACCTCTTTTTCGTCAACACACCTGTTGGACACATCGGATTTGACGGGTAGGTTGAGGCGATCCGATTAACGTTAAACCAAGTGAACTGCTTAGGCGAGAAATTCACACATGCTGTAATCTTAACAGAACCAAAAATTACAATACAAGCAATAGGCAACTCAGAACCTCCTAATCAACTGATTTTCAGAAGTGTCGAAATTTACACCAACACTTAATGAACAAGAATAAGATAATTTACATTGGTTCACAGGCCACTGCTGTTCAAGGAAAAGAGAAAGCTGATGTCTTAGGAAAAAAAGACCACTGTGATTCCATAAACCACAAGCAGAGAAACATCATAACATTCTTTCAAAATCACTACCCGAAGGATTTTCTAAATGATGAGGGTCCAGATGCTGGCAATACGATCGTCGAAAACACATTAGAAAGACTAAATTGCAAACACACCCAATTAGCCAATGACAGAGGCCGTTGCAAACTTTCGTCTTCTTGCCTTGCGAAACATTTAGGTCATGCAGAATTATTTCCCATAGTTCTACTGCACACTCTGTGTTAGCGAGAAGAGATGGATAACAGCCTTTTTAAATTGCACTGTTTTATTTTCAACATATCAAAATACAAAGTTACTGGTAGGCAGTTAGTCGAATTGGTGAATGACTCTGTGGACATAACCACCACAGAAATACATAAATGAAAGATGCACCTGGTGTTTCCTCAGTCACATCAGCGGCATGTTACGCATGGAAGTACTTCAATAAGATCGCAGTTAGCACGGCTTGGGTGGGAGGCATATTATTTACTGCGTTATGAATTAATACGGTTTTTTTTCCGATAACAAAGGCGAGGTTTCCGACATAGCTTTGGTGAACTCAGCAAGCTGAGTTACTCACACATTATACACACTGTAACTTACTTACGAAGAATGAGAAGCATCATGTCTGAAACTATTATACGCATGTCACTACTGGTACACCGTCCATTCTTTACGAGTACGTGGTCACAATAGCAAACCATAATACTAAAAAAGAAAAAATAGTATGAGAATCGCTGGTGTAAAGAATGTTGTTCCTGCTATTTTTATTGTTGTTGTTGTTGTTGTTGATGATGATGCTAGATTAATATTTCCTGATAACTTGACTCATAAAGGAAGATGGAAACTTGGAGATATTTCGGACAGTATTGTAAAGATAAATCGTTATTAACACATAAAACAGAATGGTTGCTATAAGTACCACCTGCTTTAAGGTTCAAAAATAATAAATTTTACTCGCACAACACATTTGTGTTTTTTGTACAAGTTTTAAAGTCAACAACATTTATTTCTCTATACAATATTAACTGACGTCTTTTTAAAGTTCAGTGCTTTGCCTGCGAGGTAGGAAGTGAATTATTTATTTGTTATTTACATCATGTGTTTTCATGATAAATGTAATATATTTAGAGAACTTTAGATATAGTAACTTCTACAACGGACAACATAAACCGACTGATAATAACGTTTTGTTAAATACGACACTATTTTTTAGCTGCTATTCGTTTTATTGCAAGTACATTTCTAACAATCTCCTTCATTTTCAGAGCTCTCATGTTAAGACGATTAGTGAGGATTTATAGTATGTGGACGGTATATGGTAATTGCCATTATTAAAATGAATATATGAAGCTAGTTCTAGTACATATGTAGAACTAAATTTGTAGTTAAAATGGTACTCTCATTTATTATTTTCATTACTGGACAGAAATACTTTGGGCACAATAAAATGAGTATTAACAAAGAAAGTATTGTATTTGACGGAAGTTTATGATCAATGTAACAATAATACAGAGACATTAACACTGAAAATTTAAAAGCGCCCGGCCTCTTCCAAAATCGTACGAAAATGCACGGAGATTGAATTAACGACGGTCACTCTGTGAGATGTTAAACGTATGTTTCACTCTCATTTCATGCAATGATTGTAACAAGGTGAAGGCTATGTTACTAGGGACTAAGAGGACAAAGAAATATCCTAGTTAATTTCTACATTCTGAAAAAAGACGCTAGTATTCAACGCTTTAAATTATATTGCAATTTTGTTAAAAAATTTTAAAAATTTCAAAGGCATAATAATACATGTTTTGAATAATTTGGAATTCTGTAAATATACGTTGAAACTGGATCATTCTTTTAAGGGTATAGCGTACAAATATAATGTTGGAGACGACATATACATATTTATAGTCAATAATTCTAAAGTTAAATGTTTAATTATACGGTTTAATATTAACGCAATACAATAATTCTTATAATAAAAGCCAACGAGATGTACTATTTCTCAAATTTATTTGATAAACTACCCTACATTTTCCGGACAGGTCCACTGTCCATCATCGGGAGTATCTCAACACAGTATACACGCAATAGGTATTTGTCATGCTAGTTCTGTTGGCTGTCTGCTAGCGTGGTCAGGATCCTGATCACGCTAGCAGACACACAGCAGAACTAGCATGACAAATACCTATTGCTGTGTATACTGTGTTGAGACACTCTCGATGATGGACAGTGGACCTCTTCGAAACATGTAGGGTACTTAATAACTTTCATCTTGAAGGGTCCTTTCCTTGATTAAGTCTTCCAAACAGTTTCTTTTTTCTCTCCTTTCTTTTATCGTGCTAAAGAAATAAAATCTGTCCGTTATGTGCTACATACACTGCCTATCTCATTGTCCTTGATTTTATTATCTTAATAATATTTTTGGAAAATTCAAATTAAAAAGTTTCTCTACATGAAATTATTTTCAACCTGCTGCTAATATCTCATTCGTAGGTCGAAATCTTTGCTAGTGTCATAAGAAATGATTAATTAAGACTTAGTAGTTCATGTAACTTGACCCTGCATGCCTCGTAAAGTGCAGTTCTTTGAATTCAGACACAACGTCTCTTTCGGTCTGCCAGTCTATCCAATATTGTGATGCCATTGGTTCTCACAGCACTCACTATGAACATTATGTATTCTAGCGTGAAAGAAATACCTTCTAGTCGTTATAAACTTACTGACTTCCCGGAGGAACCTGTGCCTGCAGCTACAGGGGAGAAAGAAATTTAATTTTTACCCATATTTTGTGCACATAGGTAATTATTAAAGTACAATCTAAGTCAATTATTATAAAATCCATAATATTTCAACTTCTTATTTATTTTTATAGACCTCCAGACGAACGCAGCACATCTTTTTTTTTTTACCAGGTGACACGGTGTCGCTTCTCAGAAAACGATAATCTTCGGAGCCAGTATTGGTTTCAAGGCATTTATGAACAACGACAGGTATTGAAGTTTGTGGGTGGGTAGTTTGAGGGAGAAGGTAATATAAGAAGGAAGATAAGCCCGTATGAGGAAGTGGGAGAACGACGCCGCCGGCTTATGACAGACATATCACAAATAATATATAGGTAGTATGGGTAATGGAAGGGGGTTAGAGGGAGGTGAGAAATAAACGAGAAATATTTCCGCCGTGAGGTCACCAAACACGTCACTTCCTTCTCGCCTGTTCTCTATGCGCTGCTCTTATGGACTTTTAAAAAAGGCGCACCCACGATGCGTTTCTTCTCTTCACTTTGACAGGCAAAAAACCAATAAAGCTTTCAAGTCGCGCGCAGAAACCCAGGTCGCTACCGCCGTCAAACTTCGGTCTGGGCCGGTAATGCGGGCAGGTACATGGGAGGAGTAGCTGTCATAAAATGTGCGAAAGAACCCCAAACAATAACCGAGCACAATCTATCTAATACAGCTGGGGTAATAAACGTGGATTAAGTCGCGTTAATTTTTTTTATGTTGTTTATTGATAGATGTAACGCCTAATTATAAGATGACAAATGGATGGTGAATTTGAAAGGATGTGTAACAAAGGACTTCTCACCTTATTTGAAACACTATCCTATCATTCACCTGTGCGTACTGAAGAAAAACGTAAAACACCCGAATGAGGATAGTCGGTATCAGGGCTGAAATTCAAATCTGGGGTGTAACCTACAAGTAGCAGTAGTTGCCAAACATTAGATGTCAAATCACAAGAACTCACTTATGACGTAGATAGATTCTTAAAACTTACCTCTTAATACGTGACTTTTTTTTTTGATTTAAGACCAACTTGCAAATATGACGACCAATACTTTTTGAAAATTAGACACTCCCTATGTGACATACTCGCTGTTTCACTCCAATACAACACAAAGCATCAGTTCGCATGAGAATTTATTGTTAGTCTTGAACTTACACTACGGGGTTCTTGGGTACTGTTGTGCGCTGTGGACAACTGAGTAGATTTTCTCTGTGTTCTATTGCTTTATTTCCGTTCATTATAACTTTCCATCTTCAGCTTTGTTACGTTCATTTCGATCCCATATCTATGTGTGCAACTTTCCACCTCAACGGAACTAATGAAACAAAGGTCCAAACCAACTTCTTACTGCTGTCTTTATACTTGTAAATGAACGTACGTTTAACATGTATAAACCGAGGCTCGAAGTTAAGATGCTTAAAGTAAAAAAAAAAAAATCTTTATAACCAGTGTAACTTACCACAGAAACATGAGACAGTCGTGGAATTCATAAAATTTGAAACCAAGTAGTTCACTCCCTTGAGAACTTTATTTTCCAGACGTAAACATAAACCATTTATGAAACACACGAAAACATTCTTTTGAATGACTCGTTTTACCAGCGAAAACAAAATAGGACGCAACATTCTGTACTTCTTTTTACTTAAACAGCTACTCCCTTCTCTCTTTCCCCGCTGAATATAAAAGAAATGACTGGCCAGATGTTCCCCGTATAGTAAGACTACATTTAGAGAAAGAAATAACAAAAAAAAATCTTGACTGGGGCTGTAGCAGACAAGAAGACAATTTTCTCTGCTGAATAGAATACTTGGTTTGCAGCCTACATAAACAGTTCTTTGATAGCGTGCATTGTGCCCCTGCCAGTTAGACATCGCAGGACAGATTTTGTGCTTTACCTTGTCAGCTTTGGAATTTCCTGCATGTTTCGAAGTGAGAGGAAATATGGTTTACAAGCAAACGTGGAATGAAACCCAGCGGGTTTGCTTAAACAGTTGCTCGTTACGGTTTCACCACTGACCACAGTGTCTAAGAAGTTTCCTTTATGAAGGTCCAAATTAATTTTGTACCTTTTAATTAGAAACTCCAGACGACTGTAATTGAGGTGCAGAAGAACTGAATTTTAAAAACAAAAATGTAATATTGTACGGAGGGTGAAACCCACTCAAGACATGTGTATTTACTACTTAATTTATTTCTACTTTTGTATATTCGTTTCATGATGTGTGTGAGGCATTTGTTTAGTGCAGCAGCATGACAAAATTTAGAGGAAAGAAAGTAAATGTGAACACATTTATAAGATTGTAATTAGACGTAGATGAGTTAATTGCACCTGTCTCTTTACTCCCAAGAGCAAGACCCTCTTATACGCTACGGTACTGACCCTAGAGCCGGTATGAATAAGAGGTGGCAAATAAAATTCTCTGCCCCCGTCAGAAGCCATTCACCGATTGCCAAGCCCATAGCCCATCAATTCACAGACATACCTAACCTTCTCCATACAAGACAAAACACACATAAAATAAGATGCGATTAATTTTGGTTCAAACTGTTGTCTAGTCCGACTGTTTCATGTCTTTGTGTAACGGTGGAGCAGAAGGGTAGGCTTAGGGGCTACGCTGCTCTACAGGGAGGATAACGGATGAATCGGTCGGTGTCGAGATCATTCTACAGTCCGTAGCATCCACCAAAGGTTTGAAACCTCCACTCTCCAACGGATACCAAGGGCTATTCCCCAAGAGGTAAGACGGCCAGGACGCGAAGCTGTCAACTTATCAAATGCTGATATCAAGAAAACGTGAATCTGTAACTTCAAATCCCAGAAATACTCATGGTTTGTTCCGGTGTAGTATAGATGAAACGTCGGATTTAAGTAACTAAAATATAACTGCTATTGTAGGATAGGCGAAATAAATGGAGAAAATGAGTGGGTAGGGCATTTTTCTAATTCGGAGCTCTATGCGTAGCGGTAAAGTAGCCGGAGCGTGCGACTTACTTCTTAATATCCTTAAATTATTTAAGTTAATAAGATTGAAATCCGTATAATCCACGACGCGGCCCATAGACTTTACAAAATACTTTCTTATGTGAGAGTAGCGTGAAGTTTAACGGTTCATGGCCAACGAAGAACGTACGACTTTCTTTGCGCCGATTTTTACGAAGTTTTGGTGTTCAACATAGGTACGGGCATGTATCTTAAACATACTTTTAAGCAAATCCGAAAATAATTGTGGAAAATCGGGATAGAAGAGCATTTACGCTTGTAAAGAAGCATCGCTATCACTATGCCCAATTGAAGAATTCAGAAGACTTAATTACATTTGGACATTTCCTCTACTAGATTTTTTTTCCAATCCGAGAAACAATGTAGAAAATACGGAAAATTTCATCTACGTCATTTTTATTGTACCGATTTTTATAAAACCCTAAAACGCCCAACGGCGTTGCGCCGACACTTCCTGTGCCGAATTTTACGTAAACTGGAAATGTGAGTAGAAATTTGTTCAAGCCTTCAAAAGATATGGATGTCGCTAAGCCAGTTTCCTAAAATTCTCTCCTGTCGAAAAGAGTTTCGTAAGAAAATCCTATACAGAGTCTCATGAAAATCCGACAAAAATTTGGCCACAATTCGACAGAAAGGCAGGCGGCCAGAAGAACGAATGTTTTCTCCACACAACACCTTCTTTCCAGTTGGCAAAGAATGCCCCCAAACCAACCAAAGTTATATTTCCACCCATTCAACGCTCCTTTTTCCCCAGAAATTTAGGAAGAGGGGAATTTAAAAGATCGGTCTTGGAGGTAAAAATGATGTTCTTTTGGTTGTGACGCTGTGCAATTTTGATGCTAGGTGGGTAGGTAATGTTGCATAGTTACCTACTTTATAAACTATGCTTTTTCTTTAGATCATTTCTTAAGCATAAATGGTTTAAAATGATAATTTCGAAGGTGAGGGGCTATAGAAATTAAATTCATTAATTTAACATTCGCCTAGCATAGGCTCCATGAGTCGGTCAGCAAATAAATTTACAAGGATTACGTTTTTTTAGGTATAGAAATCTTGCGATACCTGCATAAGGGTCTGATCAGGCCCTAAGCGATTTTTATCTGTTACCCAGCGTAGAATGGCTGCCCAAGAAAGGCTGTACGGTACTGCCATTCTACATTGCGTCAAATCCCAGAAATTTTCAGATGCCATTTTTACCCCAGAGGGCCCTTAAATCGCGCATGGAAGAGAAAAGTTCTTCCCAAAATGTGATAAATGCTTCAGTCGTGGCGGGGGGTATTTAAAAAAGTAGTAGGAAAGCAAAAAAATGGAATATAAATAATTTTTTTAGACTTTAATGTCAACAGCAAAAATACAGGGTGGGGCATAAAGATCTCCCACTTTTCGAAGGGGCACTGTGAAGGCTGTAGTGGTGGTAGAGAGGTGGGGATAGTGTCATGCAGTTGGTTAGCCTCTACCATTGTGAGTACCCATAATGGTTTGGACCGGTGAACATCGGGGCTTTGTTCTTGTTGTTGTTCCCTGGGCATTTGATCTCTTTAAGGAGAGACGTGGAGTGGCCGGCACGGTCACCAGATTTAAGCCCGTGTGACGTTTTTCTTTGGGGATACCTAAAGGAAAAGGTTTCCAAACATCATCCTCGATCTCTTAAGAATTTGAAGGAAAGGATCCAACAGGAAATCGACTCCATTCCGCCTGAGCTAACCCGGAGAGTGATGAAGAACTTGCGGGAACGTCTTCACCAATGTGTTGCCAACGACGGCCGCTTTATGTCTGATCTGATTTTTAAAACCCATTAAAAACTGTTTTTAGTGTACTTTTCAGAAATATATTCAATTTTTTTTCTAGATGGCTTCTTTCATATTTTTTATACCTCTTCGAAAAGTGGGAGATCTTTATGCCCCATCCTGTATATGCACTGTAAAATCGTTTTCTTACGGACCTTCATTTACTATCTCAAAGCGAATTACGAAGACTGCGACACTGTGAGATCCTCATCTACAGAAGTGGTGAGATTCATTATGGACCTGACCGTCACGCAATGATAACATCCCCTAACCAGACATCGACTCCAGTGGCCGATCAACACGTCTCCCGGAAAGAGACGTCAGTGTGTTCGGTTATAGGCGCCACAGTACCACATCAGTCTGCAATCGCTGCTAGCCGGTGCCCCCAGAAGTTCAAGCACACACTTTGTTGTGGTCAGTTTCCGGGTCAAGAAAGTCAATGAGGAGACATGAAGATTGATCACCTGCTGTCCTGTAAACATAACAAATAGAGGCGGCCCTGACTAGTGCACAATAACATGATTTATCACCAACTGAAGGGGAACAAATTAATTAAACGTTTAACATCCTATCCAAAACACATACAGGAGAGTACAAGACACAAAAATTATATTCCATGCTTAGGCCTATTGCTTGTTATCAGGCTTTATTAGGGAACGTGCGGTAGGACGAAATTAAAAAGGACTAATTGAATTTTAGTTTTAAATTAAGGCACTTTCAACTTCAGTGTTTTTGAGAAAAAGTGATATAAAATACAATGCAAAATGGACTGTGTTCACGGTCGTAGTTCATTGTTTAGATGAAACCACTTAGCTTGGGAAAGATTTACTAAGATTCTGTGATACGCCACATCTGTAGTAACGCGTCCAAAACCTGTGGAATAATTTCGGCCTAAAGAAGAAATTAGAAATATTTCCAAATCATCGTGATTATTATATATTTAATTGAACAATGAAATATTTCAAATGTAGCCTGAAAATCAGTATTATTACCTTACTGGCTTTTGTTGTAAAATTTCACCACTAAAGGTCAACATTTTTTAAAGTAGGACAAATGTATTTCCAGTTATGCTCCCCAGTTTGAACTTTGAAAAGTATCTGTGGATTCTGTGATTAAATTCGGTAAAACCTTCCTACGGTTCAGATCAGTTCGTTTCTTGTAATAAAAGTCAACAAGATCCATTCATTCTCAACTTTATTTTGGTAAAGAACTCTACATGTTTCGGACAGATTTACTGTCCATCGTCGGGAGTCTTAATACTGTATTCACAGCAATTGGTATTTGTCATGTTAGTGATGCTGTCTGCTACCGAGGTCAGGACCAATTGCTGTGAATACAGTATTAAGACTCCTGATGATGGACAGTAAATCTGTCCGAAACATGTGGAGTTCTTTACCGAAATAAAGTTGGAAATCTGTGCATCTCGTTGGTTTTTATCATAAGAATATATCACGATGTACGGTCCTCTGAATATCAAAATCAGTTCCTATGTTTTATCATGCTTAAAATACAAATTATTACACCAAATTTTTCTCTTGTTTTATATGGAAGTGAAACTTGGTTTCTCATATACAGAAAAAGGGATTCATTGGGGCGGGTGGGGGTGATTGAGGAGATAGTGTTGAGGAAAATATTTTGGTACAATAAGGAGGTTAGAAAAAACAAAAATATTCCCCTGCTTAACTCATATAATGAATATTTTTTAAAATTAAACCTTATATATAATTTGTGTGTCCCTAAATATAAAGGATGATGGATGGAGAGACGGATGACTGAAGGACGGACGGAAGAATATAATTATTTTGTATGGGTGTTGGGTCTTAACTGTGTGTCAGAACTTTTGGAATATAAATATAAATAGTTAATTTACTCTGCCGACAATTATCCCACTTCTTTCTTTGTAGGAGTATTTGCACTTAGCAACTCTCATTGTCGTGGATCTGACTATCGTGCTAAAATGATATACTCGTATGTGTGTGTGTGTGTGTGGTACACTAATCAGTGTAAAAGATAACGTGATTTGATGATATATTATTTATAAAACAATTAAAATGTAATGACCTAAAATTTGCTTTCAGACAAAGAAAATATTTAAAAAGTGCAGATTAATTAAGGACTCATATTGGTTTTTAAACCGTGCAGTATATTTTGTTTTTTTCGGCGTTTTGAAAGACTGTAGTGCATATATCTTGATGTTGACTAGACAGAATTCACTCATCCTGAAGGTAGACGTGGCACCTTCCCTGAAAAGTCGAAGAAACCAAAGGTGCTATGTGGTACGAAAACACAAAACAGATCGTCATTTAAAAAATATCCGCAATGAATATCTGAAAACTTTTATTCATTATTTACTACATTAGCCATTAGTACACATAAACTGGATCTTTAAGACCTACACTTCAAAAAGCTTATTTTTCCATTCTCTTATCTGGCCTCAGGCGGAGAAGGTAATATTGTACATGGAAGTTTTGGGCTTTTAGAGCTTATAACCTATGTTTCTACCTCGCACACTACGATTCCGAACTAACACACTGACAAGATATGCTACCAAACGAACCTGGGTGGTGATAAATAATTACGACTTGCATTTGAGAGGTCACCGTTTCCAACCTTGCTCTGCGCACGAGCTGTGGTTTTCCCTAGTCCCTAGAGCTATCTACCAGGAAAATATACTAATTAGGCCACTTCAGATGTCTACCGCATTTTCGAAGTTATCATTAAACAGTCACCCGCAATCGACACCACTTGTAGTCTGAGACAGTTAAGTGTCCTAAAATTAATCACAAATCAAGTTAAGCCTATAACACACCCAGAATGTGACGCCTATTATGTTTTATCTCGTCGTTTATAGTTGTCAACGCATAAAGAACGATAAACACATTCATAATATTAAGAGCAGTGTTCAAAATAACTCTTTGACATTAACCTGAATAGAAAGGGAGCAAGAAAAGTCAGATACAGGACTCACATCTATCTGTTTGCTAAGTACCTACACGTAAGTGCATGAATATTCCGTCCTGTGCAGCAGAAGTTACAGGGCATTCTATATATGAAAAGTGTGAAAATGTTGTGTCTACGAGGGTGGACATCGGTCAGAAGTGACGTGAAGATAAGGGGAGACAGCTAACTGAACGTTGAAAGATATTGCTACAGAACCAAGGGGAGAACGGGGAAAGTGGGGAAAATAATGTCTCTTCTGACATAACTATAAGACAGCAAACACTGTTTATATTTGCCTAACGTCTGTTCCTTACAAACAGTCCGTCTGAATGAAAATATTATCAGAAAACACAGGACGGTCATAAAGTAGAGTTTTAAATTATTTTTCCACACTTTACATGCAGTAAAATATAGAAATTCCTAAAACCAAACAAGTGTTTCACAACACGGATTAATATTTTGAAGCCCCAACTTAATCTTGGAGGCATTTTGAAATTCAGTTCTTATCTCAGAGAGTACAAACTCCGGCTCCCTTATAGAGACCAACTGGCTATTCTTGTTTAATCATTGCTGATTATGATAATCATATGTAGATCAGTCCTGAATGTTAAAACAGTTGATACATGCAGTACCACAGACATTTCAAAGGTTAACAAGTTCCGAGAATTTGTTCTCGGATCATGTATTCGTTTTAAATATAGGGATATTAACGTACTAGCTTAAGAACTCTTCGTGTCTCTTCACATAATATGCCCAACTCATCCTTCTTTGTTTAATCTCTGTAATTATGTTTATGCACTTTTTGCTCAAAAAAAGCTTTACGCAAACTTTTTTTGATGAAAAAATCATAAGACTTTCGTTCATACGATAACAATCTATATCTTAATGTAGGAAACGTTTTATGAATTGAGTTCACAACCTTTCCAAAAATCTATGTGCAGTTTCCAAATGCTAGGAAACGAGAAGGGTGACATGAGACATACTAAGAACCAACATTTCTGTGGTAAAAACTAAATATCCCTGTTACTAGGCATGTGTGCTTGGTTGTGTGCGAAGTGATACATGTTTGGCTGAAAATATTGGACGCCATCGCATGAAACTGGACCCCACGGGCGACCAGGCACCTGGGATTTATTCATCCCGTGTTCCAAGTAATTTACTCTCTTCTGCAATGTAAAGCCGTGCAATTCTGTACCTAGGTATCCACTTTTCGGAGGAACGTACAGTACGAACTACCAACAGAGTTGATAAGTAAATAAAAAATAAGTGAAATGTAAAGAAAGTCAATGTGTTAACACTAGAAATTAATTTGCATTAAACCTGGTATGTTATAAATTAAAAAAAGAGCTAAGTCCAATTCTTCTCCTTCGACTGCAATCTTCTGTCGAGTTACCACATTTCTTAGAACTTTTCTAAATACAAAAGAGGACCTCCCACTGAGCTCTTCTCTTATTTGTCACCATAACAACATCAGGATCTTCACAAAACTTTTTTATATGATCCAGTACAAGTAGGAATTAACCATTCTCATGGCAGAAACTTTCACCTTGCTGTTTCCTATTCATGTCAGTCATATGTCAAGGTAAATGTGGTGTGTAGATCGACTTCCTGTGCCAAACACACGGTGCTGATATAAGATCTCCAACTTTTATAAAAATGCCCCTTACCGGACTGTGAGTTTGTTCTAAAACCCATTGTTGAAATGTGCGGTCTTGTGATGCGAAAAATGACATATGGGACAGGACTGAGTCGTACTTTTAGAGAAGAGAATTGGTCTGTAAGAACATAGATTTCCTGAGGTAAGGTCATGAAAAAATACTTTCTTATAAATAACCATTAATAATACCAATCTTCATAAGTGATAATCCGTTTTAATCTGTAGTGTTCTGGATGACGTCATCACATGCTTTTTGGGTGTTTATGACTACACGTTTTCGTATTATTAGTGATGAAGTTTAGAGTCTTGTTGGTCATCACCCCGTCTTAATTAGTAATTTTTACTTACGTTTCGGAGAAGCTAGGTGCTTCAATCTTCAGTGCAGGCTTGGTTAGCTCCTCCGGTACGTACATCATAAATTAGCAATTAATATGCTGTCATATTGCAGAAGACTATTCTTGTCTGTAGTTAACGATATTTTGTAACGATCTGCTGCTTGGTCGTATTTTCAAAGCTGTGAACATAACAATCCCATTTGCATGCCCTGTTTTTCAGCCCTCCGGAACACAGTGGTTATTATATGCAGGCCTACCACTGTTTTAACGTTAAGAATCTCAGCATATTGTCCGTACATTTTGTGTACATAATTAAGTGGTATATTCCAAAATATTAACAGCGTTTATATTCCTAAACACCATGAAGACACCAATCTTTGAAATTCAGACACACTATGTTTTCTGTGAGGTAAGAATTGAGTGCTTATAACTATGGATATTTATGCGTACATTTCAGTAAAATTAACCCTATTGCGATAGAGTTCCTATTTCGTGCGTATGGAAATTCGCACTTTCTTTCCACTAGTAATTCAGGTTGTCATTTAATTCGTGAATATTTGTGTGTTTCTTTGTCTTTAATTGCACAGACATATATTCTATTATTGATAAACATGAAAGATCGGAGGACGAATTTGACACCAGCAGTGTTCTCAATTCGTGCATTGACTTTAACTTTCGTGCAGATATTTTTAAACTAAAGCAAGAAAGGGGTTAGACAAAGTTAGACAAATTGGATCGTCAATTATAACAAAATTTATTTTTAAAACAGGATGTTCAAAAATATATTAATGGCTATACTTACGGGAAAAGTATATTTACAAACATCAAGCTTCTTCCAAGGTGCCAGAATCTGAGGAAAGTGGAAAACTCAAAATATATTTTAAAAAAAATTTTTGACACAGGTACCATGTCGGTCTTGACATCTAATCGATGTATCTGCTGTTATCCGCTTCTTCCTCTAAGCTTTAATGTCCTTGCGACACAGTAAGAGTGCTTGCATTGTGCTACTGTCACCTGGCTGCTGCAGAGTGCCAAAAGGACCGCAGCTTTTGTACCTCAATATGTGCAGGTTACCTGAACATAACGCACGCCAGGAGAAGCGATTATAGTCACTGTTTGCAGAACACATTGTCCTGGATTTTACCAAGCTGCATGAGACTTTTCTAAACTCAGTCTAAGGATTTTAGAATGACTCTGACAGAAAAATTACACGGTCTGATGATAAATAATGGCAACTAGCTGGATGAACGAAGTATCCAGCTAGGAAGGTTTAACACACAACTAGTCTTATTATTAGAATTTTAAATTGGGATGCTGAAGTCAATTGAACGTGACTTTATTTAAAAGGGGAAAATTGGCCACGGCAGCCTATGGGTACGCTTAAAAAGGAAAAGGATTTTTCCCTTTCAGCTGAACGGAATTGCTGCATGTGTGTCTACATCCTGGGATCTGAGTGCAGCGATATGAAGAGTTTATTATAAGCAATTTTAGCAAAAAAATTTAAATTTTAAGTCACTGACAGACACAGTTTCTCCGGAGATAAATACTTCAGAATGTTACACGCAGACAAGTGACTGCTTTGTACAGTACAAGACAAAACAGCGTCATGTCCAACATGAATTTAGACCTGACCTTCATATTTACCGTACTGTATAACTGAAGAAGCACTGTTAATATATAGCTGTTTATTGTGCCCAGTGAATGTCTAAAATAAACTAATAAAATACCACAAACTAAATTTGTCGTATTTTAGATGTCGTTTGTATGATGGATATTTATTTTATAGATAATACCTATCAGATTTTGAATAAGTTGGGAAATAATGAAGTTTTTCAAACAGCTTGATTTTGCCCACAGGTATAGCATCGATAGCACGCAGGCAGGTTACTGTTTAGGCTAGGAAGAGATCCTTTAAATTATTTAAGAATCAGTAAGTTAAATGCAATTCCTCTATACATAGAAAATACAATTCAAAGTTAGCTTTCATCTTAAATGTACCGAAGAAAATAATACCATGACGGACAAATGACAGATAAAAATCTGTTTTGTGGTATTATATTACAGTTTTAGTAAATAAGGAAGTTCCTGTACGGAAATATTTGAAAGTTCATTTTTTATTTTTGAGGGGTTCTAATCGCTTTCAATATCTACATATTTAGAGACTCGGTGACATTCACACATATTGTTCAAAGAATATGCGCAATAACGGTCTCCGGTGCTGCCCAGAATGCTGTCTTGAGTTGCTCCAACCCCCACCACCCACACCCTACTAGTAAAATGTCACTCTGTGTCCATAAACTAAACGTTCTTAGGATAAAGTTTTAGTTCTCGCTAATATAGGCTCCAATGAAATACATCAGCCGTGACGTATAATACTGTGATTACATTCATTTTCGATGTGATGCCAAGTACATTTTTAGATAGTGCCAACATCGGAAGAACCCACATAACAAAGTTCACGGCGTAATATTTTGGAGAACCGTGATTCCAGAACATTAATTATTGATAACACGCAAACACACACAAACAACCGTCCTGCGAATAAAATCAGTTTCCGATAAGATATTGACTACGAGACATCTTTCAATATAGAGGTACACCCACCTCGTAAAACTGACGCAGAGATAGACGATTATACACATATCTTCACGTATTTAACTGTACACAAAATACTCAAAACAATATTGATAAGAGCTGTAATGTGTGTGATACACAACCTAAACTTCAGCCTTCCATAGCACGGCAAGAGAAAAAACTTGAAATAACAATCGTCAAAATAACAATATTAGCGTGTGATGCACAACTTGGAACTTAGCCTTGCACAAGACGGCAAGAATACACGTATACCTGTTAACAGTTCTCCAGAATTTAGAACACGACCAGTAACTGGCAATATTGTCTTCAACCGTATGCAAGCTACCCCATTTAACAAGAGCTTTAGTTTACTCTTATATACAGGGTTATTCATAAGTCCCTCCGGGATTTCCGAACTCGACTGCGCAACAACCAAGACAGACACGGCAGAAAGGAGCATATCAACAGACAGAGAGACACTCCAAGTTTCTGTCCTACATTACAAGTGCTCGATATGTGCACCCTTGGTGACGCGGCAGATATCAATCCTGTAATCAAGTTCCTGCGACACGCGTTGCAACATTTGGCGGTCGATAGCAGCGACTGCCTTCACGATCCTTTGTCACAGCTGTGGTAAATCACGTGGCATAGGAGGCACGTACACACGATCCTTGATGTAACCCCATAAGAAAAAAT
>Ga0136643_10001916_pt1 | contig 26296 bp, 13 predicted proteins | sample TergutLab28metaG_FD_96883 | JGI IMG/M metagenome (GOLD analysis project Ga0136643, IMG submission 96883) | Labiotermes labralis P1 segment gut microbial communities from Petit-Saut dam, French Guiana - Lab288 P1 (version 3) (version 3) | ecosystem: Host-associated > Arthropoda: Insects >... | reverse complement strand
TTCTAGACCTGGAGCCGCTACTTTTTTCATTCAAGTAGCTCCTCAATTGACCTCACGAGGCTGAGTGGACCCCGTTCCAGACCCACTACTACTCAGAAAATCTGGTAGCGCCGGAGATCGAACTTGGGACCTCTGTATCTGGAGCCAGAAACTCTGACCACTAGACTACAGAGGCGGTCAGAGAATTTTAAAAGAAACACAAAAATTTGCATGTGCTACAGAACAATGTAAAATTTTTAAAAAGAGAATTAGTGACATCTCACTACAGTATAGTGCAAAGAGTTTGAAGAACTGTTGTGTTTTAAAAGTTGTGTATGAAGACCTGAGGATGATTCAGTATGAATTGAAACATGTAGCCATATAAAAGTGATGTTATTTTGGAAACGGAGTTGTGTTTGACTGTGCATTTTGTTTTTATGTTGCAAGAACATTGTACACAATGGGATGACTCAGAACAAGTTTGTTAAATAATACAAAACATGAAGTCTGTCATGCCTGTTATCAGTACGAATGCTATGAAAGCATGGGATAAACCTTCAGAAGCCTAAAATGCACCACTCCAAATACCTTTTTAATTCCTCATACTTTAATATATATATATATGTTAGATTTACTTTTAATTGTAACATATTCAGTTGTAAACTGGAAATGATAAAGCAAATATTATGTACACCACTCTGTGAAGTGTATATAAATGTATAAGGAACTTTGCTGCCTGTGAATGAAAGATGTAGTTAAAAGTGGTACTGTTATTTATTACATTGTTTTATAAGAACCCATTCTCTTTTCTAGTTGAGCAAAAACAGGTACCAGCATTATAGTTTCCAAGGAATATACATTTCTTCATTTCTCATATTGCATTACATTCTTGTCCAGATTTGACCGCTGTTAACTTTCTTCTTCACCTGGAAATGTGCCCTCTTGTTGACGCGTGGTGAAGTCGTCCTCATCCTTATACCAGCCCACCATGTGTCGTGGTGTGGCCCTCCTGCTTTATTCATATTTGAGAGTTGCTCATTTCCAGTTTTGAGTGTGGGGACAAGCTGTTTTGGAGTTTTCCCGTCCCCATAAAGTTCTGAGCCAAAGACTTCCAGATCCTTCCTGCTTATGTTAATAATGAATACTTTTCTGTTCAACACCACATAACCCACACATTTTACAATGTTGTAAAATAAACTAAGGAAAAGATATTGACTCCCTGATGCAGGTTATTCAATGAAGAGTTGATATATGCACTGCTTATCTTGTCATTCCTGAATTCCTCACCCCAAAGCTAACATTATATGAATACAAACTCTGAAGCTTATCATCATGTAATTTTCTCTTTTCTCACATTGCAGTAATGTTTTAAGCATCTAGTTCTCATATATACTGTACATATTTTGCCTTTACATTAAAAAATGACATATCACACATAAAAAATGGTTAAATTACCTTGTGTATTTTAATCTTCAGGTCTTTGGAGAGGGAAATGAAGCAAAAGAAAATGATAAAAAACAAGCAGCCATGAGTATATTAAGGACACAGCAGCTACAGGTTATTTACAGTCTTTTATTAAAGCACATTCATCAGTATCTGCTTGTGCACTGAGCACTATATTATATTAGTGTTTCCTGTATGTGTTGAATGAATCACACTGCACTGCAAACATCCTCAGACACATCTTTGGCGATGTCCATTTTCCAGAATATGGTCTTAGTTAAGAAAGTTAGTACTCATCATCAGAATCAAGAGCAGCGCGACGACGATCAAACTGAAGCCCAAAAAATACAGACAAATTAAAAATAGGATATTGCCTGGCCTGGTAATTGTGTTTGTAACTACCAGTGCAAAGTTTAACAGTTCTTGCTATTAACTTACTTTAACAGTTGTGTTATGTTGCATCTGCTCATTGACTTTTTCAAGAATGTTTATTAATTCACTTTCATCAAGTTTTCCCATTATTTGACCTGTGCGAGCCATCTGAAGAAGCATGTTCTCTACCATCCGACCTTTATCTGGTTTCCCAATCATTAATGTATTAACTGGAAGGTAAAATATACAAAACTACAATAACTTTGCAAGATATTAAGTAAATAAAGAGTCAGAACATGTAGAACACTCAGTAAATATCAGGTTAAATGAGTGATAAGCACCATTTTTTGCAAGAGGGTTCAAAAACTTCAAACTGAATGACAAGGGGGCATATTTTTCAATAAATTCACATTAAGCATTCCAGTGACAAATATTAGAGCCAGTGCAAACAAAAATATTGGAATTCAAAGTTCCATTTTTAAGCCTGGAAGCATGTCAGAAACTTGGCACAATTTTTTGGTAACGAAGTTCACAATATTTGGACATATGTGAGAAGCAGCTGCTTGGAGGCAGAAATCCAATCTTCCATTGTTTCAGTCATTTCTATACTTGCTTTTCATGTTCAAAACTACGTGTTTTTGAAAAGCTTTCTCATTCATCAAGAATAAACCACGTGCTGGAAACTTTAACAGATGATAAGAAAGTATAAAATTCAAGACACTGTACATATCAATCACTGCAAATTTGTCACCGCCATCTTAAGTTCGGCCAGAATGCTTTGAACATCAATGTCAAACTGGCAATACAAATATGTTGATTGTGACTACCAGCTACCTGTATGTATCCTGAAAATGCAAGTCAAATTATTGTTAGAAAAGCCAAATATTTTCATGTTTTAAATTTGAATAGTGGGTATATAGTAATGTAAACAGTATTTTTGGAATATGATTTTAAACTCAATACTTCGGTTTTTTGTTAGCATAATCCACTTACAGACCACACTGCAAAGTCCAGCAGGACATGGGCTGCTCATTGCTGGGTTAGTCTTGGGTCTAAGAGATCTGCTATGTTATGTTACCCGCATGTTTGGAATTCTTAGGCACAAATGGACCTGTATGGCGTATCAACACAATATTGGGACAGGGTACTTAGGCAGCTTCAACTTATGTGGAATATCGAGTTAGGAAAATTTCTTGAGATAGTTCCCTGTTTTTCACTTTTACTAGTGTAAAATTAAATTTCTTGTGGAATTTTTAAATGCAACTGTTCTTGCACAGGCAACTCAAAAACTTTTTATCATGCTACTGCACGAAAATTTGTTTTTTGTTAGCAAAACCAGTGTGGAGGCAAGGAGAATGGGTAGAATTCCAGATGAGCCCATTGCATATTTAGGATTCTGGCATTCTGTTTTAGTAACACTTTCTTTTATTGAGCAGGGTGAGAGTCCCTTGGTACTGTGGCATCAGGTAACAGACAAGTATGGAGTACTGGTAGAATGATTACTGGTGGGGAAACCCTGAAGTGCTCAGAGAAACCTATTAAGCCCAAATGCCACTCTGTGTACCATAAATCTCACACTGGCTATTCCAGGACTGAAACTGGCCTCCATGGTCACAAGCTAGTAACTAACCACCTGTATTGTATCACAACCTCTTCAAAGTATCAAAGAACATTTCAGGATTGAATAATTCCACACAGCTATAATCTCTTGACTGGTTTCATAATACACTGGCCTTTCACTCATAAGCATACCAGGTTTTCACTGAATAACTCACGTCGTGCTCTTGCAGACTGAGTGAGAACCTGAGTAAGAATCGTGTTCTTCATCTCATCTTGTTCCCTCTTCCTCTCTTCGGCTCTTCCGGCATCTGAACCTCCCTGTGAAGGAGAGTTTTAACAACTCAAAGGACAGAACTTTGTAAATATGTTACATAAGGTGAGAAAGAAACCTTAGAATACAGAGTTAAGAAATATCTTTCACCTGTAGGTAAACAACTGGGTCAATTCAGTAGAATTCATATCCTCATCCCTAATACACAGGACAGCTAAGACAGTTATTTGTTACTGATTTAAATCCACACAAACACAACATTTGAACATTGTAGTTCAAATAGCATATACGAGTGTAAGGTGTTTGAATGTTCTGTTTGTGTGGCCTTAAAATACTACTGATTTAACTAGCACAATGGGATGATAGCACCTAAATTTGTTTCAGCCAGCCAAGCTCTTCTCATCAAGAAATTTAAAAACATAAAGGAAAAGTTGCAAAAATACAGTAGGAGAGTAAATAAATGAACGTATGTTGTTTGAATGTTGTGTTTGATTTAAATTGCTACTAATTAACTAGTACAACAGGATGATGTTATCTAAATTATTTTTATGTTCAATACTTGAATTGGATTGGACTGCACCAAAAGACAGCATTGCAATTGATATAGAAATAAATGTGTTCCGTTTCATAAAACTGAGCTAAATTAAAGCTTAAAAAGGACTTCCCCTTATTGTTCCAATTGTTGAAATTCTCCAATCAAGCACTTGTGATAGGTAGGACAACCAGTTTTGATTTTTGGCATGAGTAAAGATTTTCCTCCTAGCAATGACATCCAGATTGGCTCTGGAGCCTGTCTAGTCTCTCCACAGTTGGAAATGGGGGCTTTCTCCAACACATTATCAGGCTGACTAAACCTCCTGCTAGTGGTGAGGTTAAAAATGCAAGAGGATGAACATCCATTTCCATATGCATCATCATCATGTGGCGCTTAATTATGCACAAGGGCAATTCATTCTTCCAAAGGTTATTTCCATTTAACTTCTATATTCACTTCTTGTCTTCAACCAACAGTTCTTCGTAATTTCCCTAGTAACAGTACTATAATAAACTTTTATGTAGAAAGGTACCCTGACATCATGATACTAAACTGCTGTCACAAACTTTTAAAAGTGGCAGCAACACAAAGATGTGGGCTGCAAACAAAATATATGTTAAACATTTTGAAGACTGAAGAAAATTTTTCTATGACTGCCTGTTCATATAGAATTTTGATACTAAGCAGCTACATTAAGGAATGGAATAGACACATCCCTGGATATTTGTGAGGAAAATGCTTTGGAGGAATCATTGTCCACACAGAATCCACACTGAGGATGTTAAGGTTCTGTTAAAGATTAACTAAGGATTGTTATATTTCAGAGATCCAGTGGCTTTGTGAAGTAATATCAAGGAGTGTTGAGCTTATGCAAATCTCAAGTTGCATGATAAGCATTCTTTTTAAATTCAGTAACAAGACTGTAGAATCCAAAGGTTACAAACTTTATCACCACAAATCATTGACTTGAAATGTCTGGAGAGGTAAACTCACATGAATATTTTTCTCCAACAATTTATCCCTGATAAGGCTCTTTGTTTTCTTCTGACATTCAGCTGAGTGTTCTTATCCTCATGTGAGCTAAAAATCACTGTGCAAATACTAGAGCTGATACATCATCATCAATATGAAATGAACCATGAAGGTTAGTCAAATTGTTTACAAACATAATGACATAAAACCATGTATAAACTACACACTGATAGAAAAGGGCAAATAAAATTGATTACCCACAACTTGCATTCTTGTAGGCAAGAGTAAAACAGCAAAACAGCAATACTGAAGGCCATGCCATGACTCAAGACAGCTGGTCGTCGGCCCTAACCAAGTAAGACCGGGTCCAAATCACAGGCCAAACCATACGGGATTTGTGGTGGACAAAGTGGCAGGCTTATCCCCCCGAGTACTTTGGTTTCCCTCTTTTAATGTTCCACCACTGCCCCTTACCTAATCATTCCTCTATCATTAAAGCTATACAATATGGACAACTGACGGCGTGGTTAAGTAACACGCTTAAAAACGCTTATACCGATTGCGAAACGTTAATGCACGAGGTTATTTTGCCACAAATTTTGAAGCTTCCTTCGGATGCATATAATAGTAATAAAAGAAGTATGTTGTGTGTTCATTCGTACACCAAATTTCAGTAAAAAAACTTGACCATATGAACTCATAATTCACCCTGTATTCTGACTGAAGCTGAGCCAAACGTTTGGCTCTAATCTCCTCCAGATCTGCATCTTCCATTACTGTTCATGAAAAATATGTAGAGCTATCCTAAATGTAACACGTCCTTGGAGTTTCACTATGAAGTCTACAGTTCTTCCTTTATTCCAAATCAGATCCTTGCACCACAACACGCATCACTCTTCCACCATACTCATTTACAAGCTCATCACTGCTGGCACATTTTTTCTTTTTCTTTTGCGCGTGCGGTACGTGATATTTTCGCGGCAGAGTGTACAAGGCACAGAGCATTAGGTCTACCATATGTCGGGCATCGTGGGGTCGATTGGTACGCCAAGGATCGGTGATTGGTACCGTGGTTCAGAATTTGTACCAACGTGCAGTACTGTGAGGGTTGAATAGACGTGCATCTTCATCGTGAAATAATGTGAAATGCTAGCTTGTCGCAACAAGGTAATTTTATTGACGCATTCTTAGCTCGACATGTTGCGGGTACATACGCCCATCATCAGGATCATTAGATGGTGAGTTGCAGCATATGGTTTTCTGCTGCGTAGGTCGTGTGTACGGTGCGGATGGTGCCGAGCGATCGTACCCACGATCTATGCAGCGGCTCTCAAGACCACCACCCATCCAAAAACTCGGTGCAGAAAACTATATGCAGCAACTCAACGTCTAATGCTCCTGATGATGGACGTATGTACCCGAAACATGCCGAGCTAAGAATACATCAATAAAATTATCGTGTTGCATCAAGTTGGCATTTCACATTATTTCGTGTAGTACTATTCCACTAGAATGTGATTCATGTCCTGGCGTAAATATCGTGACATATACCATGTAAATCCGACATTTAATATCACATTGTATCCATGTCGTTATCGTCATAATAATAATTATAAGAAGAAGAAGCTGAGAAGTTTTTAAAATACATAGACCTTATAATAGAAATTCAGCACATGTGGAATGTGAAACCAAAAGTGATACTGGAACCATCTCAAAATCATTCTGACAGTACCTGAGCAACATACTGGGAAAGCGCGAAATAAAAAACCAACAAAAACGTCCATTTTGGGCACTGTACACATACTTCGGAAAGTACCAATTTACAAGTAAAGAGCATATTGCACGTGCGAAATAGCATTTCATGTAGCACAAACAGTTAATATAGAACAGCTGCAACACTATATACCCTAGAAACATGGTTTGTTTCATGTATACAATTGTAAATACCCTGCATAAAAGTGACAACAAATAAATATAATAATAATAAAAACAATAATAATACTGCAGATCTGTTTTGTTGTGTTGGACACCCTTGTGCTAGTGGGAGGGAAATTTCTGCAGCAGTCAAAAGAAAGCTGCGACAGATGCATAGGCTATAAATGACAGTAGACTGTGTTTTATTTGCTTTGGCGCGGGCATAAGGAGAAAATAATATGTCGAAGTCTGCTACTTCTTCAGGTACCAAAGGAGGCTTTCATACGGTAAGTTCGGTAAACTCTACCGAAGTCTTATTTGAATTGGCTCTTTGGCTTTGTTGAAACTGTACGTGTTAAAACGGACACTAACTTTATTTCGTAGAATTTTAGGTTATGGGGTAGTGTCTGTGTATGTATTGAAACCACTAGTTTCGGTTTTCCGATTAAGTCATCATCAGACCTATTCATAAATAAGAGCCATAGAAAAAGCTTATACCTGCATGTGGAATTGAGATCTCATTCACTTACAGTATAGTCAAAAGAACTTATGTTAAAATACGAGTTGTGTGAAATTATAGGATGAGTGTTAAAACTATAGTTTTAAGTATAGATGGTAGGTAGTTTATTGCGTATTGAGACATAAGGCACACCAGTCTAGTATTCTCGTGGCACTGGAACCATCAGTTTTTATTCAGGCAAGTTAATTCGTTGTCATTACAGTTTTAATTTAATGTATATAATTCAGCAGAATGTCTTTGTTATTTAATTTCTCTTCAATTTTACGATAAAATATGTCTACGTTACTTTGATATCTAAGTTCGTTTCTCAAGTGTTAAGTGCACCACTGTTTCTTTGATGTGTTGTAGGATTCAGATGTTCATATTACATATGAAGATCAGCAGAAAATAAATAAATTTGCTCGTCACAATGCAAAACTGGATGACTTGAAAGAGGAGCTCAAGGTTAAGCAGGTAAATTTTATATTTGTGAGTAAAAGTCTTCATCTGAGTACTTGTTTGAAACACACAATTTTCTATTTTGTGTGAAGTTTTTAAAGACTTGTTCATTAAGTTAGCACAGGGATATTGTGTTAAGCCTGGAGTGCAGTAACTACAAGATACCTACCTGAAGTTTGTGTCGTTATTGTGGATACTACTGTTCTTGGACCCACTTGTGTGTGATGCTTTTCACTATGATTGTTGGCTAAATGTGTATATTCTTGTACGTGTACACTCAAGGGAGGCTGCTTTAGGGTGTATTGCAGATTTGTACCACACATTTTCAACACATTTTTGTCATATAAGCATGGTACTGTTAAATATATGGAACTGCTGAAATAGTTTTGAAATTGCAATTGATATTGTTGTGTTGTGCTTCTGAAACCATGCGCATGACTATTTGCAGTTCAGGTCTCTTTGTAAATAGTGTAGTACCTGATGATGGTCAGACAGAGAAGAATGCCAGCATGTACATATGAAAACAGGCATGCATCCTAACAAGACACATAAATTGTAACACCGCAGAGGAGAAATAGGATGTTTGTTAATTATTTGAACATTGCTACAACATGTGTATGTATTGCCATTCACTCCTGAATGCTGGCAGTACTTGTGCAGGGTATGGTGGCTTAACTCATTGGTGAAAACATTCTAGGTTTGTTTCAAATTGCAGTGCATGTAAATGATAAGTATGTGACTTTCTGAAAACTGTTTTTCTCATATACTGATCAGTTATTGGTATCTCTTTTCATTTTAATGTGTGTCATGTTTGTGGTAGGTCTAAAGTACAAATATAACACGAAGTTTGAGAGTTATTTGACAATACAGATGCATGCTGAAGTCCAAGTCGCAGTTAATAGCCATCATACTGTAAAGCTGTAACTGAGTTTTGTCCCCGAATGTTTTACACTTGGCAGTACAGATAACTGTTGCAGCTGTTGAGAGTGGCTGATTTTCAATTGTGTGTTAAGCCTGGGGAGCTTATAAAATAATACATTTTGCACTATGGAATTTGTTTTGTATTACTCATTTGGCACCAGCACAAAATTCTTAGCAGAATGAGGAGGAGACTGGAATTGAAATGAAGTCTGCATAGAAAGCCATTAAATGGCTGTCACCTGTGCCTGATTTTCAGCATATTGAGCATCATACTGTGTGATGGGTGTTACCAGATGGTAGGCACTGAAGGAGTGACATAGCTGCTGCATAATGCTCTAGCATGTAGTCAGTTGTGGGAAGGCTCTGAGTTTCTTTACTGTAATGTGAATTGTGTGTGTGATACCTAGAATTTTTTCAATGCCAAAAATAATTTTAAAATCTTGGATTATAGGGGTATTGTTTCAATTCTTGGTAATTATTGAGCCACTTGTATACATTGTGTGGTTGTGTGTGAAATGCTCGAAGTTAGCATGAAAACTTAAGGAATTGTGGACTGTGGGTTGTATTTTAATATCTGATAGCCTAACACTGGAAGTTTATTTTGTGCATTTTGTTTAACAATTTTTGAAATCAAAGAGTTGAAACTTGCAAATGTTGTTAATCTTGCAGCTGCCATCAACACCACCACCACCACCATCACCACTCATGTCACTGCTGCTACTACTAATACTACTACCTCTACTTCTATTACTACTATTGCTGCATGTCTGTGTGTGTAATTGAATAGTTCAGAGATGTCTGTAATTTATATTGCATTCACTTTTTGGATGTTCTGTCCATATATATGTATATACACAAATACATACACGCACACTCTTTTCAGAATGAATTGAAAAACATGGAAGATGCTTGTGATGAGCTCTTGTTAGTTGATGATGATGAAAGTATTCCATTCTTTATGGGTGAGGTGTTTATATACCATGGCATGGAACAAACACAGGTACAGTACAAGTCTTTTATAATGTGGATTTTTTATTACATCTCTGTTTTATGAGACCGTATGGAACTAGTAAACTCCAAGATACAAGTAATCTTGAGTAGCTCCTTAGGTGCACAGAAGTTTCCTGTTAAAGATCGTGATGGTTTATTACTGTCCTCACAACAACCTATATTTGGACCCTTGCCTGAACCAGTCCATTGTTCTCATCTGCATTCTGAATTCCTATGTTTTTTACCTATAGCTAACTGAAATAAATCTGATACAAAGTCTTTATCACAAATTGCATTGCACATCAATGTTTTCTGAACAATTAATAGTGTTTGCTGTGTATCATTATCCCATCCTTTTGCCCTGCCTGCTCTCCACTCACTGCATGAAAACTTTTTCTGATTCCATATCAGTTATACATAAAATTGCCAGGGTTAAAAGTTTCGATTTAGTTTGGGCAAGAATGTACAGATAAGTTTGCATGTGTAATTGACTGGTGCTTTCTGTTGCTACAGAAAATGCTGGATGAAGCCAAGACCCGGGTTCAATCTGAAATAAAAGATTTGGAATCAAAATGTGCAGCACTTCGCAATATCATGGGTGATATGAAAACTCAGTTGTATGGTAAATTTGGAAATCACATCAATTTGGAAGCTGAAGATGATTAAAGAATGTAGAAGTAGTACTGGGAAGATATTAAAATTCAGGAATGTTACTAAAATTCTGACACTTATATTTATTAAATTCTGATTACTTTGATTTTTCCAGAAAACTTATGGCAGGATCCAATCTCATATCAGTACATTTTTTACCTAACACTGTTAATGGCTTATCATGCATGGTGGATATGTAAACTGTCTTATAATTGTTCGTCATGTACTATGCCAACAGAACAATGGATTCACATTGAAACCCTTTCTTTAGTTTCCTTTTCAAGTTTTTTTTTTTTTGTGTGTGCCTTGAAATAAATATGAAAATATGAAATGGATTGAAGAGAAACACCTTTGATCCTGTATTTGTATTGAATATGTTTAAGTGACCACAGCAACAATTTTCTGTTTGAATTTGACACAACCTGCATTTAAGATTATTCTTGATTTAAAGCATAAAAAACTTGTCTCCAAGGTGACTCTTAAATCGGGGTTCTAATGTAATTAATAATTCACTAATTTTTCCTTTATCCATCACTAAGGTATTGTGCAATTAATAGGTTTAGATATGATTTGGATTTGTGCTTTTAATGTTTTTCTTATTATGTAACTGTCAAAGGCCCACTGTGTCTTTTAGGGCATGTCATTGATGTCCACAGCTGGCGCACTGTGGACTGAAGACACAGCCTAGCACATTGTTGAGATTTAAATTGGACCAACAAGGGATACAGCTGTTCTAATGCTTGGTGCTTTAAAAGTCATATCATCCATTGATATGAAAGAGTCTTTATTTTTCTTCTCCTTCTCAGGTAGCAATTTGTTGTCTGTATCTGCGATGAGTCCACTTTCAATTGTTACCCCTTATTGGACGTGTGTATAATTAATATCCCAGCGTTTAGAAAACATCTAGCTGGCCAGGTGTTGCATTGTTATATGGTAATAACATTATCCCAAATTTCAAATATGACTGGCAGCTGCCTAATATCAGAGATTTTATTCCTGAATTAAAATCTAACCACTGACTCTTAAAATCCCTATTCCCAGATGAAGATTGAGTGTCACAGGCAGATTGCATTTGCTAGTAACTTCCTGTGCTCATTTTCCTACACCACAAAAGTGTAATGATTTTTTGGTGTTATGAGCAGTGTTCAGAGAATGAATGAAGCCTGTAAGCTGAGGGATTGCTGTATTTGTAATGTAATTTTGTTAAATACACCTGTAAATTTATTAGCAATTTATATATCATTACCCAGTGACAACACCAGAACATGTGTTTGTTTTCTCTACATTTGGGTCATTATTAGTGTACCTAATAAATATTAATACAGCTGATGTGAGTATCATAACAAACTTTCTACACTGGAATTTTTGTTGTTGTTGTTGCAGTATGTCCCTGCTAGAATGCTACCAGAATCAGTCACTACCTGCCCTTCTCCATTGATTTCCACTACTTTTCAATTCTTCCTCTGGTGATCAGGGGTATCCCTGAGCTATAAATTGTGTGTATGTTTTCTATATGTATTGTTAATTGCTGGGTTTGAGTTAACCCTTTCATAAAAATTGGACTACAGTCAACGCGCCATGTGATGCAGAGAATACTGGGCGACCACTAACATCGTCAACCAAGAAGATGCACAGTAACGGGTAGCCATTTAAATCCTGGATCTTTTGTAGAAAACACTGGGCACTTAATTCTGGCTCTGAAGGGTTAATTTATTAACTGTCAATGCATTAGATGAGAATTGAAATAAAAACTCAAAAAACAGTAGAAAGGCGTAGTCATGTTTGGAGCACGCAGTGTCTGTTAGATTCTGTTGTGCCCTATATCAGTCAGTAATTGAAATTATTGGTTGTGGGAACTGATTTAGTGTTGACAGAGCTAATTAACAGCAGAAATATTAAACTGCATGGAGATGTTAAATTCACTTAATATTGATACTGTCATATAAAAGAAGTAGACATTAATGAGATGTATGTTTTAAGTCAGACACCTGTCATTTTTGTTACAATATTATGTGCTGTTTCTGGTAAGTTCAGTTTGACCGTAATGTAAAATAATGGTCATAGAAAAGCGGTGGATATTGACAGGCAGATGCACTTAATGTCTCAATGTAATCATTCTCTGCACTGATTACAGTGACTGCACAGGGAATCTGACATCATAGCAACATTTCCTTAACTACAGGAGGGATGCTTATGCTGCTGTAACTTGGTTGTAAGTTCTTCATTTGCAGAAATGACTTGCACTGCGTGAAGGTGAAATTGGGTTATGTAATTGAGGTTTGCCAGACTTGGTATCTCTTGATTTCTACATGTAGGGATACATGAAGAATTGGGGTATTGGGAGGAATCAGACACACAAGATGAACACCACTGATGGTCCTGTCGACATACGGAACATACTAAAAGCATGTGAGAAGCAACACGTGCTGCTCTAAAATGAGTGTGCTAGTGCACAGCTAATGCAGGAGGCCACTTTGAACAGGAGTCCATTTATGTACATTGTGCCATAACTTAGTGCTAAACATAACTACATATCAGTTGGTATTACAAACAATGTGAAGAATTTTCAATCAAAATTAATGAATGAATAACCACTTGAATTTATGTTATGGCACTAGAAGTAGGTTTGTTGATATAAGTGGCCTGGAATTAAGTAGACAGGATTTGTGCATGCCATGTCTATTTCCAGCCATATATAACAAAACAAGTAAAGAAGTATTATGAGAATGAGTAAATAGTTCAAGTTGAAGCAATTAGTACAAACTTTTTATTGAAGTTCCTCAGTTTATTTTGCCAACAAAACTGTAAGCATTGTTACTGCTTAGTATCAGCTGCTTTTTTTTTTTAATACATGCATACACACACACACACACTCTGAGATGTGTTGGAGTTATATTAATCTCAGTATCTCTCCGGATGTTCATGAAAGTGTGTGTTATACCTCCTAGAAGCAGCAATGAAAGTTTCATTGTGTGTCACTGACAGATGGGATTGTGCAGGTCATCAGCTTGGAAATATGGTAAAAATGTCAGCTTATTGCAGTGAGAGTGAAGGGGTAGTTTCTATTGCAGAAAACCACACTGCATAAGGACATCTGGTGGGTGCTCACCATTCTAGCCTTGCCTCAAACCCTATCTGATACCTGGTGTTTTACACATTTTTTGCTCTTCATGGGTAAAGTAAATGCATAATTGTGAGGTAATGTCTGCTTGTTTTTATTTCCTAGATCACTAATATATGAACATTTAATTTGACAATGAGGACGTGTCCTGAAAATTGCTTAGCAGATTTAATTTTGATACATTTTGGTTGACTACAACCCTTACTTAACTCAAACTCAAACTCAATGCAAACTCTCAGAAAAGATCCTTTGTACAAAATGATTGTAACATGGCATGCCACGGAAGTCCTGTTATGAAAAATGACTTTTATTTTTAAACACTTCCTGACATATTTAGTGAAAGGCAAGGGAAGTTCAGGTTATACATTTGTGCTGTGGCTTGTCTCTCATGATTATGAACTTTGTTAACAATAGATTTTTTTAGCTGTGTGCAGTGTAGCATTGCTGCCCTTCATTAGCACTGTCAATGTTAGATATTTATATACAACAGTTGAGTATGAAAGAGAGGCATGAAAACTCTAGGAACACTTGTAGGAAGCCCGGGTTTTCCCAGCAAAAATTTTGTGCAGGTTTTTTTACCCTGCACATACGATAATTATCATTGCAGTAATAGGTATATAATACAAATTGTGAGATCTTTATCATGCAATTGTCAGCATTTGTATCATCCAAGCTATTTTCACTGAAAATTGTATTGAAATTAAGTTGTGTGATTCTGCAGTGTGAGAGAGTTGGCTATCTTGGAAACCAGGTCGAGGACTGTACACAGGCCTGCTGCTGTGTTTCCAGTGTATACAGTTGAAGAATGAAAGTTTCATGGGGACACAGCCATATAACTACTGTCATGTTTGGACAGTTGTATAAATTATCCCCTGAAAATGTATTTTAAAACTCTTAAGTGATGAGCTGATCAACAGATTCGGTTTTGGGAGCCCAAATATACATTCAAGTGTTCACACTAAAGCCCACCTCTGACCCTATTCTGAGTCACTCCAGGTCCTGCTATTCTGCTGCTGTAGGATCCACTGTGTTGTTGTCTGTTTATCCACATCTAGGAGTCACTGTTCTTTTTTAGGAGTTTTGTGCATATTGTCTTGGTTTCCCCTCAGTGCATGCTACATATCCTGCCCATTTTTTCGTTGATTTATTTACCTGAGCAATATTAGGTGAAAATAAATTATTATTCTTATATGTGCTTCCTTCGGTTCATTCTCTTGTTCCTTCCTCTGTTTAGGTCCGAATATTCTCAGTACTTTGTTCGGAGACATTCGGCTATGTTCAGGAGAGATCAGGAACTCCATAATTACACATTTATTTCAGGAATTTCATACGGCTAACAAATGCTTATTCAAACTAACATAATGAGTTGTCACTCTAGAGCGTGCAAAGACCATTTCTTTTTGAAATTCATGCACGTTTAATTCCGTTGCAGTATCTCTCAAATTTAAAGTCAAATACAACTACGGTATATGTCAAAATGTGTAGCTCGTTTGGTGTAGTGACTAGGCCACGGACTGGACGACCGAGGAATCGGAGTTCTGTTCCCAGCAGGGGCGCTTTCCCCGGAGGTAAAGTGGCCGGGATGGAGGTTGGGTGTTTGATTTAGTGCCGAGATTCAGAATGAGTGTAGCTGTACCTCCACCTCTCTCTGTGCCGTCATTGCATGCACGGGGACAACTTAACCTTTTTCACTTTGTTGTACGTGTATGTCTGTCCATGTAAGCCCGAATTTAAGGCAAGTTTTTTTTAAAAATAAAAAAACAAAAGTAGGCTCGCCGCGCAAGCGAGAGCTCAAGGCATTTCCCAGTAACACGTCAGGGACGTGCAATTTCTTAGTGTATAGGGACAATAAGGCATGCTATAGCCTTGTCCTGTGTCACTCGCTATTCCAGTGAAGCCGTACTATTAGTTGCAGTGTTAACTTGATCAGTATTCATTTTTTTTTAAATTTTCATAGTTTTTTTTTCCTACATGCCTCAACGGAAAAGGAGTCGTCTTATATTCGGGCTTACACGGTGTATACTGGTGTGTGTGTGTGTGTGTGTGGGTGCGTATAAATTAATCCGTACGCGATATTTCACACTGTTGCTTTCCATTTTTCAACATATTCCACCCAGACCTTTCAAAGGATGAATATTTTCTGACGGAAACGGGAGTCTTTTCGTTTGGGTTTGGTAACCGTCGTCATTAAATCTGCAATAGGCTTCTTGCCCGTACGAGAACAACCTAATTAATTGCTTCTTTCTGGAGTATTATTTCAATAGGTAAGCTACCTCCTTCTCGTAGCCCTATCATTTGAGGTTTCCCTTCTCGAGATTTTTCCCTGCATCATTTCAATAATTCCCGCTTTTCATAGGGTCTCTTGGGAAGCAGATTTCGCCCAGCATTTACCAAGATTTTAAAAACAACATTGATGGGAAAAGTGCAACAGATTCGGCTGTCAAAATTCATTGTCTTCGGTTTCTCCAAGTATATAATCTCGGTTGTCTTAAATAGGCCACGTCCGCTTACACAAATCAACCCCCTTCCTACACTGTTACCTCATTAAGCGCTATATGAGACGTTGTAAAATAGCCACATAACGGACAGCTGCTTAAATGTTGTGTACACGTACTCGTACATGAAGTGTTTGCCAGTCAGTCGACATGTTCAACATAATCACAGAATTTTATGACTTGTTCTGCCGTTTCCACCGACGACACCGTTTTCACCCAAAATGACATTTCACTCAAGCTGACATTTTAACCATGTGAAGTTGAGCTTGTCCCTTCGTGTGACAGATGTTTCTTTACCCCAGCGACCATTCACTTGTTATAGACTGAGCTGACAGAATTTAAGTAATTTCTTTGACACAATTTTTTATCTTATATCTTTTTGAATGCCTTTAAGCACGGTCTGTACTGCCGATGGCTTACGTGTGATTCCTCGAAGTCTTATGGTTTGCTTTTACTAACTACATTACAATTTTTCTTTCAGCTGCACGTGTTTATTCATCTTCCAAGAAACTTCCTGTTATTTGTGGCTTTATTTAGTGACACTATCAGTGGCTCAGGCTGTAGTAATGAGTGGTATGATAATAGCCTAATAATGAATTGAAACAAACTGAGGAAGGGGATGTTAATAGCCTAATTTGAGGTGACACTCTGGAATTAGTTGAGAGAGACTGAGGAACACCTCAGAAAACTTGGTTGGGTTGGCCTGAGAGCAGAGATGTAAACTTTCGACCTCCGGAACACGACCCGCTGTCTTCTTGAAACATGAACTTTTCGTCGTCCTAATCACAAAAAAGCGCATCGCTGAACCTTATTGTGAACCTACCTGTTCAGTGTCACATTAAACCAAATAATCTCTATGCTTAACAATTTGAATCTGACCGGTTCTTCCACAACAGCCGCCTTCTAAATGACTGTCTTATGAGACTTTAAATTTCGTGTGAGTTTATGGGTTTCTCCTTGCGTGCTGTACGTCCAGCACACATACAACGTATTCTATGGCTGAATCACAGACTGTCTCAGATAAACATTGTAAAGCTCCTCATTGTGTGTTTTTCTATTGTATCTAAGACTAAGAAATAATGTAGGGGTACTAGGAATAGAAACGCGGCACTTCTTATTAATTAATTACCTGTACGAAATTATTTTGGAACCGCGGCAGCACAGTGGTTAAGGTGCTGTGCTACAAGCCGGAAGGTCGCTGGTTCGATCCCAGCTGGTGTCAATGGATTTTTCATTGACATAAAATCCTTCCGATCGCACTATGGCCCTGGGGTCGACTCAGTCTCTAACAGAAATGAGTACCAGGAGTATTTCCTGGTGGTAAAGGCGGCCGGTGCGTAAGGCTGACAACCTTACCACCATCCTGTGCCGTTGTCACGAAATCTGGGAACCTTAACTCCCTGGAACCCTCTGGGCCTGTCCAGGCCTGTAATGGGACTGCTTTACCTTTTACCTTTACGAAATAATTTTAATGTTATAAAAGCTCAAAACTGGCAGGGATAGATTTCCTGTGTTTCCGTACGCATCCACGATATGCCTATGGAGGAGTCTGTGGTTGGGACCGGAAGGTATAATTGATTAGAGCTGTAAAAGAAATAAAGGCATATTGGACAGCCCTTCTGTGTGCTTTCACCGTAACTTGGCCGTCCACCCGCGCTTTTATCGGCGAGTCCTCCTCACACATTTCACTTGAAGTGCAACAAGTTCTGAACTGAACTGTTGCAGTGACCTCGATGTGAACCAATGAGTGTCCAGGACCTATTTTTCTACCCTCCTACTTTCTCGATCTGGTGTTATAGTGGTGAGGCTGTGCTGGTCCTTCGCAGTCAGAACAGCCGCTGTTGTGGAGCGGTTAGGAACTCCCTCTGTTGTGTCTGAACTGGAAGTCAGCATGGAGAAGCAACAGGAAGCTCAGCCAGACTCCTTGTCGACCGTAACGGTGAAGGAATACCCGCCCTCTGAAGTCTACAGCTCCGAACCACCTCCTGTACGTATCCATATCCACTTACGATTTGAAAGATTATAAAATTCGTCGTATAAGCCCAAGGAAACACATCACAGATTTGTCACAGAAACGCATAGATTAATGTTTAGGTAACCAATTACCTATGTTCTGAGAAGCAAACACAATGTACAGATATACTTTGTGCGGAAAGCCGATTTACTGAAAGTTACAACTTTCTACTCTCTTACAAGGACCTAAGTGACGATTGATGGGTTTTCTAGGCACCTCACACGTAAGGGACAGCCACTTGTTTCAGTGTTTTCCGTCCTTGTCCCGGTAAGACATTTCGGGTTGCATGTTTGTCCTGCTTTAGTACAGTTCTCTTGCACTGACTCGACAAAAAAAAAAATTATACTCGTAATTCTCAAAATGGAAAGTAAGGATATTATTATTTTTTCATGCAGAAAATCGATGGAATAAGTGGGGAATGAAGCTTATTACATAACAAGAAACAGTGTTACAGATGCGTGTCGAAAAATGAGTTCCCAAAGCGTTTGTTAGTATTCTGTCCTTTTGTGTTTGCGAAAGTAACAGAGCCCAAAGCTTGCAACTAATTTGAAGCAAACTTATTAGTTCGACTAACATCAATGTTCTTGTCGAGATGTACTTTTTTTTTTTTAATTTTGGGTTCATTTTAACGTCTCTTATGCCTATTAATCCAAATAAACATATGCGCACGTTTCTAGAGTCTACTGACAGATCCTAAGTCTCCAATCTCCTAGAATATGACGAAGTGTAGATTGGTATACAGGTACCAGTATCAGCACCGGCATGATTTTTTGGAAATTGGTGCACATTGCATATGCGTTTTAACGTTCGTGTTCATCTAATTACATCCTACAACAGTGCGACTTGACAGGGGCTCATAATCGATGGCGTTTACAGAATCCTTAATCAGACTAAAACTGTAGGAAGTGTACGAAATTTAATTTTGTTTTTGTATTTAACCACTTATTACATGTGAAAATTTCAAGGTGGTGCAAGTGCAGCACCTAAGGTAGTGCAAGTCACCACCTTGCACCTCGCTGCCGGAGCCCCTGGGAACCAGCGTCTTGAAGGAGCTTGCTGCCTCTAAAACTTCATTATAGGTACTGCCCTAACGTTAGAGAAGGCTCATATTTTTCAGACATTAAACATTCAAGACAGTGTATCTATTAGAGAGTGGAGTGTGATTTTGAATTAACAGAAATGAGCAGTTAATACAAACAGAGGAATTAATTATACAGGGTTATTCAAAATGAATGTCGGGGTTTTAACAACTTGTCATACACAATACACTTGAGATAAGAGTATATGTTTTTTTTATTTAATAGAACAACACTCCAAGTTTTTATTACATACCTTACAGGTGCTCTTTGAGAATTTCTAGATCCATCAGGGCAACTACATACTCCTATCTCAAGTGTGTTGTGTATGACAAGTTGTTAAAACCCCGACAATCATTTTGAATAACCCTGTATTTTCGAACCATCCTACAACCGATTTAACGTTCGTGTTCGCCTAATTACGTCCTACAACAGTGCGACTCGACAGGGGTTCATATCGGACGGCGTTTATATTGCTACTGCGGGGAGATTTTAACGCTGGTGCAAGAACTGTATGTTCATGTAATAAATACGCATGAACCATTACTCCAAGTGAACAGAGAAAGTATAGGACAGTGGTAAGTAAACCGCAATTTGAGGCACGCACATGAATGTGCAATTTCCAAACATCTAGAACGGCCTCAAAACTCAAGGTGCCATAAGAATGATATGATGTAAGTTCCATACTGTAGACACAAAAATATTAGGCATTACCGTGTAAAATTTAGTCGCCCGGGCGACCTGGCACCCAGGATTTGTGCGCCACAGATTATTAATATTTAAGACACCCAAATATGAATAACTTTGGTGGCCAAGAAATTGCCAAGATTCTTACTGGCTGCCAGGCGTACATAAAACTGGAAGTAATGTGCATCGTAAGAGGTAAAACTATTCCATTACATGCCTGGACAGGCCCCTAGGGTTTCAGGAGGGTGAGACTCCTATATTTCCAGACAGTATGCGCATGAAGGTGGCAAGTTTGTCAGCCCTACACACCGGCCGCCTTTACCCGCCAGTAGATACCCTGGTACTCATTTCTGTTAGAGGCTGAGTCGATCCCAGGACCATAAGTGCGGCCGGAAGGATCAAGTCAATGAAAAACTTCAGTGACTCAGTCGGGAATCGAACCCACGACCTTCCGGCTTGTTGGGCAGTGCCTCAACTAGCTGCACCACTGTGTATGTGCGTCATAAGAATAATTATTGTATGTTCTTGCTCTAGTGATGTCACGTCATCAAAAATATGATACATTCGATGGTAAACGATTGACAGCTATTTATACGGTAGTTGAGAAACTGGTAGTCACTCAGCCGGTGAAGAAATTCCACTGATTTTATATAAATTGGAAGTTTATTGATGTGTTTATAAGAGTCTGCCTCTGGTTCCTACGCTGAGCAAGTTCAATCCTGGACAGACCGGGGTTCAAATCCCGTCAGGGGTTAGTGTTTTCTCCAGAATCAGTCCAGACCGGCTATGGGTCCCATACAGTCACATGTGCAATGAGTACCGGGTTCTGTACCGGGTGTAAAGCAGCCGGGACGTGAAGTTCACCCCTCACTTCCATGAGCGGATCCATACCTCTCTTACCCCTACGAGCCGTAATGGCATAGACAGGGAAAATTTCACTCTGTACTTTTACCTCTGCTTCTCACTGTACTTGTTTAAGATCAATTTTAATATCATTCTCTGACGTACTCCAACACTATCCTCAAAATGGCAGCAAGCCCCTTTTAAACGCTGGTACCTGTATGTTGATCTGCACGGCGTCACATCCGCGAAGGCTAGTGCCTTCAACATATAAACAGGTTCTGACGTTGTATAAATAGGTTGTTTAGCTCGTTGAGTGAAACCCTGCTGGTACCCCTACCGGTATTCAGTGACGTGACCTTTACATGTGATCCGATCAGCTCCTGTCACGGAGCGTGGGTGATAGCTTACACGTGTGTTTGTTACTTGGTTTATGTAATGACGCTAAAACCTCATGCAGGATTTAACCTTGAATGATTGAAAAATAAGGGACAGTACAGAAGGAAGTGGCTGCGATCTGTTTGCAGATAATATCCAAATATTTACGTGGTTATGTAATGGTAAATGGTTAGTGATCTCTAAGAGCTTATGACACATAATTCAGTGGAAGCTCAACACATAAATCTGTACGCGTTTAATTTTGGTTCCTTCCGATAACTCCTAACTTGTAAATGTAATTTGTTTGGGATAAATCAATACACTCGACGGGCGTTTCTTATTTTTCTCATGGAATTATTGGAGCACACGTCGTTTTTAATTCCATTGTTTCTTTTTAACTTCAAGATTTTATCAGTGCGAAAACAATGACTGTCATAATTATGGAAAATTAATTAATAGAAGTCAGGTAACGCAGAGCGTTTTATAGTTGTAACAATAAATGCATATACTCAAGTACAAAGATGCAACTGCTACATGAAGCACGGATGGAACATCACATTTTTTAAAAAAATTATATTCAGTGAATACCTCCTCTTAAATAGGTTGTGTGTCTGTATAAGGTTCTTTCGGAATATTTTCCGGTACCGTGCATAATTAACAAAAAATAGGATGGGAAGTTACTGTTTATCGCAAAGCCTTCGTTATTTAGCTCCTTTAGTAGTGGATTTATATATGAAATAGACTAAATGTAAGATAAAGCCACAAGGAGAGTAATTGGAAAATGGGTTTATTTTGGAATGTAGTAAGCCTGTACTTCCAGTCCTATCGCATCGAACTAAAAAATTTTGAATAGTTGTTATCTCACTTACGCCCACGCGATCCTCATTCATATGTGAAACGAAGGAACTACGAAATATCTCATCTCATAAGACGGTAATCCTAGAAGTCATTGCAGTTAGAACCCCACATTTTACTAAAAAGCTATTGGCCATGTGCATTTCGTGGGGTTCCGTAAAGTTGCATAACAAAATCGTAGGTGTGTGGTTAATCGTCAGTAACCCCATTGCATTACATCCAGTTATATAACTCATCTCAAACGGGGTCATGTTAATGGTAGGACTTGCATCTTGAGCGATACGTTTGTAAAGAGGCACTGGCTGAATTCATGAAGGCCGTCAGGTTTGAAGTTTTATTTTTATAAATCATGTCGAACTATCCTTTCACCATCTGAGTTCCTTCATTGAGTTGTCACGGACATACCCATATATACATCACAAAAACTGACTAGTTGAAGCAGAAACATTCCATACATTAGTTGTACTCTCTGCCATCCTATTGCTACAAATGGTTATACAGCACAAACCAACGAAATGCACAATTTTATATGTTAGTATTTAATTTCTGATGTCTCCTACATGTTTCGAACCTCGTACGTTCATCCTCAGGGAGACAGCTGTATATGCAGTATGGTATGTTTTACATGCATTGGTGTGAGCAGTCTGGTGGGCAGGAGGCACTCTCCTTCAGTATAAATATACAATGATGAGTCAGTCAAACACAACAAACTTTATTATGTTTATTATTGTACTAGGGCAACATGTTTCGATTCTTATACAATCATCTTCAGGCCCTTCTAAGAATACAGATCCTTACTTAGCAATGTTTAAAAATGCGATGTGGGATCCCAAACGCTTACATCCACAGCACATTTTTAAACATTTTAAGTAAGGATCTCTTTTCTTAGAAGGGCCTGAAGATGATTCTATAAGAATCGAAACATGTTGCCCTAGTACAATAATAAACATAATAAAGTTTGTTGTGTTTGACTGACTCATCATTGTATATTTGTATATGTGTTAAACACTTCGGGATGGCAAACATTAAAAAAAAAACTCTCCTTCAGTAACTAGTACAGTGATTGTGATGGTATTTGTAAGATCCAGATTGATTCGAAATAATGCAACATAGATCAGGATACAGCAGAGCAGATTGTCACTGGAGAGGGAATGATGCTTTAAAGCTTGAGGTAGTCATATGCTTCTTTATTTTTTTTAACTGTTAGAAAATAAACAGAACTGGCCAGAAGACAGAGGGGGTGATGTAATTCTGTTGTACGTGGTCGGACAATTAAGTTCGCGAACTTTATTGTCCGAACACGTATTGCCTGCAATTTGGCGACAATACCTGAACATTAGTGATACTGTGCCTATAATTAAATGCGTTTTTCAGTAATAGAATATGGCGAAGAAAACGTAACTAAGCACCCTATTCCATGGAACAGAACACTTCTTAAGACACCGGCATTTCGTAAACCAGACAATAAAATCCCCATATTTTATGGAACTCGCAGTTTCATAACCGCTCTCACAATATCCCGCCAGCGGTCCCAAACGTGAATCATATCAGTGTACTTCACACCACATGAACGTATTGTTTAAACGTCCATTTTAAATTTGATCTTTTCCTCTACGCCTGGTTCTTCCTAGCGATCTCTTTCTTTTTAAGTTTCTCCACCAAATTCCTGTATGTGTCTTTCTTAGCTCCCATGTATTCAACATTTCCCGCCTATTCCATCATTCTTGGTTTGGTTACACTAATAATATTTGGTGCGAAAAACAAATAATCGGGCTTTTATTTTGCAACTTTCTCCTACTGTCTCACACCCCCGTACTCGTACGGTAGATCCGCATATCTTCCTCAGCACTCTGTTCTGGAAAAATCCTCCGTCTGTATTCTTCCCTCAATGTGAGAGACCAGTTTTCACCCCTTTACACGACAGGCGAAATTATAGTTCTGTACGCTTTAACCTTTACGATTTGAGAAAAAGAGGCGAAGACAAAAAGGTCTCAACCGAATGGTTGCATGCAGTTTACGAATGTAATGTGCTCAGGTGGAAAAGTACTGTTGTTCACACGACTTGACCAGGCATTAGACTGTTGTTCACACGACTTGACCAGGCATTAGACTGTTGTTCACACGACTTGACCAGGCATTAGACTGTTGTTCACACGACTTGACCAGGCATTAGATTATGAAGAATCTGCAGATGTTTTATCTAAGTTGTGTTGACAGTCATTGTGGCTCCTGGAATCAGAAGATTAATGCATGCACATTTTTGTTTGTAAAATTTAATGCTTCAATCTTGTGACTACTGTTTTAGAAGCAAACACGACAACATTTGTAATATTATTGTCCCAGTAAACAGTTGGTACCTTCTGGCCTAACTTGTAGTTTAGTCTGTCACTTCCGTAGTACAAAGGTTTGAAGATAATATATTGAGCTACGGGATATGAAGTAGCGTGATGATAAGGAAAGAAAATTAATGAATAGGAGCCTAAAAAATTGTAATAAATGTATTTAAAGGAGTTCCGCCATTCACGACTCAGTTGTGTTTCTAAGGTAACTAGTTTTGGACCATTTTACGGGCCATCAGAGCTATTTACCTGAACCCGTGAAAGAAACTATAAAATTATTTATATAACATTCCGTTACATAGAGAGATATGTAAAGAAGAGAAACACAGATGGATGTGTAAAGGAAGAGCTATCTTTCTCTAAGGATGAATGGTTATGCTGTTGGCCTAGAGTGGAGATCAAAGGAACCAAGGCCTTCTACATTGCGGATGGTGACGTAATTCTGGAACAGGATAAAAGTCAATTGTCAGAATGCGTGACCAGGTAGAGAGACCAGCATATGACGCCTTTGTTGAACAGGTACCAACGCAGCGGCTGTCGCTTAGGGCATTCATAAACTTAAAAGATCATGTTGAGTTATTTCAATTGTCAGTGATTAGCTGGCTCACGTGTTGTTTAACGACATTCTAAAAACTTGGGGTTACATTGGTCCTAGGACTCACGTGACCGCATAGTCAGTACACACCTGCGACGAATTCAAAGTCTGAATATCGGTATATATCCTTAGGAGAAGTTTTGGGTGGCGTGTGAAAGGACGTTATTTTCGGACACACAACTTAACAATAAAAGAAAAATTTGTGAAGACGGGACCACAATTTGTCATGGTCATTATATGATCTTTTTATTGTAGATTGATGTTTCGTTTGATTTGTTGTATCCCGACCGTGTCCTGATGGGGAACGTATCGTAGATATTGTTCCCTGGTGGAGGAGGAACTCGAACTCTGGTTAAGATCTGGCTGTGAAGGACTGCTGGCTCGACAATAACTCATTTATACAGAGTATATGGGGTTTATTGAGAGCGAGTAATGAAGTTACAAGCAAGGCGAGAACTCAGGCGGTCGGTAATCTACCCCAGTGGAGGCTCGGTGGTCTTGAATGCTCGGCGTCTGGTGAAGAACTGCTGTGTTTTGTGTTAGACGCGATTGTCGTGGACATGGAGTGTGGAGAAAAGTTGGGACTAATTACAGTCCAGAGTTCTCATATTCCTGAACCTTGTGCCGCGCTTGATCGTGCTTCAGCATGACAGCCAGTCGTGAGGTGCACTTTGACATGGGCACAGTCCGGGTTACATTGGTCAGTGTCACATGTCGTTGAATAGACATGTTAGCCACAATGTAGATTAGAACCATACAGTAATACAAATACAATTAAAAAAATACAACGTACATTAACATAAGCAACAACATAACACAATGTAACACAGTGGTAGTTAAAGTGTGACGTGTTTTGTTGGAAGTGGGAATAGATTTTTAATGTATTATTTAATTGAGTTGCGCCTTAGGAAGGAATATAAACTGTTCTTTTAACAGATCTGGAGGAGTTATGTTACCATAACTGGAAGAGCCGTATGTATATATAAGCAATAAGTATGAGTATATTTACCGTTAGCACATAAGCAACTTTTCCCAGTAGCTCTAGTGTCACTCAAAAGTCAGGTGAAGGCTACCGCTGTTACCGTTGTGCTGCTGGTAAGTATATGCCTCGCCGTGCCCCAGAGGCAACTTTTCTGGCAAAGCTGTTGTGCAGGTATGCTTGTTGCTAGGCAACAATTTGAAAGCTCTTGCAGCAGCAAATTAAGTTTCATTTTAATTCTTTAAAATAACCAACACGATGTCACTTGTAGACTATCCTTTATTTTCATGGGTAGTCGTCATTCACTCTCTACATGTTTCGAGCTTTCTAGAAGCTCATCATCAGGAGATC
>Ga0136643_10001914_pt1 | contig 26316 bp, 19 predicted proteins | sample TergutLab28metaG_FD_96883 | JGI IMG/M metagenome (GOLD analysis project Ga0136643, IMG submission 96883) | Labiotermes labralis P1 segment gut microbial communities from Petit-Saut dam, French Guiana - Lab288 P1 (version 3) (version 3) | ecosystem: Host-associated > Arthropoda: Insects >... | reverse complement strand
TAACTTTACATTCGTACTTTAAATGTATCATGTATTATGCTGGTTTATTGTTTTGTTCCGTTTATTGTCAGTAATCGTTACCTTCTATTCCGAGATTCAAACGGTCATAACTCCGTAACCGTCCAAGATCGGACACATGTTTATATGAACTTTTTTGATCACAAAGACCTAGGAAATCACCTCCTGCAGTTATGCCCTAAAGTCGTGAAACACCCTGTATATATTCTCTGTGTTACCTATTTATGTGAAAACTGGTACTAATGCAGATATGGAATCAGGTTATATTTTCAAAATTCGAAATGTCTCCTAAATTCTCAGGAGGGTGCCATCTGATATGTATAAAGCTTATTTCTCTAGGAAGGAAGGGAACTACCAGGGACCCTGCAGTATATCCAGTGAAACACAAAACACTTTCCTTTTGTTAGGTGCCTGTTCAAAGTTTAATGCACTGTTGTGAGGTCATGGACAGAGTCTTAGCATCCTGTCTGTATATGCTATAGCAACTTCTGAATATTAATGACAAATACTAGCTGTTTCCACTCCTGCCCACTGTATAGGACACCATATCCTTTTTTACATAAATTTCAGTATACCAAAGAGACGTACACAAAGATAAGTACATGAAGAACATGCAGTTGATGCCACCAACACAAAGCTCAATTTCAGATTGTTACATAATGTGCCAGTTTTTTCCAGCTCCTGTTGGGTAATGGGTACAATGCTCTTGTGTTAAAGTATGTGCATGTTATCTTTGATTGGTTTGTTTTTAAATTAACATATATAGATAGTTGATTGACTTGTTTTATTGTGACACTACACATGCAAATGCAACAAGTTCAAATCTAATGTATTCAGAATAACTACTAGTACTAAGGATTGTTTTGTACATAGTGGCCAAGAAGTCACTGCATGCTTACTTGCTTACATGTGGATCTGTACATGCACTGTGTATGCCATGTTGAGTGTACCAGGGCATGTGGTGTGCACATACATATACTGACAGTGTTACCACACATTACGGTCTGGTTTCACAATAAACAGTTGTAAATGGCACATATATACAGATACTGACACTTGCTGCACTCATCCAAGTTGACAGTAAACCACAACATGTGGCGCACACATACAGGTACTGACATTATTGCCACACGTACTATCTTATTTCACAATCAACTGCAGTGCTTGGCACATACATGCTGATGCTGATGGTGCTGCTGCACATACGTGCCAGTTTCATAGTATACCAGGACAGGTGGTGTGAATATACAGATACATGTGTTAAGTAGGTAGGGGTATGGTGACTTCTCAGCCATCTCATATAATTATGTAGTAAAAGTCTTCATGTGGGACACCACCAGTGTTTCTCCAGTTCTGCACCTTCTACCTAGACCTTGTTCAATACAGCATCAGATTCCACTTGAGCATTTGATTTCATTCTGTTTAGGTGCTTTATAATATGTTGCTGAATTGACACTCTTGTATTGTAAGTTAGATTGCATTAAATAAAAATAAGAGGCAAAAAATAATTCCAACTAATTGTTGTTTGATATGCATAACATATTGCACTAGGTACATACTTGTGAATCAACCTGTGTGGAAGAGGTTGAAGCATCAAAGTTTAATGTAATATGTAAGTGAAGCGTACATGTATAATATACTTCATAATGCATGTCTTGCCTTTACCATAGTCCTGTAAGTTTCCAGGTGTGGTAGAAGAATGTCAGTCATGGTGAAATTAGTGGACTACATGCATGTGTCATAATAAATTATATTTATTACCTAATGCTTTGAAGCAGTTGATTCCCTACACTTTAAGCATTCTATTTTTAAATGCTAATTTTGGCTAGAGAGGAGTAGTGTTCCTGTAATTACTACTGCCTACTTTTGCTACATTCCACATAATTAAACAATTTGGGGCTACTTAGTAACAATGTTGTGAATACGCAATTCTGACCTCATTTGGTTCCAGTGACTTTCTATTTTAAATGACTAGAATCTAGATGTTTTAGCACTGCAGACTTATTTTAACTAGCCTGTCTTTTTTTGTTTCTCTTCAGCAGCAGCTTTTATTTTTAAACTCCAAGACTATCGTTTCCGTAGTTAACAGGAAGTTGTTATCTGTTGTGTCTAAAGCTTATTGCTATTTCTAGACCATATGCTAGTTGCCTGTAGTATAAATGTAGTGTATATAATAAAAAGAGAGATATTTATGAATTTAAATGTACTCCATATTACCAGAGGACACTGTTCACATGTATTTGGATAATACTGGTAGAGGGTTAGACTTCAAAAAAATAACTGGGTGTATGGGCATGTATGTGTGTGTAAGCATGTGGGAATGTGAGAGACAGGGAGTTCAACAGACTGTTTCAAAAAATCTGTATGCAAAGTGAGAAATACACTGCTGAACAAAATTCAGACAGTGCAGGATTTGTAGACTGTGCAGTATAATTTTCTGCAGCACACACTGAGAACCAAAAGCTTCTGGGCTAGGCCAGTATAACAGTTTTAGGCCTACCATAGTTACAGGTTGGTATGGTTCCCTTCAGCATAGCCACTCACTCTAGGGTTTGTACAGCAGTGGCCCAGCACCAGGTGTGATTCAGTTTGAATCTGAACTGCATTTTTTAATCTTGTCTCTTTAACTGTATTTTCAGTTTTGGGAACAGGAAAGAAGTTTTTGTCCCTTCTAGCATGATCTTAGAGATCCTTGCACATTGCAAGTTCTTTGTTTTCCTGTTGTCACCCAGCAGACAGAGCACAAATTTGGTAGCAGTCTACCTTGTGTATAAATCTGTGGTTAAAATATGTCAGCGTGTACGTTATGATAAACATAGCATTTTCAGTCATACATCATCTCTCCATGTGGATGACCTAACACATTTGAGACATGAATGCCATTTAAAAGGTTGTGTTCTACTTGTGCTTCACGTTAGGCCTTTTGAAACATTTCGTAAGTCTCAGAAGCAGTTCGTCAAGGTTGAAATGAGATGCAAATTTTCCATTCCTTAGTGTCTTCCATTTCACTGGACTGGACTACAGTGATTGCAGAATGCACTCAGCACAGATACACTTGAATGTAATTTGCACAAAACTGCAACATTCTGTTCCATAGACACTCATCGTGCCACTTTACAATAAATTAGCCCAACAGCTGCATTATATCCAGTTAGTGCTCCAAGTGGCCTGTCCAGACAATTTTGGCTTGCACCTCATTTTTGTCATTTTAAAATTAGGTAACAAGTACTATCTTCCTCTGTACCTGTCTGCTTGGTCAGTCGTCACTCTTCTTTAGCCACCATCTGGTGCAAACTTAGATTAATTTGTAGGTAATAAATTTGTGACAGTTGCAGAATTATGGTATCATTTTCAGCTGTGGACTGTTACGTACTGATACATATATAAAATGAAAGTAGTCTGTAGGTAATTTTCATACATCTAAAAAAAATACAGCATTTAATACACCTTCACATGGCTGTACACATCAATTTCATGATTTGAATTATTGTAGTTAGTTTATTTAAATTTCAAGAACGGAAACATAACTAGGACTGGTCTGACAAGAATGGGTTGTGACACCATGTTTCTGCCAGAAGTTTACCAGTGTGCCTCTGGACGCATCCATAAATTTGTACTGGACTGCATGACATCACATTCTAGAAGATGGTAATCTTCATTCTCACTGCCATGAGAACCTCATATTTTGAGGCTTTCTTGGTGGTGTGGTTTAGGGATTTGCCTTATTACTGGGTGATTGGTTCCCAGTATTTTCGGATGAAATAGTCTCATCTTCAGTGGTCAGAAGTCCAGTCATCCAATGATGTGGCATTACACTCAAGAACAGAGACCTCAACATTTAACACATGCTGAACATGTCTTCTTTTCCTAAATAAAGTCTCTCCAGATAAGAGAGAATCTTAGAAAGTCACATTGTGTATGAGAGATCAGGAAATGCCTTTTATTTTGGTAATGTATGATCAGTATCATACATATTTGTCAGTATCTGCAGTCACCAGTCTTTACCAGCTTTTCATTGTGGTGTTTCTCTCTCTCACTCTCTCTCTCTCTCTCTCTCTTAAATAGTATGGATTTACTGCAAATCATTACTGTAGTTTTCTACAGTATCGTCACTGTACCTCACAATTGCTGTAAAATTACATAAATAGTTAATGTTGTTGTTGCTGAGTGGCAGTCTGCATAGGTACAAATAGCTTTTCGCTAACTGAAACACAAGACATGTAAAGTGAACACCCACAAGTTGTTGTGTGAAAGAGAACAGAAATTGCTTGATGTAAATTTTCCTATTACATGAAGTCTGATGGCATGTGGCACATCTAATGTGAGCATTACCTGTGTGCATTTTACCTCCATTTGATTTTCTGATGTGCTGGATTTATTAGTGTTTATGGAACATTAGCTCTGCATATATATAAATAATTGTGAACCTGCTGTTGATCTCTCTTCACATTGTATATTTGTAGAAGTCATAAATGTTATTTTTTACAATATGGTCTGTCACTGGGGATGCAGTGGATTAGGGGGAAGGTAGAGTTTTGTTACTTTGTTCACCCAAATAAGACTGTGTTGTGCTAATCTTTGCTTATAGTCACAAACATTGTTATTGCAAGACTGCTGCTTATATTAAAGCTGAAAATCATTTTGACTGGATTATATATGTTCTTTGGTCATGGTCTTTGCTGCATATGCCTAACAGTCAATAGTAGTAACAACATAATGACTCTGTGTTTTAGTCTGTTAAGATTTCTATACACAGGAGTGAAGTGCAGATGATGTGAACAGTCCTTGATCTTGTTGTGAAAGACTGCGATTCACATGAAAGATTTTGGACACTTCAGGCAATTATATTTTGTCTGTCAGAAGTGTCATAATTAAGAAGAATTGGGTACAGATACTTCTTAGCATTCAGTACACTTCATTGATTTTCTTTATAAAGGTGAAGAAACAAAGCTGGCTTACTTTGTCGTGCATGACACTATTATTTATTTCCATATTAGTACTTTCAAAACTGTCATTTCTTCAGTTTTGGCTTATGAGGTTATTTATTGGTGACTAAATTCGTGTTTAAGGGGTGATACCATTCCATGTGAGGTCTACACACTTCTAATTTTCTTGAAATTTAGTACATTTGTACCAAATTAGTTATGATTATATACAATCTAAAGCTTTCACTGTGACTGAATTCAGTAATGCCCTCTTGGACTAACTGCCACATCATGTGGTTGAATGGCAAGTAGACCAGACCAGTGTGTCAAGAGCCATCTCTCTTCTCAGCATCAGGGGACTGAATAACTTGGAAGTCAGTCTGCATCATCTATATACCTGCTGGAACCCATGGCTCATAGTTGGTCAAGAGCCAGCTAGGGTTGTTGGGCAGAGCGAAGTCCTCATTGTGCTTGGCCCTGCTTGCTGTTTGGTTAACATGTTGGTGTTTGCAGGATACCAGGCCCACCTTAATGTGAAGCTGTCTCTGTTCAAGATACTCATATTCAATCATATCTCAGTTGCTTCCTTCATGAGGAGACCCATGTATCCTGCCAGGGGTTAGGCAGATATATGTATATGACAGACTGACATCCAAGTGATTCAGTTTTCTGGTGACAAGAACAGAGATGATCCTCAAAACATTGGTTTACTGGCTGTTCACAATGTGATACAGCTGCCATCCCAAGAAAGTTTTATTGATGTCGGTTGTGATTACATGCATAAACTTACTATATACAATGGATGGCCAGAAAATTAGGAATTTTATTTCTTTACCATATAGGTCATATGTTTAATGTCACGGGTCAATAATTTCTTAGTACTACTGTAGGAAGGTAGTATCTTTACCTGAGTGCATAATCTCTGCATAGCTCCTGAATGACCTTAGCTACTAATTCATTCCCTCTCTTTTTACTCGTACATCACTGCTGCAGTTTGCAAATCATATTGACAGTTCTGTGAAAAAAAATGAATTGTGTGTTACAATTATAGAAACTCGTTTCATTCATCATCAGTAAGAATCAGTGCAGCTATCGAAGAAGGAAGAGAGAAATTGAAGTCGTATTGAAAAATACTACAGTGCAAGCTCATTGAATTGCAGTTGCACATAAGGTTTCACCCCAGATGTGTTTGTAGAATTTAAAAGGTGGTGAATTACATGAACTTTTTCTCCCACAAAGCATACAACTGCAAGGGTATTAGGAACGCCACACCTTGGCAGGGCAGGGTATTGAAAACGTTTGTTTTGGAGTGCCACACACGAATGGCAAAAGATCCAACAGTGATATTGAGCAGTATCAGAGCTCAGTGTAGCTCTGGAGCTGTATGCAGACATTGTTCTGCATTTGATTCTAAGACAACCATAGTTAAACATAAATAATGCCAGTGAATATCCTGCCCCCTGTGATACCACATCTTCCTTAAATACTCAGTAGTGGATCAGCCATCAAACACAAAGTACATAACTCCCACCTTACATTGTATGCAGTCTACTATGTTGTCTCTATTCCCATAAAAAGTAACATGTAGTGAGCAGCATGACAAAGTATGTATAAAATCTCCACAATTTATTAGATAAAAATAGCCCATAACTTTATATTACAGTTGTTACTCATCTTGTATATGACAGCTCTGGACCACACTAACTGTTTTCGACACACAGGAACATTTCCAGCTCACTCATCTTAACATGGAAACATAAGGGGATAAGAACAAGCAATTCAACTCAGATGTTCCATTTTAACATTATCACAAACTAAGATGTGAGGATTTGCATTAGTATACATACTATGCTGACCATTGCTCTGACAAACATAGTAGAATTCAAAGGCTTTTACATTACTCATATGTCTATCTTTTATCCAGTTTTCACATTTTACCTTGTTTTTTATCTCATTTATTTTATGGTTCCATATAGATAATACCTAAGGATTATGTAACATGGTTATGTATTAGTTTTAACCTTATTATTCAATTTTTTGAATAATAATAATATAATACATAACACTGTAAAGAAGGCCTCTTTCTCTTCATATTTCTTTTTGTGTATCTGACATCTACCTAATGATGGCTGATCTGGACAGCCGAAACATATTGTAGTCTATAATAAAAGACTAATGTACTAGATCTGTATGTTGTGTTTGGTTGGATAATTAGCACCTTACTTGGTTTTAAGGCTCATTGATCTTTGGAAAAACCAGAGCTGACACTCAATGCGGCCAAAATTTTGGCATGGATTCACATGTGTGATTGGTGTACTAAATGTCTTACCTTCACCCAGTCATCTTGTATTCCTGTACTGATTTTTTTTGATGATCAACTAATGGGTTTATAAAAAGGTTGATACTTCAAATGCTGCCAATGCAAAACTGGATGGCTCACTGTTTCTGCAGAAGACTGCTGATTGTGTCATGCGGAACTGTCTAAATGGCTTGCAAACTGCAGCATTGCTGTAAGAGAATGGAAGGAATACGTTGGAAACTGTCATTGATGAGGCATCGAATGAAATACACTGGAACTCACTCGCTTAAATAATGTACATAAACTGGCATTCTGCTGATATATCCAGGAGGTCTTGTTCCATTTACTTATTACAGTTTACCAATATTTAACATCACTATCAGGAGCACTTACTGGATAACATCAAGTTGTGTGATTAGCATGTAATGAATTGGAAATAAGTGATTGTAGCCTAATTTCAGATACTGAGGAAAACCATTTAAATGCTGACAGAATAGTTAGTGTTCTAGCTCAGATTCAAAGATCACCTCTAAAATACATGTTAGAAGCGTGACCAATTGCGTGCTGATGTCTAATTCTGTTGAGCTTCTGGACTTCTGATACTATATGTCAACCTTCTACTCTATTGGGATTCTGTAAGGAACTTAATAACTATCTAGAGTACACTGTTTTTATGAACTTGTATCACAACCACAACATGTTCTGATTCACATTATGCAACATTCTCAGTGCTGCTGTAAACAGATGGTTTTGTAACACATTAAGGATCAAAATTAAATGAAACGTAATTGATCCTTCCTATGTTTGAACAGCCTTTTATATATAGGAGCCCCTTGGATGATTCATACAAGTAGTTTTAATCAAAACCTGTCAGGTCTTCAGTACAAATTAACAAACATAGTGTGTGCTCTAGACCATATTAAAACTCCTATTTAATAAAAGGGGCTATTATGAATGCAGTTAATGTTTTAACATGATATAGTGAATGATACCAAAAGTCTAGTAACATAACATATATACCAATTTCATGTTGCTTGTTATCCCATTTTCAGAATTATAGCATGGCCAGCATAAAAATGTATTTGCAGAATGAAAGAATTGCTACAGCATAGCCTTCACCATAATTGTTTTTTTTTTGTATGCAACTAGAGGGAGCCATTGTTTTATGTTTGTAAAGATGATTCATTCAGAGAGAGTGAAAAGTTTCTGAAGTCAGTCACTTGCATTATCTCACCAAGAATTCCTGCAGTGTTGTAAAAATTTAAAGATAGTATCTTTCAACACATAAAATCAGCTGCAAGCTACATACACATCACTGCCATCCAGTGTGAAGGTTAAGAATGAGTGAAGCTATACCTCCACTCCCCCTGTATGCCTTTGTAGTGTGTATAGTGGCAGTTTTACCTGAGAATTAAGATTAAATTATCACCCATTTCTTTCTGTATTGCAAGATGTAGACAGTCAGCATGAGACTGTAGTACAACACAGCAGTGTACTGCTTGCCTTTTTACACAATTCAGAGACTAGAAGGAAGAAACTGACACATTTTCTGAATTTGAGGAACAAAATGTGTCAGAACTAGCAAGTGAGATGCATATTTGGCACTTGTATTATGTCTTTTTGAAATAATGTAATGCCTGTTGCCATTATACACCACTGAATGCAGTGCTGTGTTGAACCAGCATATCACACAAATAAGATGCTTAGTAGTAAAATAAGAAATAGTATGTTAATGCTTGTATAGGCGAGGAATATATATTCATTCCCCCTCAACACTGTTCATATGTTAAACGTGGTGTTACGTAGTCATCAGTTTTTAAGCGATGAGATCTTTTTCTTCTGCATGATGTTTTCAGATCTTGACCATGATGTTGTTATCTGATGTTACTATGTACTCTCTGCATCTAATTATTTCCCCTTTAATAATTTCCACAACACTATATAATCTGTGTAAATATTTGGGCTTGAAGGAGGAAATTGATAGTGAAAATATGAAGCTGAATAGGAAGTGGTGCAGTTGCTTGTAAAATTAATGACTTGGTCAAATTAAAAAGGAAGGAAAGATTAGTTTGATTTCAGTTTTGTTACCCATTTTGGTGTGAGAGTTCACTGCTGTTTGGTTAAAATAGTGTATCAAAAATTTGACCTTAGGTGACATCATCCAGTTGTGTATTTAGCAATTAAATGTTTATTTGTATAATGGGACAAACACAACTCAATAGATCTTGTCTGTTTGGTTTATTTAATACTATACATGTTGCAGGCTGCCCAGAAATCAGCCATCATCAGGAAGGGCATGGATACACAAAAATAGTAAAAGGAGCGAGACCTCTCGTTACATGCAGAAGGTTTAAAGTTGTTATAATGATAATAATTATTCTGAAAACAGAATAATAAACAACATGAGTTTGGTATATAGGTTATGTTACTAGATGTTTGGTGTAATCCAGTGTTTAGTATTAAAACATAAACCTACAATATGATAAAATAAGATAAAATATGTAGTGGAAAAGCTAAGCAGTCTGTATTGGTCAGTGTCATATCAAGCACGTGATAGTACTCTTACTATATAGACTGCGTTTGATAGTACAGTTACAAATACAGACTGCTTAGCTTTTCCACTATATATTTCATCTTATTTTATCATAGTACATTTTTATGTTTTAACATAATATACTGAATGATACCAAAAGTCTAGTAACATAACCTATATACCAATTTCATGTTGCTTAATTTCCCATTTTCAGAATTATAATTATTATAGTTACTGTATGGTACCTCTATACCTACTGCATATAAGGAGAGGTCTCCCCCTTTTACTCTTTTTGTGTATCGATTTGCTATCTGATGATGGCTGATTTGGACAGCTGAAAAAAATTTAGTAGGATTAGATAATCCATATATGCAAGATCGGTGTAGTTGTGTTTGTCAGATAATAAAAAGAAACATTTAAAAATTTGACCATTTAAGGAAACATCTACACACAAAAAAACATTAGATGCCATTTAATCGTGATGACTTTTATATTAAAACTTTTTTGATTTTGTATGGCTATTTGATGAAATTTAAGAGAAATAATTTCTGATTCTAAATAGTATAAATATTTTTGCAGTGGTAACATTCTTCGGGGGTGCATGGTGGCATACTTGATTTTGGCACTTTTCTACAAGCCAGAAGATCACGGGTTCAATTCCAGGTGGTGTTAAGATTTTTCATTGACATAATCCTTTCAGCCGCACTGTAGCCGTGGTGTTGACCCAGCCTGTTACAGAAATGAGTACTAGGAATTTTTTCTAGGGGTAAAGGCAGCTGGTGCATAGGGCTGACAACCTTACCACCTTCATGTGCTCATTGTCTTGAAATCTAGGAGCCTCAACCTCCTGGAACCCTCAGGCCCTGTACAGGGATAGCATTTCCTTTTTTATAACATTCTTGCCTGCATTGTAACAGCTGTTCACATTCTTTTTCTCTCTCTTGTTAAAGAAACTACATAAATCATATTTAATAGAGATGAAAGTTTATTATTTTTAGTCATTTCTGTTGAAAAGATAATGAAAGTTACTGTGATTAATTCCATATACTTCAAATATTCATTCAGGTTATAAATAGTGCATGATTTTTGTAATAAAAAAAGGAGATCAACCTATTTTAGGGGATAACCTATATGAATGGTTCTAAAGTACAAGTTCTTGTGGCAGCATGTCAAAATCAGAATGTGTTTTGTGATCATAAAAATTTAACTTTGTACAGCAAAAACACTTTCATAAGGATTATTTTACAATATAAATTGATGTATGAGGATTTAGTTTACACAGGATACTGAATGGGAACATAACAACCTGGATGTTTTTCCACATCTAACCTCAGAGCCACAAAACAGTATAAGGTGGCAACCCATGTACAAATGCACATTCAGAAGTGAAGGCTTGTAGCTATGTAGCACGTGGTCATAACACTGACATAAATTAGCCACTGGATTTGTGGTAGATACAGAGAAAATTTGTCTGAAGACTGGTAAAAGGTTCTTAACAAGAAACATTAATTATGAAAGCAGGCAGTGACTGCATGAGAAATTACTGTTGGCTGCATAAGAAATTGCTGCCAGCCACATACAACCGTAAAGACTGCAACTAAGTATCTGTGACCTGTGCAGTCCCATATCTTTGAAAGTAGACACAGTATGTACATTGTTTGTCATCAGCAATAAATATAAATCAAAGCCCGTTAGATGTTGAAAATTTCAGTGACCCCAATTGGAGAATATGCATATTTGTAATTTGAATTCACCTTTCCATTTTTGTTTCCTTGGAATTACTGTTTTGCTCAGCATACACCCATTCCACAATAAAAGTCATTCAGAATGTCAATAAATGATACATCTAGGTCGCTGATAACATAGTCTGTGTTGAAGCTTTGAATTCTGATGGTGTGTTTGAGGAAGTAACAAAGCGTACTGACTCACTGTTGATTGCTGAAAACTTGATTTGACTGTAGGCATTTGGTGTATACAGTGGAATTTTTTAAATCTGGCTGCTGATAATCCAGCACTCCTGATAGTATGGCACTTGAGGAAAATAGACCCAAGACCAGAAATTTCACCATCAGGAACTGCTGATACAGGTACTGATTTTGGGACTTTATGTTGGGTTATCTGGACTTCATTCAGCCTGTCAAGCTATTGTAATGCTCAGAAGATCCTAAGATGAGTAGACAGTAAGGTACAGCTGGAAACCGGAAACACATAACTTTGATTCCTCGGTAACTTGAAGTAATAGGAGGCTTGAAAGTGGTGAAAGGCAAAGTGTGGTTATAACTGTATAAAACATCAGATCATAACTGTCTGTGATACAGAGAATTGTAAGGACCAGTTATGATCATTCGTGGCTGTAAGTGAAAGTGTGAAAGGCCTTAAAAAGCAACAAACTTTGAAAGAGCCAGAATTTGTACAATTGGACAAGGTGTTATGTAAGTGGTTTACAGCAGTGCATTCTGAAGGAAATCCCATGACTGGGCATGTGATAGTTGAAAAAGCTAAGTTTTTAAATGATTGTCTGAAAATAACTGGATAGTGTCATGCAGCTTGTGGGAGGGCAGTAATATAAAATTGCCTGTAATGACTTTGTTCAGTATAGGTACTGTCTGATAATCCAGAATATTTGATAATATGGCACCTATCGGGTCCCATGGGTGCTGGATTGTACATCATAATTGTACATAATTTGGTTTGCAAAACATGTCATAGTTAATACATTCTTATTGTTGACCGCCAAGAGAACCACAAATCACAGGTTGTCATGTTACAGGGTGTGGCATGATTCATTGTGGCACTCTTCCCTTGTAAGGCTACATTTACACATTAAATTCAGTTGTGCTTGGGCTGGGCTTACTTGGTAACACTATGAGTGAAGAAGTAATTGTTAATATGATCTGACACTCTTCGTGGGTGGTCAGTTGTATCATTCTTTAGCTGAACATGCATCAGGTTCACCTTTGGAAATGTGAGAATGAGGTTTACAACACTGATAATGAAGCATACCATATTCTTGGCTGTGATGTGTAGTTCGAAAACTGGTATCAACATTTTGAACAAATGTGCTGCCCATAACTGTTCATTGTACCTTGAAAATGAAGACAGTAAATTTCTCCAAAACATTTGTGTCTGTGTATTAACCTACACAGCATAACACCCCAGAAGACCATGATCTTGTTTGGGTGGGGAAGGGGGGGAGGGAGTGTTGTCCTGAAGGAACCAGCTGATAGATCAATGACTTCCAGTCCTCACACTGACTTCGATGATGAAGTCATTTCGTGTCTCCAGTACCTTCGTTTCTAGCTCAGTTGTGATTGCATGAGAAGATTGTAGCACTTTAATTTGCTATGAAAGCTTTAAATATTACATATTGTGATGCTTTCGTTGCAGGGTAGTGACATAGACTTAAATAGAAACAGTTATTGTAAAATCCATAAGGACAATATGTATGTCAGTGAAATTGCATTTGCAGTGAGCCATAGCCATTTAACTTTTTCTCAGCATGAGGAGGTACAATTAATGTATGCTGGTTACAGTTGTTATGCTTCTGTGGAATGGTAAAAACTTCATTATGCCTGAAGGTTACCTCCTTATTCAATGTTACATCATGTAGTCTGGTAGGAATATACCATTGTTTCAGGGGGTAAAACTCTGAAGATGGAGGCAGCAGGTTCCCTCAAGATGCCATTAAAATTTCTGCTAGGTCACATAGCATCACATACAAGACGATGGTAATATTCATAGTTATTGTCATGAGTACTGTAAATCAAGTGTTATATGCAAGCTAAGGATCTGTGTGAACAGCTGTTTAAAACTTAGTTTATGTAAGTCTGTGTCTTTCTTGTAATCTCAATGCTACGACAGTAAAACCTCAAGCTGACCGCCACATCAGATTCATCAAATCAACTGGCATAATGGGGGTTGCCTGCAACTCAGAAGCATCTGTTGATTGGAACCACCTGATGTGACTGTCAGCCCAATGAGATTTTATTGAATTATGTCACCATTCTGCTTCAAAATATTTAATGAGGCTATGGTGCTGTCTAGGAAGCATGAAATTGATAAACACATCATGGTAGGTAGATTCCAGCTTATGATGCTGTATCAGAATTTTCATTGGCAATGAATTGTAGAAATTTAGAGCCTCAGAGGTTTCAACATTGCTACCTGATTGGTCATAGGTTGCAGCATTGCCACCTGAAGTATAGAAGTTATGGATACATATGCTTAAACATTCCTCTCTAACAATTTAAGATTTGTTTCTTATGCCTCTGCATTTCCATCTCAACTGTATAAATTACTGAACAGTAAACCTGATATAAAAGTGATTCTGAGACTTGAAGGACCAAGAGATGGCAGGAGTTCCATGGACACACTTCTTTAATGTCATATTTATTTTGCAGTTTGTGTACAAATGCTGTTAATAACTGACACAACATTTCTTTGAATGCTGGGAAGTGATTAATGAGTAATGATTTGTAAAGTATATGGAAGTAAGCAGTCATAGCCTAATTTATTGTACTCTATAATCATTTTCCTGGGGGAACTTGGGAGGGGGGGCCTGAGAGAATCACTTAACATTTATACTTTTGTATTGTTGACGATTCGCTGGGATGTGATACCATGAAGACCCACGCATTAGTGAGAGCAAAATATTAAAGTAGATCTTAGAAGGAACTGGGTGGAAAAGAATTCTCAGCAGGAGGAACTGCTGACATGGGTGCATCAGAATTTCTGGTGTCAAATTTGGTCTTTGCCAAAACTTTTGAATTTACCACAGCAAGCAAATGTACATTCCCTTGCCCATAATTTTGACAGGAACAAGAATTCTGGGCAAATAGCACAACATACTTATGGCATTAATTTGTCCTACAACTTTTAATTTTACCCACTCCAGTTTCTTCAGTCACAGTTTGTATTCAGTGTTCCCTTGGAAGCTTTAAACTCAAAAGTGGAGTGATGTATGTACACCCAGTCAGGCACATGAGTTGCAAACTGTCTCCTCAATACATCAGGTCACTTCACAGGATCAGAGTCTAGAAAAATTGCTGTACTTTCTGAGTCTCTGGTCAACGTTGGTGATTGGACATTAACCCTGAAACTTCTCTATTGGTTATTCTACTCTACCATGGATTGGCTATTGAACCCTCAACATTGTTTATTTCCAATCAGGTCACTTGAGACACATGAGGTGTAGCAGCAAATCACGAGTCAGGAGAAGGACTAGATTAGAGGAGGCTTAATCATATGAAGAACATTTTACTGGACAGCCAGGGATTGCTCCCTTTATTTGTATAAGTAAAAGAAATAATGAAAGAATCACAAATTTAGTAAGTAACAGACTTCATAGTTAGTAAAAATGAACGTGGAAGTAACATGAAAGAGTATGCTCTGCTGAGGTTGTTGTTTAATCACTTGGTATTTAAAAAGCTTATTTGTGGCAAAGAAGTAATGTACATTGCATTCCCCCTTGTTAGACTGAAGTACTTGCAAGTGTTGAACAGAATTTTTGAAATATTCTTGTTTAATAGCTTTACAATATTAAGATTTTAGTACCCTTTTTGTAATTTTTAAAACTATTTGTCACAGTTTTTTTCTCTCTCTCTTCCAGGAAACAAAATAATGCAACCAACAACTTATTAGACTTCTCACAGTTCAGTGCATTTAGCACAAATAATGTAATGCTAAATGATACTCAGCAGTCTACAGCAGCTACAGAATTTGAGCAAATTTTGGAACTGGGCTCAGTTCCAAGTACAGTAAAGCTTTCAAATGAGGATAACATCAACTCAAATGTTACAAATAATGGGCCTTCACCACCCTTTATTGCATTTCAAGAAAATATGGCCAAGAAAACAGATAGCAACTCAGTTACAGGTAAGTGTTGCATTGTGTGTACTAAGAATAAGAAGCATGAGATCGTATCCCAGAAGAATTTAACGTTCATAAAAATTTAGCAAAGACCTGAAAATTAAGAGTGTGGAGCATAGAAACCATAACTTGCACAATACACCACATATGGGTGTGACTCAAAGATTAGATTTAATGGCTTCTTTTGGGTTGATGTTCCCCAGATACCTCTTTCATTTTCCATGTTTAAAATTGCATAAAATTGACATAATAAACCCTTAAAGCTGATATTATAAAATTGTTACTGTAATAATAGATCCCCATCAACAATTGAACACAGCTGTTAATATAGACAGAATAGTGATTTGGATGAGATATGTTTTCTTGTCAGTGACCATGAAGATTACAGTCATCTGGGATGTGACACCACATAGGTGCATAGATGGGTACAAACATGTTGGAGGAAACTGCTAACCCCATGTTCATGGTAGAAGATTGATCACTGTAGATGGAAGCAGTAGTTTTCTCAGAACGACTGGTACCCATCAACTGAAGTGTGTGGAGTCACATTGCACAAGACTCTAGTATTTAACTGGGTAAGGTCCTTAGTGCATGTGCAGTGATGCATATCAAGTAAATTGTTAAGTTCTGCATGTCTTGGTGTTTGTTTCAAATTTCATAAAGTGCATTGCATTTTATTTCTTAGTGATAATCCATACCACATGCGCAGAACTGTTAAACTGGAAACTCAGAATTTTAATTTTTAATAAAGTGTAATAATAGTCGTGTTTGTAATGTCTGGTGTAGCAATGAAAGTTAAGATTGTTTTTGTGAGCAGTTGTTACTCACATTTTCCACAATCAGTACTTACAGTTTGGCACTGTAGTGTCTGAATTACTGGAAACATCATAATATAAACCCTAAGTAAATATACTGGGCGTGAACGGTTGTAGCTCACGTGATCAGGCTGGGTAGATGAGTGCTGTACATACAGTCTTAATGAGCCATGTGAATATCAAGCATTTAGGGTTTATTTGATTTCCTACCACATTACTAATTGTTTTTAATTGTTTCAGATCTACTGTCATAACATGCTGTTCTGTGAATATGTAGAAAAGATTGTAATAAAGGAAGCGCCTAGGGCTGAGTGGAAGTGCACATATATTGTACGTAACATACCACATCTTTCTGAGTGGAAAGGCTGAACTTAAAGAGGAAAATATAATAATTTAGTTCGATGAGCAGTACGTCATTGTCATCAGTAATCCTACTCGAACCCTTTGACTGATATGTCAGTCTGTAATGTGTATGGCCAGTGAGAGTGTGTGTGTATACTGTTCAGTCTTGTGACATACATACATACATACATATAAACATATAGAATTGAAGATAAAATTTCTTCTGGGATGTGACTGAATAGTCTGGTAAATGTGTACTGACTTTTCGTAGTTTCTCTGAAGCACATTAAGAGACTACATGGTGTCACATCGCAGAAGATGGTTATCTTCTTAGCTACCACCATGAGAACTTCAAATCTAACTGCATATAGAACTGTTTGTATGGTTCTGTTGGTTACCATTAAGAGTTTGATGTCACTGACAGAATGCATCTTGATGACATCTCATATAAGGGTTCATGCTGATAATGTAATTTTCTTATTCCTCTGTAAAGATAATAATAATTGGTTTCCTGTAAACTTTCCACAAGACTCAGCATACATACTGGCAAGTCAAAGGGTCAACAGTGAGATGTAATGTTATATTTTTGTCTTATCATAATTGCACATCTATGTTCCTGCAGTTCCTCTTTTGATTTATGCACTTGCAGTCATAGGTGTGCTCTAAATTTTTTTCTGATTGGTCCTGTTATTGATATACTGTAATTAAAATGTCTGTAATCATGTTTCATATTCTCTGTGTGGTTGTTGCTAAATCATTTTGTTACATATTCTTTCCTGTGCAACCTAGTTACACTTGTTATCAAAATGCTGGCAAGTTACTGAATGCATGAAGAATAAACTGATGTACATGTGTGACTTATATAGTTCTTGGATTTGTAAATTCAGTTTTGTTAATATGACTGATGAATTTCCATTGTATTTTGGTAGTCTTTCATCAGACATTATAGTAACTAAACACCTTCCAAAATGTGAACCTATTCCCTAGTCAATTGTTGAAGCGGTTATCAAAGCGCAGTGATATGATCAGCATGTTAATATGTCAGGTAACTTGTGCATGGTGCAAACAGTCATTGAAGGAAGGCAAAAGTTACTCTGCTTGCAGTGATCAGAATATAAGTTTAAAACATTTTATTTATTAACACTGCTCTAGTACTAAATGACTGAAGTCACTGCAAGGAGTGCTCAAATTAGAATAATAACAGGACTGTTACATTTACTGTATGTATTTAGGTAAGTGAGAATGTAGCGTCGCAAAAATGCTATATACATAATTATTTTAACCTGCATGCACCACATCTGGGATGCTTTAGTATTAAACTTTCATTTGGCTTACATTCATCTGTAATCTGCAGTTGCTGTCACAGTAGAACTGATTGTTGCCATAATAAAATTTCCATAATGGGTGCCTACTTTAAATTAACAAACCATTACAGTGTCTGAAATTGCTGTTGTAATTTGAAAATAAATGCAAGATTATTGTCAGAAATCTAATAAGAATAAAAAACTGAAAATTATTAATAACATAGTATCTGTCACTGCTGGGTTTAACCCTTTATTGTCCTGTCTCAGAAGGCACTGCAAATATGATAGTCTCATAGAGATCTACTATCAGAAGCCTTCAAAATTTACAAAGTTAGAGTAGTATTATGATCACATACAGAGTGGTAATTGCATTTCTCTCTCTCTCTCTCTCTCTCTCTCTCTCTTATATATATATATATATATATATATAGAACAAGTGGCAGCAGTTTTACTTCAAACAAATTTTCTTTTTCTGTTTTTGCACACATTAATGTTTAGCTGCTAGCTGCTGTGAGTTTGGAAATAAAATGGATGGGAAAAGATTAAGTACATTTCAGATTAATGTTTGGGTTTGTATTTTCATATAAGCCCCTTATAAAAATATTGTTTATATTGAGTAACAAATATAGAAGCCAGTTCATCAATTGCAGATTAATTTTGTCTCTACTGAACATTTTAGAGAAGACGTGAATTTTTGTTGTCTGTCATGATATTCACAGTGACTGGATGTGTCACTGTACTTGTAATGAGTGGGCAGTATGCAGGCAGGAGGCTAAGTCCAGTGACAGAAGTGGAATGCAATATATTTTGGTGTTTCACACTGTTAAGATATCAAGTATCATTGCTGTAGTTTTAAAGAGGTAAACATAAAATTACATGTGCACTCTCATCTTTGACCTAAATAATTGAAATTTTTCAGACTAGTATCTTTCACTGTAAATGCTTGTATTAAAGTGCTTGTACATTCATGCAAAGTCTCATTTTATGTCATTTCTTTGACGGAGGTGTATCTGAATTTAAATTTATTTGTAGTTCTGTGTCTTGTAGTAATATACAAATTTGTTAAAATATTCCAAAATTTGGATGTTGCCTTGTTTACCCATGTGCCTTTTACAGCGTGTACAGTCACAAATTATAGCATGGCTACTGTTTTTTTTTTTGTGCAAAAAATCACTCCTGTTATAATTTTATCATGTTTTCTTATCTTTTTTGGTATACATATCAGTCAGAAAATCTATTCTGTGTCAGAGATGACCGTAGAAGGGTACACAGCTGCCATTTATTGATGCCAGGATGAAACAGTACCATAGTCTTAATTCAGATAGCTGCTTTATTGCACTGATGTTTGATCAGTGATGTCGTCCATGTCTCGGAGGTTATGTTGACAGTTAATGTTTAAATCACATATATATTTCAGTTAGCTCTACTGTGAAGTGTTATTGGGCACTTAAAATTTCTGTCAAACAGAAGCTGGTCATTGTCCTTATCAAGAAAAGAATGGAGTGTGGGAGAGTGCCAAATTAGTTCTCTCTACAAATAAAAGTATTACAAGTACCCCAAGAAACTGTTGACAGGTCAGTCTGGCCAGTACTTGCCATGGTAATGTTGGTGGTAATGTTCATGACATAATCATGTTCAGTTTATATGGTCCCAGTGTAACATATTACAAAAATCACTCTGCAAAGTACATATCCATAGAGCTCAATTAACCTAGTTAATTTGGAACATTTGCATCAGTTTGTTTAGATACAATTCTTTGCACTAAGAAATGTCTGGCCTGTACTATTATGAGAATGTTTTCCTCACTGGTATCAAATGAATGTGGTGTGTTACAAATAAATTGTGTTTTAAGTTCCGTTCTCATGGTGAGGATAGTTAAGACTGTGGTCTTCTGGGTTGTAATACTCTGTAGTCTTTGAAGGATATACAGTCTTTTCAGAGGAACTTGCAGGCTGCAAGAGAGGTGTTCAGTCAAATGCATGGGAGGAGGAGGGGTGATAGGGCCAGTGGTAAACAGGAAATGTAAACTGCACCATTTTCTCTCCTGCTTTTTCACATTTTCTGCCCATCCTGCTGTTTGCCTTATCAGGCTATATTCCTTCTTCCAATCCCATGGCTCTGACTCGCCTTTTTTCTTGAAACCCTTCTGTGTAAACAGGCGACTTCCTCACCCATTTCACTTCAGTGTCATCTTGGACCTAATTTGTCTGTTCATCTATCTAAACCTCTATCTCCCATCTGGAAAACTTCCTTGTAAAGAAATCCAAAAGCTCGTGTTGTAATATAACCAAAGGACACAGTAGACCTAGACACCTAACAAAAGGAGTTCATTCTATAAGTTTTCAGGATTTACTCATTGTGAGTATTCAGTTTCTGATATCCTGGGTTGTGACAGCATGTAAGTCTTGTTGGTGAATAAAGGTAAAGTTCACCGTAGAACAGGCCATGAAGGCCCAGAGGGGGAACGGAAGTATCACTATACTCTTTCCTTAATATCAGCACTACATAGGGATGGGGTGGTCAACACTGCCCTGGTCACTTCACCCCAGAGAACAGGACCCAGTACCTATTGTACAGTAGGTTGGGTGGGCCCCAGGGCCAGGATAGAGGGATGCGCAAAATCTCGCCCCCCAACTACGATTTGATCCCAGGCCATTTAGCCCATAGTGAGTCACTTTACTGACTATGCTGTCCTGGTGCAACTTGTGAGTGAATACCAATGAACTTTTAACAAGAACCAACCATGAGAGGAAGATATTTTTTTAATGTTTCAAATATCATATTAAAAAATTATATTTTCTTGCAATATAAGAATTCTAATGCTTGTGCACGTGTCCTGTATGCGAGTATGATGCATATTCCTTCCCTGATGGCTGGTGCAAATGTGTACTCTCTTCAGTTATTGGTTGCAGCATAAGAGAAAAAGTATTGTAATGGCTGTACAGTTAAGCATGTAAGTTACGGTCTTGCCCTGTCACTGCCACTCTATTGAAGCATGTGTTAATGTGGTCAAACCTGTCCACCACTGTCTTAAAACATGTGTTACTGTTGTCTCACCTGTCATTATACTTTTGAAGGTGTGTTACTGTCTGTCACCACCACACTATTCAAGAATGTGTTATGGTTTCACATGTCACTGCTACATTGTTTTGCCTTCATAGTACCAGGCATTTAAAGATCTGTATTCCCACCATACTGATTTAATCCCACGATTGTGGTAGTCTTTGTCTTCAGTCCACAGTGGACTGCCTAGGGATAAAATTGCCTAGGCTTAAAGAGACAGACGGAGTCCTTACAGGTTACGCATGTGTAACTGGGCTCTCACCTCTCACCTGTGCTCTGAGAATGTAACACTGCAGTTTCACTAGTCACTTCTAATCTATTTAAGCATGTGTTCTTGTGGTCTTGCCTGTCACCACCACTCTGTACAAGCATGAAATATTTCATGGTCTCACCTTGTGTTAACATTTACATCTGTATTTAATCTGTGAACAACAACATAACATACTTTCTGGTTTTCAAACTTTACAGTATGCCAGTATGGTTGCAACTGAGAGAAGTACAATAACATGCGTCTGCATATTTAGTCAGTATAAAACATAGCAGATTTGCATTGTTGTTATTGTAGGTATACAGTTAAGGTTAATGGAAAACTGTATTTGGGTTTGTATTGGTCAGTTAAAATCTGTACTTCACATGAAACTGCAATTGAAACCCATCAAATTTGTTTAAAAATGGTCATCACAGCCATACAAAAAATGGGTAAGTGATATGAAACATGTCTTACAATGATGTATAAGAATTTAAAACTGTTTGATGTGGTGTACTTTTAAAGAAATAGCTTTTGTAAAATACAATCCAAAAGTTTCCAGACTGGCTGTGTGGAGAGGTAATCAGATGCACTATGGCTACATGGGACTAAGTACTGCTGTGTTTATTTACTGTGAATTAGTGTGATGACTGTTTCTGTAACAGTAGATTTTTGTGCCATTTTTGTCTTCTGCATTCACTGTAGCCATGTGAAATGATAGACTTAAGGAATGGAATATGCATCAAGTTTTATGTCAACCTTGACAAAACAGCTTGAGACTTGCAGAATATTTTAATAAGCCTTTCTTCATACTGTTGTTAGAATGCAAACCTTCGAATGCTATTCACTTTACATGAATGGCCAGACTTCATTTGAGGACATAGAATGTTCAGGTTGCCTATCATCAGGTCAGATGGATGGAAATTGGAAAAAGTGCGTCAAGTCATCCATAATGACACATGATATGTCGCTCATTTGTGACGAGTGTCACAACTCAAAATTTGCGATTTTTCAGGAGAAATGTTTAAAGGTTTTGAAGTGCTATCATTTACTATGAGTGCAACAACGACCCAACTGCTCTCCAGCGGCAAGTTTTGCAAACCCTAATTATGACACTATACCTGTTAAAAGTGCATCTGCAAACGTTTCTTTCTATACCAATAACTAAAAAATGCCAAACTTTGAGTTGTGACACTCTTGTCGCTAATGGGTGATATGATTAATGATGTTTGTAACATTCTGTGCCTATCATATGGTGCACTCTGACACATTTTAACCAATTTTATGCATGAGGTGGATTGCTGCCAAATTTGTTCCCTGCTTAATATCGACCACAAACTTTTTTCCAAGGTATTTCTCATCCGAAAGATGAAAATCCAATGAAGGACGAAGATTTTAGTATATTGCAGAGATCTAAGCTAAACTGTAGGTGTTGCTGGACAGCATCACAAAATACGAGCTTCCAAGATGCATCCAGCAGCGGGAGTCCTTGGCCCAGTTTATAAAACTGAAGGGGACTACTTTAAAGGGAACATTATCGACCTGTAACTAAGCTGAAACTAAAATTGTTATATAGCCATAGTCAGGAAACCTCTTGCTTGCTTGCTTGCACACTACACTTGAATTGTACATGACCTTGCTCAGTTTAAAATTGTTGTATTTGTTATTAAGCCGAATGTCAGCAAAAACCTGACTCTCTACCAGATACAGTAAGTAGTATGGGACTACTACTTTCCATAACCTCAGATTAATTGTTTTTATAGATGATGAATTGATACAAAAACCAATTATTAATGTGGAATTGCGCAGAATGCACGGGAAATGTTATCCTCAGAATCTTGGATAAAACCAGGGGTTCATTTTCGATATGAAAGGATATGAAAGAGAAGAGAAGGAAACCTCAAAGGATATCCTGTTTCTCAAGAATAGAAACTTCCTAAATTCATCAGCACTCTGCTGCAGATAACAATTTCCACTAGCACAGAGAATAGAAATCTCTTGAATACAAAAAGGTCTGCTTCTTGGTATAGCAGCAGTTCTACCTGAGTTCAGAACAATGAAGGCTGCAGTCATCGCTGTTTCCTGCTGTAAGTTAGCACCCTGCCAGTTACACTGTCAAAGTAATTATCACAGTCAACAAAAGCACTTAGTTTCCACTAATGAAACAAAAAACAAGTGCTTGTTAAGATGACAAGTGCCATATTAAATCTAATAGGTACTAATGAAATAAGTGCATACATTTAATTTCTAAGATCCTGTGAAACTAATAGTTTTATTTTTAATCCCACTAGTAATAAAAAAAAAAAACCAGTGAAAGTGAATTTACAAAGCGTATACATATAGTGGTGTGTGTTCATATTTAATGTTTGGCAGTCTGATGATTGAGTCTCGAGACCACAACTTTGAGCCATCATAATGAAAGGTTTCATCATTCTTAGTAAAGTAATCTTTATATGTGACATCCCATTTTGTTATGCTAATTTAATATATATATATATATCAGTCAAAAACAACTATATTTAGACGACAGATTTTATGTAGCTCAAAGCACAACATGTTTGGAGCGATACATAGGTCATTTTCAGGGTCACACAATTCCACAAGTCCACATTAAGGAAGTAATGTATAAGTGTTACTTCTTATTAAAATTGCGTGAAATACGGATGAAGTGGAATATTAAAAGTTGTATACAATACAATACAATACTACCTTTATAGTTTAGATTGTAGGTTTGATTGATACATATGGTGTATACCTTCTTAGTACAGTATTGTGTTTGAGCTTAGTTTGGTTCATACTGTTGCAATGATGATGTTAAAGAGAAAGAAAGGTGCCTTCTATCATAATGAAGGGTGTTAGTTGTGATAGATGATATTTTTCTTTTTCTTTATTATGTTTATGCTGAATATTTCATTTTTTAGCATAACTAGTCAGTTCTGAAAATATTTTTATGTAATAATTTCCTAGAAATATTGAAACATATAGTGTCATGGTTGCCACATTATTTTAGAACATTTCCTTCAAATTTTTCATACGTTTTTAAAAATTCATTATCTTGCTTTATTTTAACTACAAGAAGGGCTCCATTCTATGTAGCAGTGGTGGTAGTGCTTGTAATTGTGTCAACAGTAGTAATGGTAGTAGGAATAGAATACAATTTACAAAATAATTAATCAAATTTCTGTCATATGGTTTTATAGCTCAGTTTATTTTACAAGTGAGTCGGCAAATTGGCTTGCGGGATTAAGTTAGCAGATGGACCTACACGCTCAAGATTATGCTTGCAGGCAAGTCCGTCTGCTAGGAACTGAAGCGTAGTATTTACTACAATTTAAATGTAATATGTTTCTTTCTAACAAGCGAAGCCATTTGACCAGTTACAGCTGAAAGAAAGGAGTTGAAGATTGTCTTTGATTTAATTGATGGATTTTGCCAGTCGGTGGAACAGTACATTTAAAATTTTCTGGACCATCGTACTTTGTTCAGACTACAGTTGGACTCATTGTCAAATTATTCATTACGTGTATTGCGCACTGAAGTACAAATTTATCAGTACCAACAAATGCACTGTTCTGTATATTGTGTTTATTATTAACTTGCTCCTACATGTTTGGTGTAATCGCCTTCTTCAGGGAGCTTACACCAATCTCGTTAAAAAATACACCAGTAAAATAGTTTTACAGTAATCGTACACATTAAGTGTGCAGTTTTTAGTTTAAATACAATATTTAAAATATAAAATGGTAGTATAATTTGTTGTTGGTTACAAGTTGGACACCATCCTACAAATCTACCAAAAATAATGGTTATCCAAAACATCTAATCACAAAAATAAACTTGGACTTCACCAACAAGATACGCCATAAATAATTGTGATACCAAACAAAACAAACCCAAACGTGGGTCACTTTTACATACCACAGTGCATTAATCCGAAAGATAACCAACCTGTTTAGACGTAAACCAATACGTATTGCGTTTAAAGCAACTGGCACATTGTTCAACAAACTAAACACACGTACCCAAACAATGGATTTCACAAACTGACATGTCAAACTTGGGAGAAAGCATGCATACGAGGTCAGATAGGTAGACCTTTTTAAGAGCCAGATTTTCCGAACACAATAGATAGCTAAGAACCAATAATTCCAAATCAGATAACGCACTACACGGACTAAACAGTAGACACGAAAACGGATCCATCCATTGAACCATTACGTTGATAAAATCATGTGGAAAAGGATCAAGACTTCGTAACTGGAAAAATTTCTATACACAAATAGACCAACAAGAAGGATTACTGATTGAAGTACAACGTATCCTTGATCTTAACCCACTCTTTACTGTAACGAAAGTAAGCCAACAACACGACACAGGTACACAAACCCGATCGATACAACTACGGCAACGCACAGTCCCCTAGTACACTACAAAGAAGACGCAACATACGGGGTAAGTACAAATGCACACTTTAATATATATTACGCCAAGAAATCTTATACACAACTAATGGATAATGTTTACATTTGTAGGCCGTGTCCAATTCGGATCAACAAGAAATAGATATTTGTATAACAAGGAACCAATTGTACATGCAGACAACTTGTAACTAACAACGAACTGTGCCTTTAGTTTATAACAAAGTTTTAAATGTTGTATTTTAACTAAAAGCTGCACGTTTGATATGTGTGATTATTTCAGGAATAAAAAGAAGGAATGTTTGAGAGCTAAAATTGAGGAACTTGAAGCTAACAGCAAGATTAACAACATTAAGGATTTGTATAGGGGCACCAATGACTTTAAGAAGGGGTACCAGCCTAGATGTAATATAGTTAAGGATGAGAAAGGTGACCTGGTTGCAGACTCCCACAATATTGTGGTTAGGTGGAGGAACTATTTCTC
>Ga0136643_10001911_pt1 | contig 26326 bp, 13 predicted proteins | sample TergutLab28metaG_FD_96883 | JGI IMG/M metagenome (GOLD analysis project Ga0136643, IMG submission 96883) | Labiotermes labralis P1 segment gut microbial communities from Petit-Saut dam, French Guiana - Lab288 P1 (version 3) (version 3) | ecosystem: Host-associated > Arthropoda: Insects >... | reverse complement strand
GCTCGAAACATGTAGAGAATGAATGACGACTACCCATGAAAATAAAGGATAGTCCACAAGTGACATCGTGTTGGTTATTTTTTAAACAATTACAATGATGCACGGAACAATGAATGTAAAATCGTTAACAATGTTTTTCTTAATACAGATTCATGGCAATTGTTTGCTCTAAAGTCTAATTACTTATAATTATTTTAAAAAATCAGTTATTTTTAAGACAGGTAATTGAGACTTTTAACTAATAATGCAAGGTCTTTGTTGAGAAGCTGCTAATTAACTAAACTAGTCAACAACCCGCCTCTTAGAAAAAAAAGGGAAGTTTCATTGCTGTTCACTGTATATGTCATTATGCCCTGTCAATGTATTTCTGTCACTCACTAAGAACTCTCCTACTAATTACACGATGTTTATGCAATTCGTTTGTGAATATAATGACATTGATTGCCACTCTACATTTACTCTTCGGAAAATAAACACGTTTACCGTGCGACTGTTTTAGGCTGAAACACACTAGTGTCATTCAATGTATGAAAAACAAAAAAAAACTTTATTTTTGTAAAAGAAATTTCCATGTAAGCATAAAAATGGAGATATCAATACCTGTAAAACCCATACAGTTTTCCGTCTGATGTCTGTAACTTACAAATCATATGACTGGGATTATAAGATATGTCTTGACATATTATTATATAGAACAAGCCCCGTGTAAAATGTATTTATGTTAACATATTGAAGACAGTCACATCACAAATCTTTGCTCTTATGTATGACTATGGTAATGTTTAGATGGAAAAAGTATATAAACATATTTTATGTTAAAACTATTAACGGCGTAGTTAACGTCTCGAACGGACAGAAAGATAATCAGGAAAACAGATGTCATCCTTTTTTTTTCAGAAATTCTTTTCGTCCCTTCACTTGGCAGTGCTAATCATATATTTGCGCCACATGATTAACGTTAAAGAATTCGAAATTTCGCCCAGAGTGAGTCGATATATTTGTTAGTTGCAGTTGTTTCTCGGAAGAGACGATAAATTTCGTACCATCATACTTGAATTAACTTTATGACATATATTTTTTTCTTTGCTTTACAACCCAGTCTTTTACGTGTTGTTCATTTCATCTTTACATGTTAAAGTGTTATTTTCGTGTCCAATTTTAAAGTGAATTTTGTGTTCATGGTTATATGATCAGTTATTGTGTCACCAAATTCTGCATTTTTTGCCGCTTAATGTGGGATTATCATTTATTGAAAATGTTTGGTCATTGTAGTCTTTTAAGTGTTTCCTGTTCTTATTTAAGCAGCTCACAGCTCAAACATTTGGAAGGGGGGAGGAGCTCTTCTGTAACTCGGAACTGGAGGGGTTGAGGGGTTAGTTCTGCTGCCTCAATTCTTTTGTAACATTCTCGTATTTCAGATAGTTGCTTATTAATTTTGCGAATCATTTTAGTATACCTGACCTGCACCGCACTCATAAATGTTTCTATGACCCCTTTCTTTATTAAACACGTTTTGGTGCTCTAATAGTTATGACGGTACCTGTTTGAGACTTAATTTTGTGATAAAACTCTAGACAATTCTTTTTAAAATTTTGTAACCCACATTACTTAGATCGGGATGTACGCTTCTTCTTCCCCTTTTCACAGTAACGCACGCACTCAATGTATTTGTATTTCATATACCGCAATTCACTGAACACCAAACACAGTAAATGTAGATATATAGACCGAAGCACTGCTCGTTAGGAAGGTTCTTCGTAAGCCTTTAGACCTAGAGCGACCAATGCTCTTATTCAGTCCTTGGAATGTAGTTACGTTATAAAATTGAAAATAAACGTAAAATCCTATGACTAAACACGAACAACAACAAAAACAACTACAACGACGACGACGAAACAACAGCCACAACATCGAAACATCTGTTCAAAACATTGGGTAAAAATAATATAAGCTGAGATTTGATATTTTAAAAGGTCTTCTGGATTGTACACAGCGTAGTTTGGCATATGGTTCACGACCTTTGGAAAGAACTTGCTGCTGCTAAAGACTGGAGCAGTAGGTTCCTCCGGAAAAACCTTAATCATTTACCAGACTATAAGGTATCAAAACCCAGAGACCAAATTCCATAATATTTATGAAGGTGTATCGCATGAAATTGTTTCCAATACGCTTAAGGGAAAGGTACGCCAGTTTATCACAGGTTACATGAAAGTGTGAAATCATTAAACAGTAATCGTGACAGTAAGCTTAGGCAAATTTTCACATAAGGATGTGTTATTTTGTGCGGTCTCTGTTCTTACAGATTTAAAATTAAACGCCACAATGTCATTGTTCTTTGTCCAGAGATGCAAACCACATTAAGGAATACCTTTCCTTCTGCCTCAGGAAACTATGCAAGTGAAATTATCTGTAATATTTGCTTCACAGCGTAAATATAAGGATTTGAATAGTAATTTATAATAATTCATCAACAAAAGCACAATATGTATATTTATCCAATTGTATTACATCAAAACATTAAGAACTCCTTCATGTTGCACTCTCTGTGGGATCATAATCAGGGAGTCTGTACTTCAAATGACCTTGTATAAAACATGAATAACTAATTTACGAGTTGTTAGTTCACCATATCTTGTACGTTACGCAGAAGAATTGAGAAGTAAATTGTACAGATCAGGAACTAAAAACTTGTTAATTAGCTATTTGTGATTTATACAAGATTATTTGATGTGCAGACTCCTGGTAACGATCCCACAGGAATCGAAACATGTAAGAGTTTGTAGTTTCTTAATGTAATGTAGCTGCGTAAATAAAGAAATTGTTCGTATTTTGGTGAATTATTATCAGTTACTATTAATGTAGGGAATTAACTGAATACAAGTTTTAATAGTAAATTTGGAAATGTTTTCACGTCATGCATCCCGCCTTTTGTATTGATATGATTGTAGATGACACTCTATTGTTTCAGTGACTTCTTTTAACTCTCTGCATGTAGGCCTGTAGTTTCGATGGTAGGATGTTTGATAAAAAATAGTTTTAAAATAATAGGAAAAGCAGCTGTAACTGTTAATGCACTATCGTGACATTTTCCTGGAAAGGCCAAGGAAGACCACCGAGATCTTCATGATAAATGTGTCCCAGCATAGATTCGAACTGGATACCTCTAAATTACAAATTAAAGCGTTACATTTACGCCAGCCTGTTCGAACCGTCACTTGTCTATACATTCGTGAAGTGCTCAATTTTATACGGAGGGCCTTCCTACAGTCAGTTATGGTTTCTGTGCCGCGAAGCACCGTGCATTAACAGCTAGTGAATTTATGGACTGTTATGAGACCTTAAAAACACATTAAGAGTAGTGAAACTAACTGATAAACACTCGTGTGGAAGTTGAAATTATGTTAACCAGCTTTTCTACAAACACCTGCCTTACAGAGGTACTGGAAATGCTTTCACTGATAACATTTAAAGCAGTGGATATGTGATTGTCCTTGTATTACACTTACGCAAATGGCGGTAACTTCGTTTCCCGTGTTTCACAGGTTCACTCCCGTTTGACATTGAACTATTTTTCTCTGACAATCACACTATCGTTGATGTATTCACCGTATTTTCTTTTTATGACATTACGCATGCACATTTTAAGCCTTCTAGTGTTGCTCATTACATCGCTATTGGAGCGACTGGAGATCACAGTATACCTTGCGTGTCTCACGACCCGGTCTGGTGATGCAGCCCTCCAGGACAAGTGCGCAGGCCAGAGGTTCCAGCACCGTCAACATGATTTTGAATGACGTAGACACAAATATATGCGTGTCTGTATGTATGTCTGTACCGCATAATTAACACAGTGACAAACACATCACGCTTTTATAATCCTAAAATTTTCAGGTGAAGAACAATTATTCTTACTGTGTTGCATTTTTTGCGTTTCATAATTGAGTGGAAATATTGATTCTTCATCGTTATGTTGTACCATTTCATGTTTCAAACAAGCTTGCATGTTAACGTCACGCGTATGAAAGAAAGAAAGAAAGAAATTTTCATTCTGAAGTTACGTAACTTCATGTAAAACAAAAAGAGAATAATTTAAAATGTGTTTTCTTTGAAATGTTGCTGATCACAAAACTGATATTGATGTGCGTCCAACGGTTCTAGAAAAAATCAAAATGTATTGGGTGAAAGCTGCGTTGGACGGGTATCGATATTAACTTGTGAGCAAACAATAATTGCATTTGTGTGAGCAGTACATATTTCTGTGTGCACAAATTAAAATATTGTATTTAAGATCTCATGAAACAGGAGACATAGAAAGAGCAAAAAAAAAAACCCCCCCTATTTACACTGGGCAGTGGTTACCAGAATTTATCAGTTCACGGACAACACTCTCATTACGGTACTTTCTGCGGAACACCTTAAAGTTTGTTTTTGTATCATTAGTCGAACTTTAGTCGAACTTGGGACAGTATTAATATAGTGGTCCGGTCGGATGGACGGTTTTTATGAAACAGCATGCAATAAAATGTAAACATTATAAAACTTTTGTCTATTAACTCTACGTTTTGTGGGAATTAAGAAAAATTCAATTTCTTTGACGAAACACGAAGTCTGAACTCATGGTGTTATGCTGGAGCATAGTTTGCAAACCACCAACATAACACACACACACACACACACACACACATATATATATATATATATATACTGTTGATGACGTAGTGTTTACGTCAGAATTTTCATCCAACACGCAAGAATAGATTTTTCTTCGTGCCTATGGGCTAATGAAGTGATACAGTCCAAGTTTCATTGTTCGTTTCGCATATGAATTAGTACTTACGGATACTTCGATAAGACTGTCAGTTGCCAGCATTATCTAGTAGGTAATCTTCGACGTATTCTTGGGTCCTTTATTCTATTTTATTTCATTGCTGCTGTTAGAATTTCCAAGGGTTTTCTATCTTTTAAGATATGACCAACTTGATACAGTGTTACATGTAATTGCCCTTCTGTCCACAAGTTGTGACAACTTCCCCTTCAGGTGCGATATTGTAGTGGTAGAGAAAAAAAAGTTTTTCTTTGCCTTAGCGAAAGTTTACTTATGCAAGAAATTAGCACTGTAACAAATACAATGCAGAGTACCTGGGAATGTACAAATTAAAAAGTCGTCAACACAAACCAGGGGTTGTCCTCCGGTATAGAGAAGGATCGAAAACACAATTACGCTGAAAATTTATTAGAAGCAAAATCTTACATAGGGCCTCGGACTTGGCTGGGTTTTTCGGAACCTGCTAAATAACGGAAAATAGATATTATATTCGGCATAATTATAAGTATTATTCCCCGTACTCATAATTCAGTACTTTTAAGGTGACGAAATCAAGAAGGATAAGATGGGCGTGGCATGTACTACATGTGGTGGAGACTGGAAATGCATGCAAATTTTTTTCTCTGAAAGGGAAACCTAGGTGTAGGTGCAAGGATAATATTAATAGGGATTTAAAATATATAGGTTTTAGGGTGTGAACAAGTTGTATGTGTCTCATTGTAGGAACCAGTGACAGTTTCTTGTGGACACGATGCGAACTTTCCGGTTCTGTGAAAGTTGGCCACTTTTTTGTTAGTTGAACAAGTGTTAGTTTTTCAATATCAGGCAAGCTCAATGGAATTAGTCTACAGTGTTTGATGAGGGTGCAGTCGTCTTCTTCAGTAAAAAAAAAACATTTAGGATAGTTGACTGCAGATGACGAATTGCGAGAACCTGAGGCAAGTGACACAATGTTTGTGAAACGGCTGCATTGCGATCATTGCTGACTGAAGTCTGTTTTCTGCCAAACGGTGATAGTTACGAGAGTCATTTATTACCTCTAGAGAAACAATGGTGTTTAAGAAAATCTTTTATTATTAATCTAATACAACAGTGAAAGTTGTAATACTTCTTCAATCTCTCATCTACTAAGCAGTAGTATTTGTAATATTTGAAAGAATCCTTAACTACTGGCTGTTCTACACAGATATCTATACGGAAATTCTCCACTTCTAATCAGGGGTCAGTGATATTTCAGCCATTGCTTCTTTGTCAGTAATAATTATACTTGTTAGCGCCATACACTGTTATGTACTCTAAAATACGTGACAGGCCTGCCTGACGAACAAATTTTACCTTGAGAGATCTGAGGCTCTCCCATCGGTATTGCTGAGAACTTAGGCCTATCTTCATATTTCACATTTTTATATGCTATTTCGCAAGGAAAATCCGTGATATAACTTAAAATTGATTCAAAAACAATTCCTGTCTGAACTTTAAATTTAGACAAATACAATCCCAATAATTGGCCTCGTGTATGGTTCCACAAGCCTTGTAAAATTAAGAGCAGTTAATGTACATGACATCCACTCGCATTGACACAAGGTCGTCTCTAATGTCGTGGCCGTTACCCATAAAAATGAGGTCTGTCTCCACTTTATCATTAGAATGCAATGGCAGCCTACATTTATGGCCTTTATTCATTATTCATGGTAGGTAGGGTGCAACACAAGCTTTTCTACTGTCAGTTTATTATATCGACTAGATAATCGATTTTCTGTTTGGTTGTACCTTCCATGCATAGTCGGTTCAGAGAAATACATGTACGACCCTTTGGACTAGTAATTTGCTACAAAGGAATTGTATATGTTCTTGGTCACTGGAAGTACTGTTATGAATTTGTTTTTATTTCCTCTATGACAGCCCTACGTACACATCATCTGTTTCGATGTGTTGTTGTGATGTACGTCTGCTGCAGAGTGATTACATTGTGTAACATGTTCCATAATATAGGCTTAATAAGTAAAAAAAAATAGTTAAGCATTTCATTATGTATTAAATCTCCTCCCCCATTTCGCAAGGAAACTTCAGAATATATTTATCTTAATAATTAACCAACTGCACGGGACGACCACCTACAGAGTGTGATGATACCAGAGGCTGTATAATACAATTTTGACCTCCTGGTGATGAGCACATGGTGCTCGAAACATGTACAGGCATGAAATAAACTTACCGTAAAACAAAAATTTTGTGCATCATGTTGGTTCATTACTAAGATAAATAAACGGAGATGCACGGTCAGCAAAACATCAAAATCAGAATAAGTTGTTTTCTCGCATCTATTTCCGGTAGTAATATTTAATGTACAATAGACTTTCGGGCGGTCTGAAGTGCAATTTGTGCCACCAGGTACCTTAATTGCGTTCGTTACAAACATGTCGTTGTTCATAGAAATCGATTCTTTAGTTACCAATGTTACTTGTCAACAAACACGAAACTAATAGATTTTTTTCTCCGAATTGTTTCGCAGTGATGCTTAATGCAAGTGGTTTTGGTGTCAAAGCACCAAGCTCTCCGACAGTGCCTGTGTCACTTATACGAAAAATCAGCCGAGTGTTGCGCCAGACGTGACACACCTCATTGATTTGCTTTTTTTTTTTTTGCATATGGTATGTAAATTGCTTCATAGAATACTTTCTCTTTCCTTTTCGCGTTCAGATGAAAGTGTCTCTGATGTTATGTTTTGTAATATTACAAGGAAACCATTCTCTATTTCTTGCAGGGAACAGAGTGCTCTATCTCACACCGTGATGTCATTTTTTCTAGTACGATTATCGTGGTCAGTATTGTGGGATTTTCCGTTACACTTATACAAAGATACATTTGTTGCCGGATTACGGATTATTTCCTAGCAATTTCTTTGCGTTCCCAATACCTCTAGCTGTCCCGAATAGCTTCGTGAACCAGTTAATTACGTTAAACACACATTTTATTACGGTGTAGCTATGGCTGCCATGTTTGTTAAACGGTGTGAATGCAGCATATGACTGCTGACTGCAGGAAAGTAAAACTTAACAATATTATGGTGTCTCAATTGGCTTAACGTTCACCTGTAATGTGATAAGAATCCATCCGATAGTCCTAGTTTAAAACGCACGAACAGGGAGATATATGATGTCCGCCGTGTGCTTTCTTTTTAACGCATAAAATTGTGCAAATAATTCATCATAACGATATTGTAGTTACTGTATAGACTGTGGCTTGTAATGCATGTCTAGTGAAGACGATATCACTTTGCTCTCTTTACATGGACACGAAAAGAATATTTGCAACTTGTCACAATCACCCATCAATTCTGTGTTGTCCTGGCGCTTTTAAGCAACATATAATAAAACGCTTTGAAAGAAGAGAGATATAAGCTAACTGGACATGCCCCGTATCATGACGGGATAAAAATATCCACGCGCTAATCCACGGCATCTTTTATCACACTGAAAAAAATGTTCATGATTTTTTTTTCTTTTCTCCCTGTTTCCTGGTTGTGACGCAACTCAGAAACCCTGACTGTAAACATGAAAAAAGAGCAAGCATGGAGTGATGCAATGTGGCGATTAGTAACCGACATTCTTGTTTTTTTCCATCACTACTACCAAGCTTTATCGTAATCGCGGAAAGCATGTTCGTGATGTCACACATTAACCTTTTGACTCCTATTGTCAACTATAGTGGTCGTACCGCACCGCTAACCTCTAAAGTTGCATTTTATATATTTATTCAACAAGGTACTGAATATTTTAAACATCGTATATACTCTCCTTTTTTTTCTCTTCAAAATGCAGTTTGTTTCATAATTCTAACGTATTTGGTTCCTGTATTATTCACATTTTATATACAGGGTGTGCTAAAATTAAAAAAAAACAATTCCGGCGCCAAAAGGTTAACCAAGTTCTATCTTAAATACGTAAGTTCCTTAACCACGGCAACCTGGGTTGTCTCATTCAATCACACCAAGGTTATTACATGAATTAGTGACATTTTAAGTGTTTAACCGGCTGAGAAACTATCAGTTACACAAAATTGTCCATTTTTCCATTATAAATGCCAATATATAAGAATTCAATGTCCCACATGTCTGTGGATCTTTATTTAAATTAGAATCAGCCCTTTTTTACGCCTATGTGAACTTTGTTCTGCGACCACCCAAAAAACAAATACCTCTGTTGTAATAAGTGCTGGGCGTTCGGACAGGTATAACAACTCTATCGCAATGTGAAACGTGCAAAGTAATACTATACGAGTTTATCATAGCAACGAAGACTTTCGCAAACTTTGCCAGACTACAGACTACATTCGATACCGTTTACTTGAACAGAGTCTTGTCGTGTCTGATTGACAGAGCCCAATTTTACGGAAATACTTTTCATCCAATACTAACGAGAGAGCAGAATATGTTTCGTCGTTGAATGTTTTTCTTATTTTCATTATAATATTAGTTGTACTCAGGCACAAAGCACTCAATCTGGCTGTTTCTTGTGAAATTCGCTAGGTTTTTGGTGTCTACTGTGCGAGTAGTGAGAAATATTTCAGAATGTTTCGATATATCTATGAAGAGTCTGTGCTGGCTTTCTGTCAAATATTTCATATATTTCAAATGTTGCAAAAATTTCCACCAATGTATTATGTTCGTTCCACTACGTAGCCTGGGGAAAGCATACAGGTTCCCCTTATGTCAGGTCAAACAAAATAATGAACGTACCACAGTTTTGAGACCCGTTCTGCATAAAGAGTATCTAGTTCTGAATTGAGAATGTGTCGTAAATTGGCAAACTTGATTGTGCTTGTTACGTATGAATTTATTGTTAATGTTTGTGGTTCTACTGTTTACTCTTGTGGCCAGTCTTCTTGCCATAACTGCTGTGGTGACTGTGAGCTTCCTCTTTCCCGTGATGTCCCTTATGTCCTTTCTGTTCTGAGGAATTGTGTGCCTTGGAATATTTGCCTTTATTCTCGTGCTTGTCTTCTTTGGATCCTTCCTGCACAAACAAAAAACGGAATCAATCAATATATTCATGTACTCTTAAACAGTGGAAGTCTTTCTTGCAGTAGTTCCATAATTTATCGTGACTTCTCTGACTGACCAAAACTCAATATGTATTTGAGTATAATAAATTCTGTATATTGATGCCTTTTTACTGTTATAATTCGAAATACATTTTAATATTTGCCGTCATATTAGATTCTGATATTAAAGAGGATCAATATATGTGTTATAACCCACAATAAGAAATTTCCGGGAGAGCGTGTTGGGAACCCGTGCAGACATTCCAGTGACAGGTCAGTGTATGTTGAGGGCAGTACTTTGTTTTTGCTGTAGTTTCCTGTAAACTTGACCATTCAACTCTGTCAGATTCTGTCTCCTAAGATCGATTTACACCATCCGAATTTATTTTTTTGTACTTTGTTTAACCGTGACAATGTGATGATAATTACTGAATAATGTGCAGGTCACAGGAATATATGGCTGTGAAAGAACATCTGTTTATCATAAATCCTATACTCTGTGACCAAGACTCATACCTGAACAGGTGCTTTCCTTTCCCTCACAAGGGCTAACTTTTATGACCCTGACAGCTTATGACACAATTTTTCTCGAAACCCATTACTGTACCCTGAAGATAACAGGAATTGTTAATAAACATTTATAAAGTTAATTTGGCACTTATACAAACACATTATTTGTACCAATACCGATAGGGGATAAGTAAAATTTTCCGCCATCTTACCGCTATACATCGCAAAAATTTTACGTTTCTCCGCTTTGCCATAACATTCCTCCAACGCTGATTCGAATATACGTGCAACGAGGGAAGTTCTTTAGTACTCGGTGTGCCAAACTCTCTATAGCAGCGCACACCAACATTTCAGGGGCTCAAGACAGTTTCGCTCCCGAGTATACTGCTCTCTATATAGCCAGTTTGGTTTGTTGCATTTGGCATATGCAAGCGAGTAATATTCATCTCAGTTATCATCCTGCGCATTATGCAACCGAATTACGAGAACAAAGGGCCTTAACGAATCTCAAAGAAAAAGGGCTACTTTTTACACGTGTTTGGTGCAGAAATGAACATAAGCGAACTCACCGCATGACTGCCGCCTTTGTCGCTCTTTTCCTCGCTGTTGTGATAGTGTTCACCCTGCCGCCCATACTTATCGTACTTGCCGCTCTCGTGCTGGTTACTCCAGTGCTTGTTCAGCTTGTGGGACTCATCTTTGTGATATTTGTCACGAAAACCCTATATCGAAAAAGTTGGAACATTAGTGTCCGTGTAATTTTTAGTTGGCATATTCCCTTGTAAAAATCTCATAGTTAGTAGTAATTAAATGTTTAGAGATTACAGTCGACACAAATATATTTATGAAGGATGATATTTATAGAGAGTTAAGCTTGTTTTTCGCTTTTTAATGAGTGATCATCGAGCTAAAATTAACGTATTTAGGGAAAGTTTAATGTGTGTAAATTGGGAGCCGAAATAAATAGTTGAACTATGAATGTGTAAACAAATATTTTCGTGTCGAAAGTCACCTTGAACTATATACTTGTTGAGTAATTCCTGTATGTACATTTTCACACGAAAGGAACTATAAGTTCTTGACGAAAGGAGATCCTTATATGTCACTGCATAATTTTAAAATATAAAAAATCACTCCGAGTCATGTCTTTAAAACATAAACAGGCCTAATTATAAATATTTAGAGAATAATACATGTTTGTGTATGTGTTGTTTTTGTGGTTTTATTTGAACTGCTCGAATAATTCCAGACAAGATTAACTTAATTTTATATTGAATTTTTATTTAGAAATTTGCTATATTTTAATAATTACGTTTCAGCCTAAAAGTATGAGAACTTACAGTGCTTGTCAAGCGTTGCAACCTCAAACAATATCAGCATTTCCTGCAGCTATGAGGATTTAATTTCTTCAGAACTAGTCTGTTTACACAAAGACTGTCGATCGAGGCATGAAAGATCGAATTCTGTTGTACAGGAAATTTTACACGTCTCATTTATATTAAATGAATCATTACTTAGTTTTTCACGCTGTTTGTGCTGACAACTTAAAATATTGACACAAATTTTCTGTGATTATTTTCCCTCAAATATAAAATTTATGTCATTGGGATGTGTGTTTTACGCACATTAGATTTAATACAGCCTAACACACACACACACATATATATATATATATATATATATATATATATATATATATATATATCTGTAGTATAGACAACCACGGGAACAAATCTTCGGGATCCACAAAATTCGTTACATCTCTTGACTTCTAAAAATACTGTGTTCTGTATTAGCTATATGCCACTTCTACGAAGTCAGTACTTCTTTAACAGCACATTATTGATTTTGGACAGTAAACTCCATAGTAGTTATCACGTGTTCGACATTTGACTGTGTATAATTCGAAATTCTAGCCTATATAAATTAAATCCATCTGTATGGATTTTATCAAACTCCTCCACAGATCACATAGTAAGTCTTTTTGACATGCACTGCTATCTACACGAATGTGGTGAAACTACCTGACAACGCCATAGAGTACACTACGGTAGTAGTAAAGTCAGGAAATGAACTGTACGATTCTTACTTTTACCACTCTACAGGTGTCTACATCATTCACTGTAAATACTTGTCTCGTAACACTCATCGTTTCTGCTCGATTTGAAACACTTGATCTTATATACCTAGGATAGCAAGGTCTGAAGGAGATGAGGAGCGAGTGATTTTGTGAAACAAGAACTTTAACGGAAACAGTGACGAGTTGCAACTCATTTGTTCCTTTCTTTATGGTGGTGAAAATGAACAATGGGGGACATGGCGCTTATGTGAGGTTTTGGGGTTTCTTACGTGGCGATTATTTAGCGATAATGCAGAAACTTATGAAAGAGCTCTCCTTTTATTGAAAACCATTTTCACGGTGCTTCTCACACTTTTTCTTCACTACGTCCCTTAGGAAAGTCTACGTAAGTAAATTTGTATAATAAAGAGCTAATACATAAACACTATTTATGACAGAACACTAAGGAACGCACATTCCCCCCTCCCCACGGTGCAACAGCCTCTAACGGGCCAGGGCCTCCTCATTTGCGAGGATTCACGATCACACTCAGACACACCACACTCGGTAGGACTGCCACAGACGAGTGATCAGACCAAACAAGAGACCTTTACCTGATATACAACAATCACAAGAGACAGGTATCTGCGTATCGGCGGGATACGAACCTACAATCCCAGCAAGTGAGCAGTCCGTCGACCCACGGCTTGGGCCGCGTGGCCACTGGGATCGGCAGGTGACCTTGTGCTACGGTCTAATGAATAAGCGGTACTACCAGCGCACGACTGATAGACTAATTAAAATTGGAAGTTGCTATGGAATAGAACTACGGCAATGAGAATCTCAAGGCAACCATCCCCAGGACAGATTGTGGTAGTTCATAAGCAACTGGAGAATGTGAAATTCGTCAACTGTGTGGGCAGGACGATAACAAATGATGTAAGATATGCGTATGAAAGTAAAACCATGATTTTAATGGAAAGAGCAGCATTTGAGAAGAAGAAGAAGAAGACTTGTCACGAGCAATTTGATTTAAATTTAACGAAGAAACAAGTAACATGATCTATTTGGAGCATATATATTTGTATGGTGCTGAAACTTGCACACTGTGGAAAGTAGATCAGAGGAAAGTTTTGAAATGTGATGGTATAGAAGGATGGAGAAGATCAGTTGGACATATAGTGTGAAAAATGAAGTATTACTTAGAGCCAAGGAGGAAAGAAATAGCCGACATACAACAAAAGAAGGAAAGCTAACTTGATTGATAATAACTTTCGTAGGATCTGCCTTCTGTAACACGCCTTTGAAGGAGAGCTAGAAAGAAGAATCCAATTGACGTAAGAAGAGGAAGAAACTATAAGCGCATACTCGACGATTTTAAGAAAACAAGAGGATAATGAAAATTGTAAGAGGAAACACTAGATCGCACTCTGAGAAGAACTAGCTTTGAAAGAGGATATGGACTGGTCGTAAGACAGAGTATAGAATGCATATACCGTACCTTGGTGAATCCCGTTTTCTTGTACTTATCGCGTTCCTTATGCTTGGTTCCATGCCCGCCATTTTCATGCTCGTCATGCTCGGCCCCGTGCGAATGCTCTTCGTGGTGAGATTTCGTATTACCGCCTCTCTCCTCTGATCCCTTGACCTGTTTCTCTTTTCCTGTATCACCTCTTTGCCCATGGTAATGGTGGCGGGACGATTTGTGACCTTCATGACCCTTGTGTCCTTTTTCGTCATTATGACCTCCCTCTGCTCTATGACCCCCTCCTGTTTTGTAACCTTTGCTGACTTCGTGTGCTTTTGCTGAATGATGGCTGTGAGCACCTTGCTTGAAGCCTGATGTCTTGTGCCCATCTAATCACAAACACAAAGCATGATTGTTGAAATCATTGAATATTTGGGACGCCAGCAAATGTACAGGATTTTTGGTTTGGAAATTTGAAGGAAACGTTTGTGATACTAACCATACATGGGAGAATAATATTAAATCGAACTAAAAGAAACAGGATGAGTGATCTTGCGCTAGATTCACCTGTCTTTGGTTAAGGGACCAATGGTGGGGTTTTGTGAAGACCGTAATCGATAATTTTTTCAAAATTTTCTACTTAATGAATTCTGTATTTCATACGCTTATTTATTGATGAAATTTCGAGCGTCTAATAATAATAGAATAAGGAGAATAGCAATATTCAATGCAATATTAATCCATTCGCTCTTCAGGACAGAAACGATTTATTTGATGAGAGTGATGTGTAATAACGATTGGCAAAGAATAACGAATGTTTCTTTGGATTAAATCCACTTCGTTGAGGAAAAGAGAGGAGCACATTAAACGTAGAAGGTTTTGGTGTAGTATTGATCAGGAAGTGAACGATAAGTACAGAAAGGAAGTGTAAATGTACTTTGGTAGGCTATATGATCGAGTTTCTGTGACTTCTTTACTAATGTTTAGTTGGGGCATGAATTAGTTATTTATTCATATTGAGCCCATGAGTTTGTAAGCACGGTGGGTGTAACTGTGGACGAACAGCTCATGTCCTCACAGCAAGTCCAGTAAATTGGTGGGCAACGGTGGAACGAAAATATCAACGTAAACAATATGTATAAGAAGAAATAATGTGGTGTAAGTTCAGGGAAAGGAGGTGGTGCCCCATGATAGACAGTCCCCTACCAATCCATATTCGTGGATATATACGATGCGAGAATTCCCACCCGAAGTGCAATGTGAAAAAGCGGAGGCGCTCCGTACTGCTAGAATAGCGTATTATTAGGCCCCTCTTCTGTCAAAATCGGCAGGAGGAATTCCCAAAATGTCTCAGTACACTTCACCAGTTCGAGTGCTTTTTTTGGGGGGGGGGGGCGAGACACACAGGTAGAACACAAAACGTACTACACCTGGGGTTGCCCCGTACAGGTACAATCCCTGTATGCCAATTTTTTGTTCCTACCAAATTTTAAAGTTATGTCACGTAATACTCCCGAATAGATGGAAGTGGCTTCGTAGACACAGTTGGTAATAAAATGTTTTCCAAGTTTTGAAAGGACTTCCCGGCAAAGTGTATAGTGAACTTCTTTGTCTGGGCTGTTACACATTGTAAAAGCGGGTACTAGTAACACCAAGTTCTTAAAAATATCGCAGAATTTTGTGCACTGTCGATTGCGACGTGCTCAATTGTGTGGCTGCTTGATTTCCTTGGATCTCGAACAAAAGCTGCTTGAAATGTATACGCCTCAACTTCAGTGACTTGCCGTTTACAGAGACTTCTTTATCTACAAATTCAACCAGCCTTAATGGACAACTTTTACCACTTTCGGATGGAATTTCTTTTCTTTCGCAGTTCCCTACCACGCATACGAAATCTTCTGTGCACTCTCACCGCAGATTTCGATTCGCAAGACAGCGTGTACACATACCTTCATCCCTTTGAGATGTCTTCTCCTACAGCAGCGGTGTTAGCACCATCGGATGCAACACTTGGAAAGTCGTGTGTCTCCTCTTCACAACTCAATCATATTAGTTAATTAAGTACGTTTAGTTTTCGTTCGTTTGCTTTTTAGTTTGTATGCAGCAGTGCATCGAAATCGTCTACACTTCATACGTTCATTCTGCATCATAGGTGCAGGCGTGTTTGATTTAATGTGTTTCGTTAAAAGTAATTTAAGAAATGGTGACTTTCAGTAGTGCATACTTGTGAACAAATTCCACTGACAATAATGTTCAGGCCGAAGAATACATTTAATTTATTCCAAATTCATTTATTTCCTTTGGTTAAATGAATATTTAATTGAAACCAATAAAAGTTTTGCAGTGCTACCATTTTTTGTAACTCGCCGGATACAAAAGAACATTAGAGAGCTGCAATTATTGATTCCTGTAGACACAATACATTATTCGCCTTTTGCTTTTTTTAATTCAAACCTGTTTATTGTTGATTTAAAAGCCAATTCTATAGGATAGGGTCTGATTGTATTTTGTGAGATATCTGACAAATTTTAAACTGTTATTGGTCTAGTTCACTGGGTATCGGGGTTCTTTCCCGAGGGTAAATTTCCATCTAGTCCTGAGGTCAATAATAGGGCAGTTATATTTCTATCACCCCCCCCCCCCCCGCTGAATGCCTTCATGGCGTCAACAGGGAAAATTTTAATACTTTACTTTACCTTATTTGGTCTGGTATAGTATGTTGATGCATTTAAGTAAATTTTTGCAGGCACATTATCTAAAATATATTTTGTGCGGTTTTCCGCAGTTACTCAGATAACCTACAATTGAAATGCATTTATTTTATCTGTGAAATACTGCTGTTTGGAACATCTAATGCCATTCATCTAATGTCGCTTCAAGCTGTTCCCCAATCGACCCACCGTGATCCGCCATGTACATTAGTCCAAGTTCGCTGCTATCCTTTTCCACACAGATAATAAAGAAGAAAAATATAGCTTCTTTTCAGCGTTCGTAGATTCCGACGAAACGCGAAGGCACGTTATGACCTTACGGCCACTTGACAATGATTAGAGCGAAAATGGAAACAGAAAGAAAAAGACGGAAATTGTAACCAAGATACACCAAATTATCTTGCAACAACCCAAGCTGTACTCACGGTACAAGCCTAGGCTCCGGCCGATTTGTTCAGAGGCAGTATCTGTACTAACTCAGCTGCTATGGACATCTGTACTTGAAATTCCCCTTCAGTGACGGAGTTTAAAATTGAGGTTTTCCAACCGAAGTGCATCAATACTTCCCAGCACATTCTAGTGCCTAGACCACAACGAATCTCTTCCCAGAGTCAAGGCAAATATAAAGCGTGTCTGGTAGGTCGGAATTTACACCTAGTTTCTGGTATTCAGCTCATTTTGAATTATTGTGACCGATTTATTGATATGCTGCGACTCCCTCAAAGAAGGAATATGGCTAACAACGTGTGTGAGACACGTTGCATTATGGAAGGTTCCCTAGGAGTGTGTGTGGCTGCTGTGCTAACAAGAATTTCACTTTTCGACAGAGGGTACCACTGGTTATAGGGGTAACATGCAACAGATGACGCAAGTTTCAATCAGATTTTATTTAGGGGGTACTTTTGTGTGGAAAGGTAGGGACAATGGAAAATGGGCCGCGAAGAAATTCGTACAATAATCTGATTTTTATGGGCGAAACATATTTCTTCCATCGAAATTTACTACTCATTGATACAGCCGTACAATTTTGGCCTATTGGCAATGAGCCACTTCATAAATTAGTGCAGAGATTTTTAAAATGGTATAACGGACGCCAATGATCCTAATCGCATCAGTCAGCTCAGCGCATCAAAGACGGTTGTCAATGAAGATCTAGTGATGAATTGGTTTTTTAAACCTTCTATTGTAGTTCAAGATTTGTCAACTTTGTTGGGATTGTCCATCGGAACTGTACAAGGTACTGACCATAAAGAACTGGTTTACCCCAAACTGTGTTTACACTTGGTACCAAAATGTTTGACGGAAGATCAAGAACATTCAAGTTTGATATCGGTCTTAATATTAAACCTGGCAGTGCATGTATTAACCACTAGGCTGTAACGAGTTAATTGTGCCAACTACAGTGCTGTACAGGAAACTTACCAGTAGCTGCGTACTTCTGATCAATGACAGCGACAGGTACTTGTATATGCGAGGATACCAGCCCGGGGTGCTGAACACCCGGCAGTAGCGCGGCCCGCAGGGCTGGTCTCACTTGTGCAGATGCAGGAATTTGAGCTGACTGGTGTGATGCATCCACGGGTACAAGTCCCGTCAGACTGGGATGCTGGGCTCGCACGGCTGGCCTCACAGCTGTAGGTGCAGTAATCTGACCTTGGGGGCGTGGTACAGCCAAGAACAAAGTTTGGCTGTGAACACCAGCAAATACTGGAACCTGTGCACGTGGTTGGGCCAGACGGCTCACCTTAGAGGAAGATGAAATTTGTTGAGTTGGAAGTAATGCTGGTGGCTGTTGAAATCTTGAAGTGGCTGGCAGCTGCACCTGTCCTTGTGGTGTTGGCAATAATTCGAAAGGATATTTAACGGCAGTAGCAAGTGGAAGCTCTGGAAGTGTAGGTGACGTTGGTATAAGCAAAGGGAGTTTATTCGCCACTGTCGTCTGTGGCAGGCCGGGCTGTTTCTTGGGGTAAATCGTGAAGGCCAATCCCACGGACATGAGTGGCTGCGAAGAGAAATTTTGAAATTTGTTTTGTAAGATTATCAGATGCTTTCAGTAAGAAATTTTTGAATATGAAGACAACATGAAGCGGCGTTGCTACTGGGAACACTGTAAAGGACGAAACAGAAATGCAACAGAAAATTAAACACTTGAACGGCGAATGTGATTTTGAAAACAAAGTGTGACGACTAAGAAATCTGATTCTCTAATTAAAGAAAGTAGACGAATTAGGAAGCAGGAAGCAGTGACCTGAAAATTCTAGAAAAAAAAACACGATAAGGAAAATCAACGACATCTGCTTCGGGGCAGTTCTGCCTTTATAGAATAAAAGAAAGATCAGATGGAAGGAGAGTGTAATAATAAATAGAACTTGAAGGACGAACTTTCTAAGTCCTTTCTAGGAAACTCTAGACAAGCTATAATTTGTTACTGTTAAAAACTGACTGAGGAGGAAAGTCGAGTCTCTTTTACTCATATGAAATGCATGCTTTAAGTATTTTAGAATATTTTCCGAATCATCTCGTTTAAGTACTGAATTACGACTAATATAAAATACAATTAAGAATGAACTTACTAGTTCTGTGATTAGCTGTATCTTGAAAATTAGTATAGATCTACAAGTGTAAAATAATTGCATTTTCAAGTTTCCGTCATACACTAAAATTTTACGTGCAAGAATAAAAATCAAGGTAAATCGGTCACTCAAAACAGCAAATTTAATTTGAACATTCTTTCTCCAAACCAGGATAAAATGGGCAGTCACGTGCAACTGTTATTCTCCTACATTTACAAAAACACACAAAACAACAAAAGTCTGCCTGAATTGTAATAAATAGTCTATGGTAGAATTTCTACTGTAATACAGTGGGGGTTCCATTATAAAAATTTAAATTCTTTACTTCCATTTGTAAAACTTATGAAAGTGTGCAACAAAGCATTTTACGCCGATGTGTGTGGTACAAGTAACACATATTTCCTGACGTGAAAAGTAATAAGTAACACAGGTGTAGTAAATGAAACTGTTATGAAATAATTAAAGTTCTGTAATAGCCTGAGTATTCTTTTTTACTTCTTTATAATTCTTACATTTTTTAAGGCCTGAAAAAGTTTGTAGCCTCCAAAATAAATAAGAGTTTTGGAAAAAAAATGTGCAGTTTTCATGCAGCTGTTTGTCACACGCCGAGTACTTAATTCAACAGCTTTCTTACATTTCGTTGTACTGTAATAATCGCTACATTCCTGACAGCAGTCCTCGACGTAATCTTGAGCAGAATAACTCGAATTCCGAATGTGAACGATTTTCCGGAAATTATTTTGTATAGATTTTTTGTTTCTTCTTCTGGATGTTTTGTTAAGAACCCAGATAGAGCTCTCTATGGTTACTGCTCTTCAACTTGCCTTGGTAGAGGAGACAACTCCCTAAGAATTTTCTGTCTTTTGAGAAACTTTGATGGGTGTTAATGGTAGGGCGGATGAAGGAGAACATTTAATTTTTTTTTGAGCACGAAACCTTATTTAAAAATGGAACCGCAGAAAACAAAGGCACAATGACTAAGGCAGATATTGGGACTGACACAAAGTGGTTGAGGTAGTCGTCGAGGGCAGCGGCAGAACGATCGAAGTAGATGTTCTGTAAAAGAATAAGTTAGCATAAGCGAATCGCATGTTTCTGTTGAAATTCCAGCCTTCATATAAGTTAATTTCGAATATATATATAGTCACGCTGGCATCAAGCACTGCAAACGCGGACTCAGAAATGCAATTCTAATTTAGGGGACATAATCCATTCTTCTTGAATCTCCGTTGTTTCTACTTTAATATCTGTTAGTAATTCAAAATTTCTTAAGCCCTATCGCCGGAATAATAATAATAAGCATTCCGAAGTTATTTATTATTCGAAGCCATGTTTCTTCCACGGCGTGCACATACCTACATTTATCCCACATTTATCAATGAAGCAATTTTCAATCCTGGTGGCCTTGAACAATCCAAATTACTATAAGATTTTCTCTGTATTTGCAGCTTGAGCACGTGCTCTACAGCAGTTTTGGTTCTTCTGAAACTTGAATCGGGATATCGCTAGGTGAAAGAACCAAAAGACTTGTAAACTACCACTTTCTTTTCTTTATTAAATGCCTCCAAGTTTTACAGTAAGTGAATAAGCCATGCTGTGAAAGCTACACTCATTGATCCTAACCCAAATGTTTCCAATATTTTCATGTGTTTCAATGTGCAGAGCTCATTTTCTTATCCGGAGCTTCGAAAGGGCAAGCCCAGTTTATTTTACGAGTTTGGTATGCTAGAATACACCTACATAGAGTATTCAATGGCATCCCATGTACTGCACTTGTTTCATTCATAAAAACTACGAACTGAATTTACAGGTTTCTTTAGAAATTCTTCAATACAGTTTCCCTCAGAAGATTTCTTTTTTTCGGATGTACTTTCCTTTTAGCAAATTGAAATCTAAAGTAGTCATTCACATGTACATATAAAGTATTCAAATTTTATAAATATGTTTAATAAAAGATCCTCTGAAAAATGTAAAAACACATACCTGTCACTTTAATGGTTTCTGCAACATACTGCATGAACAAAGAAACATAATTTCGTACTTACGTCACAGTTCTATTGTCATTGGTTTAACATATCAATGAAGATTAATAAATTTGATTTCTGAGTGACAGTCAACCAAGTAACTTAACATGACCCAGGAGCATCTTTACGCATTTTTCAATGGGGCAACTGAATTCAGATGAGGAGCAAAGATGCCCTGAATAATTACACGATCTTCACGCTAATGCCAAAAGAGTTAACGGTAGGAAACTGTACAGAAAATTCCATAGGATGCAGTTCATATTACTCTTTGCATAAACAAACATAAAATTATTAAACGGCAGTTCTGAAATACGTACAGTTGCAATTCACGTTACGTTCTTTACAAAACAATGTCGAAGCTTTGAGAAATACACAGTGGCTGTAAATTGCACGTTCTCAGACTCACTACTGAAAGTCCTTCCAGCTTTGCGACAAATATTCTTTCCCAGTGTTAAGGCTTCGAAGACGCTCTCGTGGGCCTCATTGGCCAGTGACGCATCTTCAGAAGTTTTAAAATACACTTACTTCTTAAAAAAGATAAAAGCAAAGAATTCAGAAGGCTGTGTGGACTCATATTCCCTTCATGCGTACAAATTTATTGCATATAAATTAAACCGAATCTCTTCAAGACACTAGAAACAACTGGTTAAACATCGGGTGCATTAAATATCCTCTATCCCACAGCTGTTCTAAACGTAGAGGGTCCCAGTAAAATAAAAATTCTTACCCTAACTTACTTTCTCCACGGAGCAGAGTCCTTCTTGAGAAGCTAACCAGTTTTCAGCTGGTCAAGAAATTCCCAGCATTTTATGGAACCCGAAGGTTCATTCATAAGTACCCGTCACCTGTCCCTATCCTAAGCCAGCTCGATCCAGTCCATACCCCACATACCACTTCCTGAAGATTCATCTGAATAACATTCTCCCATCTGCGACTTGGTCTCCCAAGTGGTCTCTTTCCCTCAGATTCCCCACCAAAACCCCGTTTGTGCTTATTCTCTCCCCATACGCGCTGCATTCCCCGCCCATCTCAAACTTCTTGATTTGATCACCCGAACAACTATGGGTGAGGAACACAGATCATTAGGCTCTTCATTGTGTTGTTTCCTCCACTCCTTTTTTTACCTCGTCCCTCTTAGGCCCAAATATTCTCCTCAACACCGTATTCTCAAACACCGCAAGCCTACCTTCATCTCTCAATATGAGCGACCAACTTTCACACCCATACAAAACAAGAGGCAAAGTTATAGTTCTTTGTATCTTAATCTTTAAATTTTTGGATAGCAAAACGGAAGACAAAAAATTCTGCACCGAATGATAGGAAGCATTCTCTGAATTCAATCTGCTCTAAATTTCTTCCTGAGTAGAATTTTGATTTGTTAAGGTTGTTCCCAAATATTAGATCTCCTTCACATTTCAAAGGAACTGTTATTAATCTTTATATCGTGACTTCGTTCTGCATTCTGATCTCGAGATATGACCATGCACTTTGTATTATCTAGTCCGATATCCTTACAAGCCACTACCAAAACTTCTGTGTTTTCCTTTATGTAGTATGTACGCTTCCTCCCAATATATTAACACCGTTAGCATAAATCAGAAGCTGATGTGTACCATTTAATTTCAAGCCATCCTGGTTTACCTGAACCCTCTTAATGGCCTACGGTAAAGCAAAGTTGAAAAGTAATAGCGATAGAACATCGCCCTGTTTCAAACCATTCCTCATAGGAAACATGTCAGACATATTCTTGCCTACCCGGACTCTGTTATACTTTTCAGGCAGACACTTTGTTATTAGCCTTACAAGTTTCATGGGATACCAGACTCAATCAGAATATTATACAAGACCTCCCGGTTAATTGAATCATAAGTTTCTTAAATTCTATAAAGAGTTGGTGCAGTGCTTCGTTGTATTCCCATTTTTTCTCAGGTATTTGATGAATGCAGAATATATAAGTAGTTGACCTGCTTCGTCGAAATCCACATTGATGATCCCCAGTATTTTCTTGTGATATGGAGTTAACTTTGACAGCAGGATGTTGGATAAAATTTTGTGCGTATTTGGTAATTACTACAATCTGTTTTATCGCCCTTCTTATAGATAGGTACAATGATCGACTCCTCCACTCCTCAGGCAATTCCTCCTTATTCCAAATAGAAATAATAAGTTTATGGATCTCTTAGCCAATTGTCTTACACCCTACCTTAATCAATTCTGTTGGGATTTAATCAATACCTGATTATTTGTGTAATTTTAGCTTTTCAGTAGCCAACTCGACCTCAAAGCAATTACCTCAGGCACTAGTGGTTCTGCTGTGTGTATTTATGTCTGCCTAACATCATTAACCCTATGTATATTAAATAGCTAAGAGAAATAATTCCTCCACCTAGCCAACCCGCTACTCTATTAGTTCTAGTCTGGTAATCCTTCTTAAATTTACTGATGCCCCTATACAAGTCCCTAGTATTTTTGATCCTACTGTTAGTTTCAAATTAGTTTCAGGTATGCCTTCTTTATGTTCCTGAAATATTTACTAGCTTCACGTCTTATATTGTTTAGATTATCTAAGTTGTTTTGGTTTGGATCCTACACCCACTGCATTTTAGTCTGCTTCCTTTTATCTAAAAAATGTCAGCATTCTTCATCAAACCATGGTTTATGTTGCTTCAATTCGTGAAGAACTAGACTTTCTTTAGCCGAGGATTTGATATTCTCTTTAATATTCTCCCAAGCCCTATTTATTTCCTCGCCATCACGTAAGATCTTCAAAGCTCCAAACCTCTTTGTAATCTCAACCTGATACTCTTTCCTAACCCCCAGCTCATTTAGCCCCTGAGATTAAATCTTTCCCCATCAAACTTCTGTGCTGCTTGTTTACTTACTGCCAAACTTTACCTAACTTTCACAACCACCAAACAGTGATCAGTATTGCAGTCAGCTCCCCTGAAACTTTGTGCATCTAGTGTACTCGAATGTCATCTCTTATCTATCAGTATGTGATGAATCTGGTTGTGAGTCTTCCCATCAGGAGAGGTCCATGTTAACTTATGAATGTTTCGGTACAGGAGCATCCTGCTCTTGACAAATAGATTTTTTTATGTTGCACAATGTACTATTCTAACACTATTATCATTACTAACCTGATGTAGACTCTGACTCCCATTTGTCGGTTTGAAAACATTCTCTCTTCCTACTTTTGCATTTAATCTCTTGATAGATTTTTCATATGGTACTTAGTCAAAATGATAAAAGAAACCTGCTCTAACTTCTCATAAAACTGTCTTTTGAATCATCAGTTTTCTCCTCACTTGATGCATGCACATTCAGAACAATGATATTCCATCTGCGACCTCTCAGACCTATATATCACACCCTGTCGCTAATAAACTGTACACTCTTAACTGCTGATATTGATCTGTGGTATAAAACAACCCTGTTCCCAATTGAAGATTCTCGTTTCCTTTTCCATAGAAAAAACTATAATCCCCTGTTCTTAAGGTGCCCCCTTTTTCCGACCTAACCTCCTGCACACCCAATAAATCTAATTCATATCTTGCTAATTCCCTGCCTGCTGCTGTAGGTGAAACTGCCCTATACAGGCTTCTAACACTCCACGTACAAAATCTCACATCCCTTTCTCGTTGTTTAAGTACTACTGACCTTAAAATAAGATTTCAAGAGGCTTTCGAGGTTGTGCATGTAACGTGCAAGATCAGTATCATAAGCCCACTAAATTAAAGCTGTCTACTGTAGGGTGCTGGGCGGCAGGTTAAACAGTGTTGTTTTATCAACGTTCATGTTCCACTATTATCAAAACGCTTGTTATTTTTCTCATTATCTCTGCAGTATCAGTCAATTTCTTGAGTATTATTCTGTCTTATATCCCGGCATTTTTTTCTGGTTTTGTATATATGCTTTGGGGATTTGTGTTGTTGCTGTAGTATGCTGAATTGAATCAAATTATTGTTATTGTTATAATTATTGAGTAATATATATCGTGGGGATTTTAATATATTCGTTTTAGTTCTCTATAAACCTTTTCTTTATTTTCTTTTCAACTTTGTTGGGAAATTATTGCAATTTTAATTCTGCGTTGTGCTTTCTCTGGAGTTTACTGCTCTCGATTTTGTGGGTTGCTAACCACTGTGCACTGTGATGTATTCGTCATTTGCCGTTATAATATAGAGTCAGCAAGCCGATAAATGGAGAATTGAATTGGCAGGCAGATACGTAGAGAATTTATTTCTTATTATTTTCATTGTTTATTTCTCAATTTGAAAGTTCCAAATGTTATTACTGTAGCTCAGGTAGATCCTGAGAATTAATACACGTTTACCCTTGAAATGTCCGCTACAAATGCGAAAGTCATGTTGTCGAGTCGAGCGTTTGTTCTGTTCTCGGGGATTACACGACAACAAGCATCGTATAGTGTCTTTCATTCCTATAGACAGGCATCGAAGATTCTCCCATGTCACAAATATGTCTATATTCTTGAAAGGTGTTGCCCAGAATCAGAAAACGTTATGTTATTTTCGTTGCCAAATTGTTACTAGCCGTTCTACAAAATTCAGTTCGAAAGTGTTAGTTGTTTAGGATTCAAAATTTACAATTTGTGTTACACTGATTCCGTGTCGAATATTATCACTTGTTTCGAGATTAAAAATCGTTATGCTTAAATAAATTTTACTGTTTTTCGCCGAATCCTAAGATGTTAACTGCTGAATGTGAACTGTCTGTCTATATGATTGTTCACTGTGAACTGTCTACACAACTGTTGAATGTGAACTGCGTGTCTATATAACTGTTGACTGTGAACTGTCCGTCTATATAACTGTTGACTGTGAACAGCCTGTCTACATAATTGTTCACTGTGAACTGTCTAAACAACTGTTGAATGTGAACTGCGTGTCTATATAACTGTTGACTGTGAACTGTCCGTCTATATAACTGTTGACTGTGAACTGCCTATCTACATAATTGTTCACTGTGAACTGTCTACACAACTGTTGAATGTGAACTGCCTGTCTATATAACTGTTGACTGTGAACTGTCCGTCTATATAACTGTTGACTGTGAACTGCCTGTCTACATAATTGTTCACTGTGAACTGTCT
>Ga0136643_10001910_pt1 | contig 26331 bp, 19 predicted proteins | sample TergutLab28metaG_FD_96883 | JGI IMG/M metagenome (GOLD analysis project Ga0136643, IMG submission 96883) | Labiotermes labralis P1 segment gut microbial communities from Petit-Saut dam, French Guiana - Lab288 P1 (version 3) (version 3) | ecosystem: Host-associated > Arthropoda: Insects >... | reverse complement strand
TTAGTGTTTTTTCCGGTTTTTGCTTTTTTTCCCCCCCCCCCCCCCCAATTTCCACACCAGTATAGTAGGAATATGAATCAGAACATAAGCTTTTTTTCACGTTTCTGATGATTGTGGCTCCTTATATTTTTTCAGTACGGTAATGTGTGTTGTAGTTGTGTGAAGCCAAATTACATTCTTGCTTCCGAACCACTGATTTAGAATTTATGAACTCTTAAATGTACTTCAAACATTGTTATTAGTTAAGAAGTACTCTAGCCTCTGATGATCATATTTGGAATAAACTGTTCAGTTCCCGAGGGTCTGTGAAATGTAGTTGTGACATAATTATGGAGTCTTGCATGCTGTCTGTCCTTACAGTTTTGCTTACCAGCTAGGTTACTTGGCAGGTCAGAAGAAACTGCATATAGCCATACTTGTTTCTCTTGTGTTTTGTAGCTCAGTTGTGATTGTCAAACACAGTATTTTTGACATGAATTGCTCATGAACTGTTGCTGATGCACATTTTTGTTACCTTACAAAAATCTATCATTTAAGTGTATATCTTTATGTTGCTGAGTGTAATTTGTAGCACAAAGAAACAGAACTGTGCCAGAATTGTTAAAAACAAGAATCAGCCCTAAATCTATCCAAAAGATTTTCATACCAGATGTTACACTTTTCATCTTCCTATGTAAACTTGTGCACAATTATTTTTGCCACCACTGATAAGGTTGTATTATTTTGTTCAAAACTGTGTGTGTACTTGTTTCCTGTATTTTTTTTATGTTGTCAATAGATTTTTCTGCAAGTTTTTTTCTTTTTTCCTTGTTCTTTTGTGTGTGTGTGTGAGTGAGTGAGTATGAGAGAGAAAGAGTGTGTGTGTGTGTTACATTTTATTTATCCATAAGTGTGAAGAATGAAATTAAATTTAATGTAAAATGTAGAGAAGAATACTAATACATATTATTTCCTCAAAAAAACAAAAACAACAGTAATAAAGAAACTACAAAAAACAGCCACATTAGGCACTGCGCACATACTATGGAAAGTACTAATATAAAAGTACAAAACATCTTTTACAGGTGAAGTAACATTACATGTAGCACAAATTATAAATACAGAACAGCTGGAACACTATGTACCCCAGTAACATGGTTTATTCAGGTTTGTAATTGTAAATACCCTGCATGAAGGTGACAACAAGTATGATGATGATGATGATGATGATGATGATATAGAATTACATACACTTCCAAAATGAAGGTACTTGTATGCTGCTTTTGAGCACATTTTTAATTGGTTCTAATTTCACTGTGGACTGTATGTGGCAGATGTTTCAGAAAGAATAAATGACTCTTAAACTGCAGATGACAACTGTTTGAATATATTGAGGAACAGAAATTTAAAAAAAATAAATAAATAAAAACTTCCATTCACACTTAGCTGTTCTGAAAATAGCTGGATCTTTTGTGATGATTCAGAATGTCTGAAATAGCTTAAAGTGACAGTTGTTGTACCATATCAATAATATCAGTAAGCTGGTTGATTTTGAATGCATAGTACTGTGTTAAGATGTGTGACATAGGAATGTGATATATATCAGAGTTGTCTTAAATGATCATTTACTTATTTGCACATTGAGTAATGCTGATAGATGTTAACTTTTCATAAATTTATAGATTTTTTTCAACTCATATTTGTACTTATTGCAGTAAAAGCAGTATATTCCAGTATGACTGAGGAATCAGGTATGCTGATAGAATGATCTTGCTGGCAGACTGAATGATGACTTAACAAAAGCAGCTTGAATCTGGGCTCTACAGAAGTAAGACTGCTTAACTAACACACCACAATGGCAATGGCTGTCAACAGAGATCTAAATGTGGTGGTGGGTAAAGCTAGTCTGTGTAGCACTGCAGTTGGACTCTTAGAGCAATTCAGACTATTCTGGTGTCTTCCACTGGTGGCGCTTTGCTCACAAGTTAGCTGTTTATGTCTGTTAATAACCTGTGCACCTTTGACCTGACCCCTAAAAATGTGTTAACTGTTTCTCACAAAACTGAAATTAATGGAAAAATAGAGGTGTAACCAGCAGTGGAGTGAGTGGAAAAATATGTTAGAGCAAACTTACTGTTAAAGTGCTGGATAATTTTACTCTATATTGGCAGTTTCTGGCTTTCATTTTACCTTTTACTGTATATGAAATCTGATTGTGGAAGAAATGCAAGTACCATTTGAAATTATACCTTTCCATTTTCCTTTCACTTCCCACTTTTCCTCTTCTAATGGCATGTTGTTCAATTATTTGCAGCTCTTACATGTTGTGGTATCAGCATTCAGTTCATGAGGTTAAGAGTTGTGTAGCATGAATAACTGAGTCCTTTTCCTTTTGATTATGTGCTGTTACTGTACAGAGCTAATATTTATAGAAACATTTCATCCATGTACATATGTTTATGTGGTTAGTATCAAAAGCCCTTAAAAATTACTGGGAGCTGGAAATGATGGTGAGATGGGACATTAGTGATTTTGTTAGGAAGCAGTTATGTTCGACCATGTTGTTTCTAATGAACACGGAAAGTGTATATATTTCATTAGCCCTGTTGAGGTTGTGTATCCACAACTTTGTTCTGTTGACTAAAAGCTTCCACATCTGCCCCTTGTGAATAATTTTGAACTTTTACCATAACACTTCCACATTATTGAGTTGTATCAGACCCCTGCTTCTTGGTTTTATGCTGAAAACTGCTTGTTTGGTAGGATTAATTTTTGCATGGAATTAGTACTTCATGTATCTTACTTTGTTGCGAAGAGCTGTAGTATTTTGAAAGTGCTAATACATCCACAGTGCATTATGTATCTTCTTGTGCAGTGAAATCCCCATTGTTGCTTCTCTGAGGCCACTCAGTTCAGGAAGACTTTAAATGGAGAAATGTAACTTACTGGACATTGGGTAGGGAATGCTAAAATTGTGCATTGAACAAGGGCAGACTTCCTTTCAGAGACATTAGATGGTGGGTCCATTGTGTATGTATTTTTGTTATTTTTGTGCACAGATGACTAAGAAGCTTGTTGCCTGTTAATGTGCATGAAGAAGTTTGTAAGTAATACGTACCATAATGAAAGAAAGGAAATAATTTTACTTGATATTTAAAAAATAAGGTAGAAAAATGTATCCAACTCCAATCCCAGAATGTTCAGTTGGATTCTGATATATCTGGTTTTCAGTTACAGTTAGAAACATATTAAAAATTTTGTTGTTTTTAGCTTGCAAGTTTACATTATGCTGTGTATGTATGGGTAGTATAAATAAAATATGCTATGTGACCAGTAATTGTGACTGAAAATAAGAGAATCTTCCAATGGATGTGTTAGCTTTCTTTCATGTAACATAAAATGAAACGTTGAAATAAGTAAAGAAATTTTTTGCCCTCTGGTTGCATTGCTTAGAGAATGACAGACTCAGAAAATAAAAAAGAAAGTGTGGATTGCCGTTCTTTTTTATACATAATTGGGCTTAAGAAATCTAGCCACACTTTTGCATTGAAACAATTCAGGGAGCCAAAAACAAAATGTAAAAATGTAAAAGAGCATGCATCAAGAAGAAAGGTCTTAACATCACTGAAACATTGCAGGTTAAATAACGCTTAACCTTTTATCCTTCAATAACTTCATGTTTTTGACGTGAAGGTCCCATAATTGTTGTATTGGTGCTACTATTCGAACATTTATTATAGTCTGGTTTACTTCACCTATCATTGTAAAGTTAGAATGCTTGCAGTTCTTCGCTGATGTCTGTGGCACCATCAGTGTGACCCTTAAGTGGCACAGAGTCTTCCTAGACTGGTCAAAGAGAGACCATGTAATTGTTTAGATTTCCCCAGTATAAAACTCATAATGTAAATCAAGTGTTGATATGGAAAAGTAAGAAATGTGTAGTTAACTGTACTAATAATTGATAAGACTGAGGCTGCGCTGTTACTTTTAGGGGCTCAAATAATTTTAAATGTTGTGATGTGTAAAATATCAGAATGAATCTGCAGGGAGGTGGTTTTTATTCTGCAATGCTGAGATCAGATAGAATCTCATTTTTTTCATTTACCTTTTGTACTGTAGTTTGTGGGAGTGAATGGGATATCTGTGGTCTTTTGTACAGATTGTGGGAGAGAGTTGTATGTCTGCGGTGTTATTTTTTCTGTGATGATACAAGTTACAATTTGTTTGTTTGCTTTGAACAAATAGACCTCTGTCTTGTGCCTAAGTACAGGTCTATAATCATGTACACTATAGAATGCAGTGGGTTGTCTGTAAACTAGTGCTTAAGTTAGGTGTCTGCTGTCTGTCTTGTAACACTATTGTTATACAGTTTCTGAAAGCTTGGGAAGGTTGTGTCTCCCCACCAGGTATAAGAAGTACAAGTTTTAATTTTCCATAGTTTCTCCTACAATGTAAGTTGCACAAATTACCTAGAGATTAAAATATTTTCAAAATCAGTGCAAGATTGGTCATTGCAGTTGTATCATACTGCACTAACAGGTAAAATGTGCAATGACAAAAAATGTGACAATTATCAACAAATGTGCTATCCACCAAAGAACGGGTGCATTGTATTGACCAGTATATGATTACTGTAACAAATCAGTTTCAGTTATTTTCTGGAAATTGCAGTTCATTGAATTATTTCTTGAATTTTTCTTCAGATGTAATATATTTTTGTGTATGTTGTTAATGGCGCTTCAAATATAAATGTGTTTATTCAAGAGGGAAACTTTACATTTGTACAGTAAACCATGGAAGAGCAGTGTTATTAATGTTTTCCTGTGAACCTTGTATTTTTTTAATTAATGTATACTTCAGTTTGGAATGCCTGTATCTCTTCATTGGCATTTGCACTTCATGTGCTTTATTGAAATGTATTTTTATTTATTGAGTAGTTCTCATTGCATATATGCTTTTTTCACAATGACGAAATTACAGACACATAAGTTGTTTAGAAATTCTGTAAATAGAACAGGCAGCAACATACACATCTGAAGGATTGATTATTCTTATGAATTCCATGCTGGGAAGGAAGGTGTGGGAAGAATCTAGGCTGTAGCCTTGTAAGGGCTGTACAGTGAAATATTTCCATGTTCATTTGTCCACATCCTTACTGAGAGCTCTGAAATTTTTCTCATCTTGTCATAGGGGTGAGCTTGGACCAACATAAACAGATATTACATCCAGTCTAGGTTTGTCATATGTATGGTCTGGTTATACTTCTAGACAAATATTTGTGCAAAAGCAGCATTATGGAAACATTAACACATAAAAACTTTAGACAGGTTGTGTAGAAAAGAATGGGGTTAATTAAGATTTTCGAAACTCTTGCGTTGTTTTAATACTCTTTGCGAAAATTTGGAACACCCTGATTTGCATTGTATGGCTATTGGGCCATCTTGCACACATTGTGGGATATCTGGTCACTAGTTCCATAATTTGGTATTAATATTACAACAATTTCTGTGCATTTACTTTAGTGCATTCCTAGCTCCAGTAGTTTCAATATTAAACAGATTTAGAAAGACTGAATTGTTATTGGAAATGTGAAAACATGTTGAAAGGGAATGTAAATTATGTTGCAGAGAATGTGATATGTATCTGTAAATTAATCTGTAAGAACATAGTTTTTTAAATAAATATAAATAGGATGTTATGAAGATAATTTACACTGCTTTCTTTGATCTATATGCTTCTATATTTAAAAATGTTGAGTATGTCTGTGTGTGGAAATTTCACATATTTTATGGAGGCCTGTGTGGTGTAACTACATGGGAAACATGAACAATCCCACTTAAAGTGGGTGATTTTTTTTTAATGACTTTGTGTGGGTGGTGTCACTGGTTAACCCTAACATTGGTAGCGTATGTAGAAATATATGTGTATGTCTCAAATTTTTCACACTGCTCTCAGTCAAACTTACGTGTTGACAGATGCATCAGGCAGCTGAAGTAAATAGTGTACTTCAACCATGCAGCAAGACTTTCAGCCTGGGAAGATTGTATGTAATGTAGAAATGTGTGCCCATAATTTGCCATTTAGGCTGCCAGAACTGCAAAGAAAATTGTGCACAAATAGGAGGCAGCTGCATCCATGTACGTGCACAGGCTTAAGTGTTGAATTCCTGCCCCTTCCATGAGCAAGACATGTGAGATGTGTGGCAGGGGTGGAAGTACATTTATTCAATATTGCAGACTTGCTGTTTGGTGTTAGAGTTTCTAGGTAGCAACACCTCTCATTTTATCACTTTCTCTTGAGACTTTTCGAGGTCGTGGCTTGTATGTTCACTGAAAATGTGGTTTCAGCATTATTATTTGTGGGGCTATGATATGCAGAAACACAGGATAACTGGATACATTATCTTTGGAATTTATACCTGGACATGGATTTCCATAGTTGCAGTACATTTGTTACATTTTGAGTTCCTTTATGTAGCAGTCACTGTTGTTTGTTACAAATAGATCAAAAAGATTGCAGCAGTTAATGGCTCTGAATGACTATGCCCTGGTCAGTATTGTCTTGACCTTCATCCAGAATAGTTATATGCTATTTATATTCATAGATTTGAAGTTGCTGTCACATACTTTAATGTATCATGTCTGTGTCATTGAGTGGAAGGGTTACCTGGGGAAACTATGTGAATTGTGAAATTTTTTACTCTGAAATTTCAACAGTCTTTTATCATCCATTGGCATTTCCATTGCGATGGGTTTGTAATGACAAAGCCACCCAGCACCGCACTGTTTCCCATAAGTTTGCTACATCTCTGTGACCACTTCATCCATGCAGTCTTTCTTTACATTTATCATAATGTCTATCAAACTTATTGGTCTGCGCCCTGTTCATTCATTCATTCATTCAGCACCTATGCTATTTATTACTTAAAGTGAATTTTCATTGTGTGAGATCCACCTTAGGAGGTGAATAGAATGGTTACAAATATTTGGGAGGAATCGGGTATGTTACGTTCAGGATATTGAAGCTCACAGAGTTACAAGAAGACTGACCTTCATTTCTTTTGCCCATGCACAGCATATTTCCAGACTCCAATGTTTTCATTAACACCTGCATGTCTGGCTTCATATTTACACATTAAAATTTGTGCTTGTGACCTTTGGGTTTTCACAGATTGTATCTTTGGGTTCTCTTCTAGAAAATGACCCTGCATCAGTGGGTAGTGGCATCCCAGAAGAATATAATCCTCATATTTATGTTTGTTGCCCTCGGTTTTTAGAGTGGTTGGGGATTTTAAGCACTTTTAACATACTTGGTTGAGGATCTTCATGCTTTATATACCCTTACATTATTAGGGTAATCGGTTCAAGATGGATAAGAGTGGGTTCAGTTTCTCAAGCAAGGGCGGACCGGCTAAAAATCTTTACACCGAATCAAAAATACTAGGTGACAGTTGCAAAGTGAATAGGGGCTGGACTGAAAGGGTTAATTTGTACAATCAACAAATTATGGTACTACTGAGAAAGACGAAAACATACGCAACGTACTCGGGCCCCGGTAATTTGTACCTCACCCTTTCGTCTGCACCTGGGAAGAGATGCTTGCGAACATGGTAGTAAGCCTTCCAGTTCCTTAAAATGGAGATTTTTTGCCGAGGTAGATACCTCAGTTAATGAAAATGTGTATTGTTCCGTGAGTTAGTAATGTGTTTGTTCGTATAGATGGCAGGCATGATTCTGGTGCGTTAGTGCGCCATCTATCGAGAGTTACATTAATTAGCAGGTGGTTTATCACAGCACCCAACTGAGTATTAATCTGTGGCTCATACGCTGCCATGTTAAGATCGAAGGCGGTAAACGCGAATGAAGTGTTTAATGTTAGTATATTCTGCGTCAAAACTTCTTTAATTCGCTGTTTGAATACGCAAAAAGGAAAAGCGTTCAGGTGTTTATTGTTTAGAGGTAATATTTTTGGAAAGTGGCTTTGGTGGTGAAAGTTCATTCGCATGTGTGTATAGCACAGTATCAATTGGAGATGTCCTGTGATGAAGTTGTTCTTCATTGATCGTGTCGAGAACGTGACGGTAAGTGTATTTTATTACGTTAATATTTCATATTACATTAAATGACTTGCTGTAGTACATAGGAAGATTCAAAGAGCTCACCAAAGAAGCAATTAGTTCTAATAAATAATTAACTCCATGGATCAGAGCCTTTCTTTTGTAGCTAACACGTTCTCATCTAGTCAAGAAATTCCCCGCACTTTATGGAACCCAAAGGTTTGTTACCGAATTCACAAGCGCCCGCCAAGTATCCTGAACCTAAGCCAGATTAATACAGTCTATGCCTCCCCATCCCACCTCTTGAAGACCCGTTTTAATATTATCCTCCCCTGTACGCTTAATTGTTCACAAAAGTCTCTTTCCCTCAGGAATAATTCAGATATTGTCTAGTTAAAAAAAACAGTTCTGATCATTTGGTCAACCCTTGGATTTGGGGACACATATGTGGCTGTTACAGTCAAGTGGTCAACTTAAGCGAACTCTTAAATAGCAGATCATTGTAGTTGTTCAGACAATAATATTCTCTTTATCTCTTTGCATTTCTCGTAAATATTGATTCATCCTAGTTGCAAAGTACCTAATTGCTGCTTGTTTTACGTTCTGTAGGATGTCGGCAATGATATGTCATAATACTGTGTTATCAGTTGTGTTCAGCTTTAGGAATATAGAGATTTCTAGTTTACTTCTGTTATTAGAGGTAGTGATGTCTAAAAAGTCCATTTTGTTGTCAGTTTCCATAAAGTTAAATTTTTACAAATATTAAATTCAGTATGCATATTATTATGTTTCGATAACGTATGTGTTTAGATAGTTGTTATGCAGGTGCATTGCACCAGTTTCCTATGGGTATGATGGGCTTATTTCGTTTTGTAATTTTGTTAGCCATGTAATTGTTAGGGCTGCTGGATTTAGGTCTAAATATGTTTATTTTTTATCAAAAATGAAAATGTAGCTACTGCCATATTTTTTTATTTTTTAGAATCGGTAATAACATGTCAGACATGCAGAATCTTGAGATGGGGAAATGTTGCAAGGGTAATTCCCCGGCGACTGAGTTCTAATAGCCGACGTTTCGGAACCCTCTATCAGTTCCATCTTCATAGGCAGGTGGATCCACCTGCCTATGAAGATGGAACTGATAGAGGGTTCCGAAACGTCGGCTATTATAACTCAGACGCAGGGGAATTAACCAAAAGAAAACATATTACACATAGAACATGGCGAAAGCTTAAAATCAAGAAGTGTTGCAAGATTTCTCAGTGAAGACCTATTGTTTGTGGAAAACTCACTAATTTAGGAAACCTCAAAAGTGCCTTTGCTTGAGAAAGTCCACACAGACCATTCTTACCCCACTTCTGGAGACACACCTCTCAGTACAGTGTCAGCATTACAAAACAATGAACAAACTAAATAGAGATGGCATATTTTTTTGCATCGACACACCAATAGCAACTACAGTCACATTTCTTCACTGTTTCCAGTTTAAAAAGAGTGACAAAGTGACATAATAATTTTACATTATTTAATTTTAATCAGTATTACAATATCAAAGGAATGCACATATCTCTTCGAGAAGGAAAGCGGGCTTTATGAATTCTGCCAAGAACTAGTTTTTTATAACTACTGTTACATTAGGAAATTCATTTTGCCTGCTTCATTAAACTTCTGTAGGCTACTTAGGTCATCATGTTTCTCCATATAAAGCAGTCAAGTAAGTGTAATCATTACTTCATAACTATTTGAACAATCTGCCATCCCTCCCCTTCAATTAAGTGTTGTTGTTGTTGTTGTTGTCATTGTCTAATGGCAGATCTTGGATTTATTCCATTAATCTTCTGGCATCCCAATACAGCTTTGGTAATTCTTCAGAAGTATGGTCCAGTTTTGGGCACACAGGGAGGTGATCTTTGTCCATTATTGTGCTCTTCAGTTTGCATATTGTGCAGTAGTTATAGCTGAAGATTTTGATGTGGTGGAGGTGTGCTGCAAGACAGTCGTGGCCTGTGTTTTTCAATGTATTTTAATGTTCCATAAATATATACTGTAATTTCATTGTACGTTAAAATCATGATGGGACAAATAGTGGTGGGGTGTTGCTAATGATGATAAAAAATAACATTCAAGAATGAAATTTGAATAGTACCACTTTTATTTAATGTAAATTACAAATACAGTGTCATCCTCCTGTACTTTTTGACTAACAGGACAACAATAACATGACATAAATTCACAACAGTGTAATGTGTGTAACTTCTTACCCCTCATTTTTCATGAATTTTAGGTTATAGATGAAAACCATTCACAAAATATTTGCGTCCGTGTGGTAAGTCTTTCTAAGTTTAAACTAAGGTGCTCATTTACTACCCAGATTTATAGAATGTCTTATCTAATACAGAGGATATCTTTTATCACTGCACTGAATACTGTGTAGTGGGTGGCATCATTTGCTGCTACTCATCAATGATGTTATCTGCTCTATGACAGTAGACCAACAACAAAAGATGCCATACATCTTCTATTCAAACTGTGAAGTTGTTTTGGTTGTGTGAAAATATTAGTTACAACTTACTTCAAGAGGTTTAAGATGTCAAGTGACAAAACACAAAAAATATCAATCACCGTCACTAGAAAAAATAGGTGATTAAGTTAAACAAACAATTAGTTAAAAAAATTAAATATTGTGTTGCTCAGTCATGGTCATATGTATTAATTTGAGAAGGCTTTGTAGTCACACTTACATCTCTGAAATATTTACATTTTTAGAAGCAATCAATTTTGTAAGTGAAGTACCCAAAAATGTTCTGGTCAATCACTGTTTAAACCTGTTAGAGTTCTGCAACTGTGACAACCCATGGAAGTCTGCACATCTCAGTTGTAACATAAACACTCATTCTTCATGTTCTCATGAAGCATAAACTACAAATACAGAAGTATTAACAATGACATATGATAAATTTCACACCCTTCACAAACCGTGGCTCTACTGAACATAACAACCACATTAACAAAACATCTTCTTATTACATTTGCATTATCAGTATCATTCAGATTATTTCACATGGTTGCAGGTGGTTTGGTACTCGCCACTCTTCAAATCTACCTCAATTCAGTGTCCACATATTTTAGTTAATATATTGCTGTTTGTATTAAGATTTTACTCACCACATTTAAAGAAGGTTTAGGAAATTGTTTCCTTCAGCTTGCAGACATGTCATGAATAAAAAACATTGTTTAATGCACATAAAAGTTCAGCTGGTGAGACTGAAAACATTATATTCTGACGGTTTTCACATATCCACCGAGTTGAAACCTATGTTCACTGTTAGAGAGAATGAGAATTGGATCTATTTCTCCATCATGCATACAGAAGACAGAGCATGTTGAACACTATTCAGCATAATGTAACTGAAAATTGGCGTTTTTTGTATATCTGAGCAAACTTTGATTTTCTTCTGTGTTTTAACATTTTAATCAAAGTGACTCACATAATAATGTCCGGAAGTTTGGTACACCTTAATAACACCTATATATGAAGAGGTGCATGGATATGATGTACTTTCTTAACATACATATAGAATAAGTTTGCAGATACATGTTCAGCACCATAGATAGCATCAGGACACCTGAAGGCTATGGAGTGCCAACATGTGAGATTACGTATGAAAATCTCCAAGTAGTGTTCCATGACAGCAAACACCATACAAGTCAATAGAGCAAGTATGCACTGTGAATTACAAACAAAATTCAGAAACAGTATTAACATATAAGAATTTGAACCCGATATTAGACTGTGATTCCACAAATCAGCAGTGACTTAGGCTAATAATTTACATTTGTTTTATAAGGCCTACATGATTGGCACCAAGTGATCAATTTTAAAAATGATTATACTCTTGTAACTTTGACAACCCTAGATACAGAGGCATTTGACTGACAATTTTTAAATTGTAAACACAGTTTTATAACAAGGATATAGATGTACCTGATCTCCCTGTGAACCAGATCAGTTGGAAATTTGTTGAATATAGCAGACACTGATGACGATATAACTTCATGTAAACATGTCATTTTGATAATACAGGTGTAATAACAAGCTGTTGGTTAGTAGAGTTGTTATATTTGTTGCTGCTGCTGTTTTTATTGTGTTGTTGCTGTTGTTGTTGTTGTCCTCATCATCATCATAGTCATCATCATTGTTGTTCAGTACCCAATACACACATAAAACAGGGCACTATCATGAATAGAAGTATGTGTAGTGCAAACTGAACTTCTGTGACAAAATAAACTATACAAATTTTATTGTTGTTAATGACTGATAATCATAAATACATCCTGTTTTGGTATGAAATAAAGCTGAATGTATGCATGTTTAACACCCCAGTTCATAAAATATTTGTATCTGTACAACATTTCAATATTCTCCTAGTCTGCAACATGAGTATTTAAAGTAAGTGAATATATGACTTTTGTTATGATGTTTTCTATGTTCCAAACTACATTATATGTATGTAAACATGTCTATGTCTTGCAGATGAAATGTAGAAATGATTCTAGATGAATGATACTTCGCCTTCAACTCTTCGTTTTATAAATATATGAACATGGGAATTGGTAACATTTAAGTATCCGTGACATCTAATGAGTGCACGTTACCACAACATTTTGACCTCTAAAAAGATAACTAAAATATGCCATTTCAAGTACTGTTAAAATTTACTGCTTAGTTAGTACAATTAATTATATTTAGTCATAAAACATATTCTTTGGCTGATCAGTTAGCTAAGGAGCACAGAAATACACCATTCATTTTTCAACTCTGAATTTAACTTTCATTTTGTTCTTGTCTAAACTTTCAAACATGTTAATATTTTTTTATCAGTTTTTAATAATTTGGTTTGTATTAGTGACATAAGTTTGTAATAAACAATTAGTGAGATGTAGTTAACTGAAAGAATTTGAATATTGGACTATCTCTGTTGTATCAATTACATGAATGGAAGAAACACAGTTCAGTCTGAAGGCCACTTTGTTTCTTGACAATGCTTCACAGCCAAAGAGCGGTGGCAGCTCTACAGTCATATACTTTTTTTAAAATTGATTGTGACTTTTGGTTTCTAATGTGCTGTACTGTACATGGTTACAGCTTATTTCACAGTATTTAGAATGTTGAAAATAATAATGTACGGAGAATCCATACTTTTTACTTTAAGTCACATCTATTATTATCAGTAATATTTGTAAATGTAAAAGGTATACATGCTGTTTGTACATTTTATCACAATAATATAACACAATTTTACATTTTTATTAACAAAATTAGAAATAGTCCCAAATTTCAAAGGTAACAACAAATATGACTGTATCTTTCTTCAGTACAGAATCACCGTATACCTTCACATTTAAGTCCAATTTTCTATGCATTCACCATAATAAGAACTTTAACTTGTAGTGGTAGCACAGGTTATCCTAGAATATAGTTCAACTGGTTTATGACAGTCTCTGTTTAAAAGATAATGACATTTTATCACCAAAATATATTACTAGAAAGATGTGTTATGTACAATTAAATAGGCCTGTATCACATCACATATATATATAACATTAAAATGATATTTATGTTTCTTTGTCTTCCATCTATAAGCTGGAAGCTATGTGGAAGTATCTGGCATTACAACCCATCATTTCTTTGTTAATGCCTTTTAGTCAGTCTACACATCCATTATACATTCAGTGATGTTTCCAGATCACTGTTTTGGAGGCTGATAATGTGTGCGGGCCTTCGCGTTTATTCATTTGTTTCCAAGTTGTCATTCTGAAAGAGTGCTGCCTTCTTCTTGAAAGCAGTCCTTCTCTGTGCCTTTTCTTCTTCTTCTCGCTTGCGCTGTTCCTGTTCTTGGCGGATTTCATCTTCAAACTTACTGGTCTTATTCAGTTCCTCAATCTGTAACACAGTTTTTGAATGTTTATTGTCATACTGATTTTATAAGTGTTGGAAGTTTGAGGCCCCAGCTGTGTTCAAAATCCATGTGAAGCTCTAGCATATATAAATTTATAATCACCTTGTCATATGGAGTAAATATAATCCTGGTAGTCTACTGGTTGTCATACAGTTTATTATTCCCAGATTTCTGGTTGTGATCTCTGCTTCTAAACTAACAAAACAATATCTGGCATACTGACAATCCAAAGACAGGATAAGAGTCAGGTCACAATACATTATGTGTCTTAAACATGCCTTCAACCACAAAGAGTGTCATATGAGGATGTACCATGCTGTATATTTACGGCTACTGCGAACACTGTTAAACAAAGCATAAATATGTGTAGGGAGCACAAACTGTTCTGAGATTTTCCTTGGTGTTCCTCAGTCTGCCCAGGAAAATGACAGGCTATTGCCCTGAATTGCCCTTTACTGCCTTCTGATGATCCTGTCACCTTACTTTGTGCTAACAATCTGCACAGTTTAAAATGTGTTATTATATTACTTAAGAATCATTAAAGTATGTTGTATTTATGTTTGCATTAGTTTCTTTCAACAGTTCTGAATTTCATTTGAAGAGCACACTGAAAAATGTCTAAGCAAAGAACAATGTAGTATATGTAGTCAAGTAAATAGCTCAGCATCAAGATGGCAGAACAAAAGCCTTCTTACCAAGTGTTACATCCCGCAGTGCTCTTTGATATGTGTAGCTACACAAATTATTACCTTTGCTTCAAAGAAGTCTTTGGCTCCTCCAACACCCACTTCCTCGACATTAATCTCAGTTAGCTCGGCCAGTCTACTGAGCCCACTCTCTTCTGCAAGTTCCCCAGCCTTGGCCTTCCGGTAGATCAGCAGGAACTGTAAGGAGCCACAAGCAGATTTTATTATGTAGCTTTTATATTCTCGTTTTTGAAGTGCAATAAAATGTATCCATACATACGAATTCACTGAATTCTGTGACAGCTGTTTTTATATAATAGTGTGATTTGTCTTATTTGAGAATGGCAAAAACTGACCAAATGTAAAATCGACACAGTCTCTTTCATTAACGTATTGTTTCAGTTGCTGATATATTACACTACAGATATGTTGATTGTTACCTACTGTCTGAGATGAAGAGCAGATTTTTTAAGGTATATGTACCTCTGTCGTCAGGTGATTGGTTGTCACTATGCTCCAAGATATGTTTATTATTTCTAAATATACTATCATTGATTGACATGTGGAGTGAATTCAGAAGTCAGAATCCTAAACGTGTATGCTGATACACTAGCCAGCTGAATTTAATTTTAAGAGATTAGTTCATCAACACCCAATCATATTATGCCCTCCCCACTATCAGATTCATAAAGAAATCATTACTTTTGTGCTTATTTTATCACCTGCCAATTCCAACATTCTCAAACAATGAGACCAGCAGTTTGGCTCTGTACAAGCCTCTTAAAACATGGCCATTTTATAGCACTGGAGCCAAGATAGTGCAGTCAGTATGGTAATTAGGCCATGGCCTGGAAGATACGTGGTTTGATTCCCTGTTGGGGAAAGGGATTTCTTTCTTCACCAGAACGTCCAGACCGGCTCTGAGGCCCTCCCAGCCTCCTGTTCAGTGAGTAATGGGGGTTGTTTTCCCAGAGGTAAAGCGACTGGGACGTAAGATTCACCACTCATCTCCATTGAGTGCCGAAGTTAAGAAAAAGTGGCGCTGTATCTCTAATCCACCTCTACGCCTTCATGGCATGCACTGGGACAACTTTACAGTTTTACCAAGTAACAATGATTTACATTCAAAGTGTCTTACCAATAACAAATAATGCCATAAGCAATCATCAAGACCCAAAGCCTTTGAAATACAATGTGAAAACAAGCGTTAACTACCCATCACCCACGGGTTATTTCTGCTAAGACAGGGTGTTTTCGAATAACCATATGTGAAAACAAACAACATTACCAGTTTTATCACCAAAATGAAGGTTAAGTAATAATTAATTACAGTTGCATTAAATTTCAGAACCGTTATTGGCGGTAGTCTTCATCGGGATTCGACTGACAGACACAATTAATGAGAGATGGTTTTGTTTAAACATTAATTACAACCAGGATTGGAGATTTAACCTTTTGCCATAATGTATTACTGGCTCTGGGTCTCCCAGCGTTTTATTTTATCAGTGGCAACGACAGATCGTCTTGAGTGACATTCTACGAAGCTACAATACCATAATTAACTCCGTAGAGCAGAAGCTAGTAGTTGCTGAAGCAGTCGAGAGATTGACTTCCTTGTGTTGGACCCGAAGGATCGTGCCATTGGTCCGTATGCTGAGTCAGCTGATTCCCGTTCATACCCACATACCTCGTTTCTTGAAGGCATTCTACACGTAATCGAATCACTTGGTGTCGTAGGCGCCAGTCTCAAGACAATTATTATTACAGAAATAAGATATCGGTCTTTGTTAAGTAACGTCAAATTCCTTCGCGTACGGGTCAATTGCTGCTCGTAACATTCCATTCCACGGGCCGTCATTTGCCCACTCTACTTACACACTCAGGGCTTAATTAGCACAAGACACCTAACAGGGTATATGGTGCATTATAAATATTATTTCCACGTGTAGGCGTACGTGCGATTTCTTCGAGTAAGGCTAAGGTCAGATTGGCTCCGTATACGGCCGTACTTTTACACTGACGTATACGGCCGATCACGGACGAGGAAACAAAGCTGTGTTAACTAACGTGAACGGTCACAGTGGCGACCAGTTACACTGCCGTACGCGGCCTGATTTCACAGATCACTGCCCGAAATCAAACGAGTTTGTTTTTTTCCGGCCGTATTCGTCAGTGCTGTTGGTTCTGTGAACATTTTGTCTTGTGCGTATTGTGTTCTCCGCAGAGAATGGTTGATTTGGAGAAATTAATATAATTAGTTTCTGAAAAGAAACCTCTATGGGACAAACTGTACTACAACAGAGACATTGTCAAAAAGCTGTGGAATGAAGTAACCACAGATATGAGACGCGAAAGTAAGTAAAAACATCAAGTACATTTGTTATTTCTATTTTAGTAATTAACTTTAAGTACAAATGTAAATTTTTAACTACTTTTACAACATATATAGTTACTGTATTTATTTTTTTGACTTTCTGTTGACCGTGCATCTCAGTATATTTATCTCAGTATTTAACCAACTTGATGCACAAAATTTTTGTTTTAAAATAAGTTTATTTCATGCCTCTACATGTTTCGAGCACATGTGCTCATCATTAGGACCTCCTGATGATGAGCACATGTGCTCGAAACATGTAGAGGCATGAAGTAAAAACTTATTTAAAACACATTTTGTGCATCAAGTTGGTTAAATACTGAGATAAATGTTATTTATTTTGTTTGAATTATATAGGCTCTGTTCTTATTGTTGAATATCAGTTGCGCCTTCAGCATTAAATATTGCATGAACTTGTCTCGTATACTACATGAATTTTGTTTAGCACGGTTGTAGCGCCTTGAGCTTCTAACAGTACTGTGGTCTTAGGTGTTATTTGCGTCATTGCAACTGTTTCGTTGACACCTTCCTTATCAATAATAATACTGTGCAATAAACAAACAGTTCTTATTATAGTATCAACATGCTCTGGATTAGCTTGTAACTCCGTTTTCAGGCATCTCCACTTTGCAACCAGTATTCCAAACGCGCATTCTACTGTACGTCGCGCTCTGCCAAGTCGATAGTTAAATATTTCTTTTTGTCGAGACACTATGTCATTATCCGAGGGATATGGCCTCATTACATATTCTTTTAATGGATATTCCTGATCACCTACTAACACATACGGTAAAGTTATATTGGTGCGCGGGATTTGTCGCGGTGATTGTAAATTAAATGACCCTGCTTCTAAATGACGGAAAACACTGGATTCGGTTAACACGCCACTGTCACTTTGTCTCCCTATGCTCCGATATCTACAGTCATAAATTTATATGTTGCATCCAATATTGCTTGAAGGTATACGGAGAAGTAGGATTTATAATCATAAAACTGAGAACCGGAGCTTTGTGGGCACCTGATACGCACGTGTTTTCCGTAAATTCCTCCCACGCAAGTAGGAACATTCCATTGCGTTTCGAGCTCATCTGCAATCTCTTGAAGCATATTTTCCGTAACAAAAGGCACGTGTCGTTTCACGAGTCTATTCCAAGTGGCATCACATGTCTCATACACTATTTCAGCTATAGTATTGTGTGCGATTCTTGGTGAAAACGACAAAGATCTAAAACTTATCCCTGTTGAAAGAAGTCTGAAAAAATAAATGAAATTATTAAATACGCATGTAGATCTGTAATATATTGTAAAATCTTGATTTGTAATATTTATTAACATATTTGCTTTTTTAGGTAAAGTTCTAAAAACAAAGTTGCAGAGTTTACGGGACAATTTTCGGAAAGAACATGTTAAAATAACGAAACGAACAACAGGCGAAGGCACTTCCGACAAACATTCCTCGCAGTGGAAATATTATAAACAAAAACAACTTTCGTTTTTGACTGACGTGTTCACTCCTAGAAATATGAAGAGCAATATCCCACCACCGCCCCGGCCGCACTTTACCCCCGGGAAAGACCCGGTAGGTGTGTGGGCCCCAGGGCCGATCTGGATGGGAGGAAAATCTCGTCCCCACCGGGATTCGATCCCGGAGCGTCCAGCCCGTAGTCAGTCGCTTACCGACTGAGCTACCCGGCCCACGTAGATACAATTGTGGTAGATTAAATGAGGACATGTGTGACATATTTACTGAAAATTCTAATGTAGAAGAGATGTCAACAGAGCCAATGCCAGAATCCGAAGATACGAGTACAGCTACAAATCACTCCTTTCCAGCTAACACATCACGTAACTCGAAGACAAGGCGGAAAAGAAAAAGCGGAAAAAGCTAGGCATTTTCTCAGTTGCTGGAATTGGAAAGAAGAAAATTTGAACTACCACTTTTTTTATGAATTTGTTGCCTCATCTTAGGGACATACCGAAAAGACGAAAACTGGCTGTCCGATTAGCTTTGCAGCAAGTTTTGATTGAGGAAGGAAGTGGGGAATCAGACTGCACTGAATGGAGTTCTGGTTCGTCGTATTATTCCAATTAATCTGTTCCAACTCCATCGTCATCATACGGAATGCAGTCTTCAGAAAGCGAACACACACTCCACACTACTTATTGCGTGACTCAACCATCACAAAGATATAAAGAACCACCATCTGCATTCGTGCAGCTTGCTGAATTCATGTAGTTTGGAAAGTAAATACGCAATTCATAATAGTATTATAGTATTATTGGTTGGGGCAGAAAAAAGTTACTTATTTCTTAAGAATATAGTTTTACTTGCCACTTACCTTAATGTTACTGCTAGTCTTTCCTCAGGAGATATTATGCACTTCCGAAAATTTGATTGTTTTCGAATATCGTCTCTAATATCATTCAGTATGTACCAAAATGTTTCAGGCAACTTTCTGAAATAGTCATAAAACTTGCACGGTTGTTCCAACAACCGAGGAAAAAAGCGTGTAGAGTTCCCCTTTTTTCTCTCTTCCTTCAAAAATTTCATTTACCCACATATCTTTTTGTTCCTCAAAGATAAGGATTTTTAATAGTGGATTGGTATCTAATAAAAACATACTATCAGTCTCCATTTTCAGCAACGTTATGCCATTCGAAATATACACGAGATCTGTACACTGTACACTTGTACACTGCCGTAGCTGAACGCAATGTGACCACAGCTCACTGCCGTGCGTCGTCGGCCGTATACGTCAGTGTAAAAGAACGGCCGCATACATAGCCACTCTGACCTTAGCCTAATGCGTCCTACTCACACTAAATACGACATGTTTCGATCATACATGTAGACCCACGCCCCATCAACCGTAATTCATTTCATTAAGTTCTTGTCCGCTTCAGCATGTTGCAAAAGATCTGCAGATTCAGTCGGCTGTCATTTTGCTCAACCGTGATACGTCGTGGAACGAGTCTTGCGGAGAAACACTGCATGCCCACATTTTGAGTCAAGTTCCGAAAGACAGTCCTACGGATATTCCGCAATTTCTTGTTGCAACAGTTCTCGATCTGACCTCACGACGTGTTAACTGCGTTGGTTTTTTCATCAGCGACGTGGAAGAAAAGCGGGATGGATGGTCGTCTTCCCACGATTTTCGACAGTTTTAAAATATATGTAACAAACGCTATTGATCGTCATAATTCCTCATCCTTGAATATCATTTTAAGAAATCATAAGTTTCCTTAGCAGTTTCCCTCGTTTCATGCATATACGTTCTACCATGAACGACATAAAAAAACGCAGTACACGCTTACTTTAAACAACAAAACACGCTAGGAATTAATGGAACAGAACAATAGGACCCATCCAGTCTGCTAAACTACGACCAATCATCACATGAGTGTCACGTGAGTTTAAACGGAGGTTGCGCGCCCATTCCGAGAACTTTTTTTTGAGCAGACTTATTGAGATTTTTCCTGCAGCAAAGCCACAGTGAAATAGTGATATACGAAGCTCTGAGACGTTATGATTCAGTGCCTTCAGAAGACTGAGTTTTGCCTATATGGTGAAGCTAGTAAAGACAACAGACAAGGTGATCTAGACACGTTATAAAGAATGATGGGAGGTTTGACGTACTTCGCGGAAGCTGATCTTGCTGTCCCCGTCCTCATCCACCTCTTTAATCATAGCTTTCAGCCCCAGATGAGTCTGTGGGGCCTGCAGCTTCTCCATCATCCTCTTCAGCTCCCCCAGATCCAGGTACCCGTCTTCACCTTCGTCAAACCTGCAACACAAGACAATCTTGGTTAGAGGTGGGATTCCTCTGACTTTGGATTTACTGGTGTCTACAACGCCTCCTTTTGAAAGCTCACTGCGCTAAATATTATCTAGTCGTCCTCTTGGTCTTCCAAGTGGGCGTTTTCTAGGAGTTTGTTCGTCAAACTTTTGTATACATCCGATTTATTTTCCATCCTAGTACGTCCGATTAAACATGTGGTTTAATAATGACTTTTGGGACTTATTTCTTCCGTAGCTCAAATTATTTGATAATGCTGCTGCTCCTGATAATTAGGTGGGCACACAACAACACGACAGATAAAAAAAATGTATTCGGAGATGAACTCAGCCAATTTTTCTAATGTCATAGGCTTTTGTCCTATATTATCTGTTGATATTATTACTGTTATTTTATTTTTGTGAAAAACTTAGTACTAAAGAACAGATTCTGCGTACACGCCAGGTTTGTCGGATATGCTCAAAGTCTCGTATTGTGGTAATGTTTATGATCTATGTCCACGCCAGATTTCACACGTCCAGCTATAATGGATTATCATTTATTGTCATCAAATCGAATGTCAAAGATCTGTCTCTCACGACCTCTACCTACTTATTATATATTCTGCAAAAATATTACATTGACAGACGTTGCGTATTTTTCCAGGACCCATCATCATATGTTGTTTTAGAACCTATGGTTAGGTGTTGCTAGTGTCATTCCCGCCTCACGCGGTCCTATGTCTCCCATTTTGTTATTGCCGATTGTAGGAAATTAAAAATTACGGAATTGGGATGTCCTCAAGTCGCATAAATTTCTTGCTAAGTTTTGTAAAATCGGTCAACAGGTTCATGAGTCGAATTGGGAGGCACACATATACGGGCAGCTGTGATCTCAAGACTCTACCCTATTCTTTTAGGAAGGTAGATTGGCTAATAAATTAGAAAAGTTACTAATATAATAATTAAAGCAAGCATCACTTGACGTATATTATTTCATGTTTTTGTAAGAAGAAAAGAAACACAGAACCGTTCCCCCGACTGTAAAAAAAATGACGAGGGCTTTTCTTTATAGGAAACAGAAAGTGTGTGTAATCGGGTTTAATTGAGTTGATGAGGGCACTTCAAGTTAATACAGTTAGACCCAAGTGGTGAACAATACGTGTTTTTTGACTTAACGGGACGTGCTATATAGACATGCAATCTAACCCATCGTGTGCAATAAACATCGCGCAAGAGAAGAGAACTGCCTTCTTCTGGATCATTACGCAGCGAGTAATGGTAATTCCTTACCAATGTTGCGGGACAACCTATCGGTAAGGAATTACCACTATTCGCGGCGTCCTTGAAGATGGGACTGATAGGTTGTCCCGAAACATCGGTAAGGAATTACCACTAATCGCTGCGTACTGATCCAGAAGAAGGCAGTTCCCATCTTCTTCGCGGCGGAACCCTGAAGTCACACAAACCTCGCGGAGATTCCGAAGTGCACTGCTGTAACCTCTAGCACCTGCCGTAATGAATGGCGGACGTACGTGGGGCTAGATACATTAGAACTAAGAACTATGATGAAATTTTGTCCCTAAAAATACCTAAAACGAATGAGGATGTGTATAACAAACAAAAAATATTACAACAAAGTTTTTAAAACACCCAGTTACACTGGTTGCAGCAAAATGTTGAAGATATTGCTTTTCCATAGAAAAGTGTTGAAAATGTTGAGGAAACACGAAAAGTCCTTCCGTTGTCTCGCTTTTCTCTAAATTAGTATGTTCCATTCGTTGACATTTCAAATATATCCACGAAGCGACCCTCCCGGCCACCAAAAGGAAGTGGCTAATTCAGATCACTGCGGTGCCAGATCCACTGCCACACTAAATCATTTGGTTTTATGGCGCTCCTCTTCCTGCCACCGCAGTTCCTTACGTAGTACAAGTACCACGGACCACATCGTGCCGCTGTTTGTCTGTCTAGATGCATGAAATATGCCTAACTCCGCTATTGCTGCTCGGTTTTTCATTCGTATGATGTGAATATGGAATCCCTTGAAACACGGACAGACCTGTGTTGTACAATACGTATGTTGTATTTGATGGTGACAGTTATTAAATATGTAATAGGGGGGTGTGTGAGAAGTAGATCCACGCATTCTTAATCTCGGTCTCTTAATTCCAGGGGGAAGAGCCCCACTGTACCCATTGGATAGGGGATTGGTTGGGCCCCACTGTCGGCTTTGGCGCTGTGCAGACTATATTTCTGCCTCTGCCAGGAATCGAACTCAGATTTCCCAATCGTTCACCTCGGAACCTAGTCACCGTACTGATTAAACTATTCCATTTCTCAAAAGAACCACAGCCCAGTCCAATGAAGTACGCAGTGTAGCTAAGAATGCCTACATCTTTCCACTTGATATCGTCAAGAAAACCTGACAGTGTCACTCTTGTTTCGAGCCCGCTGTGTTTCTGCAGCGGCCGTGGTTACAACCAGCCTTACAGACTGGTTATGCACTGGACGCTGGTGGAAATATTACGAGACAATATTACATGTGGTGTAGTTTTTGGAATTGGAACATGGCAAAGCCATCGCCTGAAGGGCAAATACGAAAAGGGCTGCAGATATATTTAATGTGTTTAATGGACTAGTCATGCACTACTGTCGGTAGACGAATGGGTTTCACAACGCAACAGAACACAGCAACCTTGAATTTCAATGGACTGGCAAAAGTAATGAAAATTTTAGATTGTCATGGCCATAAATTGGAGTATCTTCTGACTTTTTGCACTAACAGTGTCTACAAAATGTGCGCTGAAAGAAGTGCAGTATGCTTCAAAATGTAAGAGACATATGCCTCAAACTGCCATTAAAATTCATTCTGTATTTCAAACAAATTTTCTCTCTGTAAACATTTTTCCCCCTGAAACACTGTTTAGAAATTAACACAGTTTAACCGATACGCATCCACCATTATATGACAAAGGGCCACACCCGTTATTGTGGGCTGGTTGGCAGGCATAACGTGGAAAAATGACAATAAGTGATATACCTAACCACCTAAATTATCGTAAAAGTTGAGTAGTGTATACATAATTTATAAATATGGCCGCGGATTGGACACCCATTGTTTACTCCATTTCGACCAAGAAGAACAAAACCTATCGGTCGCTAGGTAGGGCGCTGTGAATTAAAGAAGATAAGATGATGAGGAGTGGACTGTTCTGAGCAAGCAGCAGAAGAAGGATGTGGAGAAATTACTGTATTTGGGTTTAATTCTCCTATCCGCTTTGGAATGGCTGCAGGACAAGTCCTCAATGCAAAACCAATTTTGGTTGCAATTCAGCAACTGCTCTTGGACTGAAAAAGTCGCAGAAATCCTTGATCGAATTGGCTCGTCGAATTACCTTCCGGATTCTTGGGTCTACTTCCTGCCTGCTATCCGACATTCAACTTTTCCTGTACTTTTAAACATTTTTTACTTTAAATTTGCGCACATGTCCATTTTAACAAACAACTGTTTAAAAATTCAGTTCCGATCTTACACTAAACACTGGCAAATTTCATTACAAAGATCAATTCCCTAATTCTATACAGGGAAATATTGCCCTGCATTCTAAGAAACAGGAAACATAATTGTATAATATAATACAATAAAATATAATATAATTAGTATATTATAGCGGCCGGGGCGTGAAGTTGACCACTCACTGTACCTAGTGACGAGGTTAAAAATGACTGGAGTGTACCTCTGCTACCCTTATATTCTTCACGACCTGGACGGGGACAACTTTACCTTTTACCGTTTTTATTATGTTTCTCTACACTTCTTCGACAGAATGCAGAATTTCTTGCTGTTAAATTAGGTGCATCATCCACTATATTGTGCTGTAAAGTTAACTTTGGGTGGTGGAAGCTCCACCTTCTTAAACACAACTTCTCTCGTCGCTGGAACAACACAGTTTTTTTCCGAAAAATTTTCCGCCACACACGACACACCGTCTTGGAGACAGCGTTCAAGAAAAAAAATCTTACGCTGTTTAACCCCTGCATTGTTCTCCTAGTCGGTCATCGTTAACAACCAGTACGATATTTTCTTCCACATCTTTAGTCTTCACGGCACACCGTTCGGAGTTTAGCACAACCATAATTTGGTCTGAACATCATTTTTCTGGTTCTACTGTTGCTAATTAAATACATTTTCCTATAAACAGTTTGTCTCGGTGAAGCATTTTGAGGTGACTTGCAAGGTACCGAATCCTCCATTTCAGTTTCGTGATACAGCACCGCTTTTACATATGAGCCGGCTGATAAAAATTACCAAAGTCAGGGGGTTCCCAGGGACTTTCCGCTAAGAAGTAGGAGCGATGTTTTCAAAAGCCATTGTTTTCTCTTAAGATGTAGATTGCAACAGAATATTCAAAAATAAACACTCCACTGCGATTTTTTTGTAGCTTTTCTCTAGACACTTACTATGTGGACGCTTTTCAGTGGGCTGCCAGAAACTCAGTTCAGAGTGCAAGATGATGATTGCTACTGGAATGAGTTTACACCGTAAACCACACGAAGGGGTTAGCTCAGGGGAAAATCTTCCGGTTCACATTCGAGAGGTTTCCGTATCAAATCCCGGCTTGGTACTGTTCGGGATGTTATGCTGCCTCCGCCGGCGAATTCTGCTACAGTTCATTACAACAGGCAACGTCTTCCTGCAGCACGCATATGTGAGGTTTCCTGCAGTTCCTCCACGAGAATGCAGGAAATACTGATTCACCATCATTCTTTTTGATTGGTCACTGTACTCTTATCCCACCGAATTTTTTCGGCTGAATTTCAGTTCACATATACTGTCATAAAAACCGCTACGACAACTTCTTTCAGCAAACTTAATAGTTAATATTATCATTTTTCGTTCGGTGTTACAAATTTTGCAGTTGGTACACATTTGTTATTTAACAGTTGACACAAATGTCACCGTCGAATGGAATAAACCTCGTAATAAAGCCCTACGTCCTAAAAACGTGATGCAATGTAATTGTCTCCTCATATAATGAAAATTAAGATGCGTTTGGTACCACTTTATGGTACACCGGACCGACTCCCCCCCCCCCTCCCCAACCATAAACCTAAAAAAACAAAATAAAAAGTATGAAACATGTCAAAGAAAATCATCCACAAGCAAGTTACATTTTTATTATTGCCTGTTGTGTTTTTCAGAATGGTCTAATTTTTCAGTATTTGGAAAACTTACTGTATGTAAAGAGGGACACGCGGTGGCGCAGTTGGTCGAGCCACTGCGCTACACGCCTGCAGGTCGCGGGTTCGATTTCCGATGGTGTCATTGGAATTTTTCGTTGACAAAATCCTTCCGGTCGCACTATGGCCCTGGGTCTGACTCACCCTCTAACAGAAATGAATACCAGGAATATTTCCTGGAGGGTAAAGGCGGCCGGTGTGTAGGGCTGAAAAACTTACCACCTTCATGTGCTGATTGTCTTGAAATCTAGGAGCCT
>Ga0136643_10001906_pt1 | contig 26346 bp, 14 predicted proteins | sample TergutLab28metaG_FD_96883 | JGI IMG/M metagenome (GOLD analysis project Ga0136643, IMG submission 96883) | Labiotermes labralis P1 segment gut microbial communities from Petit-Saut dam, French Guiana - Lab288 P1 (version 3) (version 3) | ecosystem: Host-associated > Arthropoda: Insects >... | reverse complement strand
TGTGATGATACCAGAGGCTGTGTAATGCAATTTTGACCTCCTGATGATGAGCACATGTGCTCGAAACATGTAGAGGCATGAAATAAACTTATTGTAAAACAAAAATTTTGTACATCAAGTTGGTTAATTACTGAGATAAATGCGCTATCAAGTTCACATTCTGTAAACCATTAAGTAAAAGCGGTCTCTTATAGACAGTTTTTTCTAATATACTACTGCCACATCAGATAAGTCTGTAATTTCAATTTAAAACCGTCACACACCAAGTACAATTTACACAAGCTTATATATTTTTGCTTCTGTAACTGAAAATTGTGAGAATTTGGGATCCCACAATGCAGAAAAACTAACAACTCTTGGATCTGTTTTATTAGAGGGCCTGAGGATGACCGACTAGGTCAAAACATGTCGCCCTGACATATATACCATTGTATATAAAATAAATGTTGTGTTATACAGACTGACGTATTGTATTTTTGAAAAGCACCTGTGTATTCTTTTATGTGTTTTAACAAATCTGAAGTTCAGGTGACCGTGCATCGTGATAAATTCTTATAATGAAGCAACTAGATGCACTAATTTCTCAAATTTATTTTTGGCATAAAACTCTACATGTTTCGGACAGTTCCTCTGTCCGTCATCAGGAGTTTTTCACGGTACACATAGCAATGGTATATGTCATTTTATTCCAAAAATAAATTTGTGAAATTAGTGAATATAGTTGGTTTTATTATAAATTAGTGAATATAGTTGGTTTTATTATAAATTAGTGAATATAGTTGGTTTTATTATAAATTAGTGAATATAGTTGGTTTTATTATAAGTGTTCTAACAAGTATTTAGCCTGGTGATGATCATTCAGAATCGAAAAATTTTTACAATAAATAATGAAAATAAAATAATCATCAGGTTCGTCATCCCCGTTGTGTTCTATGAAATAACTTTTATAGTTTATATTTTAATTACACGAAAGCACAATAAGATGGCTACCTTCAAACACACATTTTTACTTGTCTGTTTACACGTATCGTGTACTTCAATTGGAAATGTATTCTGTCCCCATTTAATTAAAGCTGTATTTACAGTACATATTTTCGAGTAAAAGTTCAAGGTGTGGTAACTAGCAAGCTAAAAAATCAGCCAGAAATTAATTTTGAAAACTTGAAAATATTGCTACACTCTGTCCAACGTATAGCTGTGTGTATTTTAAATGGGCAGTCGCCACGCTGTTAAAGTCAGCAAACAGACTACATCAGCAGTTCGGTAGCATTATAGACGTAACAAAGAAAAGCAGTCAGTTTCTACGAAAGATTGGTGGATTCTAATCGATCTACATGGAGTCACATCCCAGAAGACTGGGATCTACAGCAACATCGCTGTGGCAAATCCGAAATTCGGGCAAAGCTGATATTTGCAGGATGGTAGCTATAGTGACCGCTTACTGGGCAGCAAGTTGTATCAACTGAACGTCGAACTAGGTATAGCACAGAATATGGGAAGAAATGTAGAGAAGGTAACTAGAAGTTACACAAAGTACATATAAAACAAACCGAACTATCGTGGCTTTTCTGCTAAGCGTCTGGGAAACCATAGCAAACCTAAAAGGATAGCCTACCGGTTCTAAAGAACCTTTGGGAATTCTTTTAAGCTTCTTCATTTACTACCTGCGGAGCGTCTGTCCCAGTCGCCCTGCCCGTCGGTACACATGTGACTACGGAACAATGGAAAGGACATTAGTGAAATTTGGGACTGGAAAGATTTACGAAACCCTGAGTAATCATTTCAATTTTCATTTGTATGAAATAATTGTAATGGCCAGTTAACATACAGGCCGATCCGCTTATAGTCATGCAGGAGCGTTCGCATTCCAATTATATGTATCCAGCGCTTTCTGCATCTCTACTCCGTCCTGAACATGCGAACATGCTATCACATTATACAACCGGACGCAGGTTAGGAAAATGTAATTAAAGCAGGAATAATTCAAAATAGTATGCCAAAAATCGAAGCCGGTTGCTCCAGATAGTATATCCCTATGGAGTTTTCTCTGTATCGTAGCAACAGTGCTATAAAGGAGATCAGCCTGGATTATAGTACCGTCACTAGACATTTCACGGGACCGAAGACGCGATATTAGATATGTCATGCGTACGTCTTCCGACTTTTTTTTAAATGTCTGCAGAGAGATCAACTCCAATTTAAAACAAACAAGGATATGAAACACATTTCACAGAAAATAAATTCCGTCGACTTAAGGTATGTGCAGGCCCAGCAAACACAGCTCAGTCATTAACGTGACTCTTACATGAAACACGACTGGAGATCCAATAGGTTGCGGTAACTGAACAGTAGCCTATTTTCTGTTACGTTGATCCTTATATATAATCGTTAGGTGTACAAAGCAGATTTATAGCCCTACCTCCACGCCCTCAGATGCCTTAATCGCGTGTGCAGGGAGTCACCTTTATTTTACTTTACAAGAAACAACTGAATTACCCGTACAGAGCCTACGTGGCTTAAAAGTCACATTTCTGTGCAGAATTAAGGTAATTAATAAACTGAGGTTCTAAAGACAATCCTGCCATAATGCCTGAGGTGTACGTGACACACAGAAGTGCGACGTTTCAGGTTTTGGGTGTAATGTGGCTGTTTTATGATAAACACTGTAGTCTGGCTTCTTACATCATGCTGAATTAAGCCACTCTTTAAATGACAGCATTTCTACTGCCGCCGTTCGCATGTTTAAATTGCGGGTTCGAATCCCGCCGGAGGGCAAGAAAGTTTGTCTCTTGTTGTGTGTTGTCAGGCAGAGGCCTCTGCGACGGGCCGATACCTCGTCCAGCAGAGTCCTACCGATTGTGTGTTTCATTATGCGTGTTCCAGTGCGAAGATAATGTTCGACACCTACACTGAAGTAGGCAGAAGATATCAGACTAAAAACAAAGTCTACTACACCTGTGGCTGCGAACTCAGTAAAATTCATAAACGTCGTATACATAAACCATACGCCCCACGCACAAAAAAAATATACACTAGAAACATTCCCTGCTATTGCCACAGCATAGCACAGGATTGTGAGGAAGGTGCGTCACACTTGATATCATTCACCGTGTGGATTTGTCCATCGTCCCGTTTTTAAAAGAATGCCAAAAGCAACGTACCAAGGATAGAATTGGTGTCCACCCCTCAGGTAAAACGTAATATCGCCCAGACTATGACTTCCCATTACTCTCTTGCGTTCGGACGGAAACAGATCCTCTCCAAGGAACGTTCATTCTGTTTCCATTTTACACACACAGTGATGGATAAAGTCTAAATACTGAATAATTCCAATGGTCATGAAGCTTTATGCAACACTAAAGGTATCTTATTAAAGGTTGGATTGCGCCGAAACAAAGTACCAACGGTTCGGTAGTCCCAGTAACTGAACATTCAAAACAGATTGCAAACGTTACTGAAAGCAAGTCCGGTCACTTCAGAAGCCACAAAGCGCGAAGTGATGTTCTTTTGAATGCTGAGAATTTGGTCCTAAGATTTAACATGCATAGGTCCGTGCATCGCTAATATATTCGCAGAGTACAACCAACACGATGCAACGTTTCACAATTTATTTATTCCTGAAGACGTTCTACATGTTTCAGACGGTTTTTCCGTCCATCATCAGGAGCTCAAAACTGCACATACAGCGTCAGGTATTTGTCAGACCTGCTGCTAGCCGTGAGGCTCCTGATGATGGACGGAAAAACCGTCTGAAACATGTAGAGCGTCTTACAGAAATAAATAAATTGTGAAACGTTGCATCTTGTTGGTTGTACTCCGCGAATATTGGTCTTAAGATTCATTACATTGAAAAATGAAGGTGGGAAAGGGCAGTTAATATTCTGAAAGCACAATCCTGCTTACAGGTAAAACTTAAGATAGAAAATCTTTGCTTAGAGTTAAACATTGACAGCATAACTCTGTTCACAATTACATTTCAACAGCATATACCTGCTTTCAGGTATATATTTGACAATGTAGTTTTCCATAGTTATATTTTGTGTAGTAAACTGATTTAAAATTTTGTAGTCCTGCTGCTGCGTGTTTCCTAAACCGCGTGAATGATGGCAGATGTTAGGCGATAATACTGAATTGTAAAACTTCGTGGCGACTAAGTCTCCAACGTTTATCAGAAGCAGAATGTTCATTTATTGTGGGAAATACAAAAATTGCCAAGGAAAATACAGTAAGTTTCCTACAGAACAACAAAGAATTTAGTCTAGAAGTAAATAGAGGAAACCTAAACAAGTTATCACGATACGCAACTTAGAACGGCTACACAGAAAGAGTACGAGTAGACCTGTGTGCCAAAATGTAAAAATACCAAGTTAGAATGCTTACAGATTTAGGAATCTAAAAATAACGCATACACAAATGTAATTCGTTGACGAAGTTAAGGAGAAAATTAGTTCCGGAAACGTTTTATTATGCAGTTCGTAGGCTGCTTTCATTCCACATACTTTCCAAAACTTGGTCGCTCACACTGAGGGAGGAACGTAGGCTGAGAGTGTTTGAGAATAGGATGCTGAGGAGAATATTTGGGCCTAAGAGGGACGAAGTGTCAGGGAAGTGCAGAAAACTACATAATGAGGAGCTTAATGACCTGTACTCCTCACCCAATACCGTTCGGGTGATAAAATCGAAAGGAATGAGATGGGCAGGGCATGTAGCGCGTATGGGGGGAAAACTGAGGGAAAGAGACCACTTGGGAGACCCAGTTGTAGACGGGAGGATAATATTAAGATGGATCCTCAGGAAGTGGGATGTGGGGGTATGGACTGGCTCCAGCTGGCTCAGGATAGGGACAGGTGGCGGGCACTTGTGACTGCGGTAATGAACCTTCGGTTTGCATAAAATGCGGGGAATTTCTTGACTAGCTGAAAACCTGTTAGCTTCTCAAGAAGTACTATGCTCCATGGAGTAATTAAGTAAGTAAGTAAGTGAGTAAGTAAGTAAATAAGTAAGTATGTATGTATTACGTATGTATGTATGTATACTTTCCAAAACGCGGTCTATAAAAAATATGTATAAATTATTGACTACTCTGGGAGTCGAACACTGTCCTACCCTTAACAGAAGGCAGGACGTTACATCGATGGATACAAGTCTACAAAACTGCACAGCATAACAGAATAAAGCAATTTTCAGTTCTGACAGCCGTTTTCAGTATAAAAATATGCCTTACTTTAAAAGACGAAATCAGTGTCGAGAAAAAACTGAACTCAAGCAAGATGGAGTGAGCACAAGATAAAAAAGAACACCATGAATTATGTAGCAGTATTGCCGGAAGGCATCAACGGGCAGAGCCACGTGCATAATTACCCTTCAGACGTACCACGTTTCGGCAAGTAGTCACTTACAAACTGAATAAGGTTAAAGCTATTTGCAGAAATGATTCTCCCTTAATTTCATCATGGATGTTTCACAGAAGAGACAAAGAATGCATACCAAATTGTTGTGGGCAGTCCTCTTGGAAAACGTCCACTTGCAAGCACGTGGGTGGACTGACATAAACTGATGGGAAGAGAACACTTGGAAGAACAAGAGTACAAAGAAACAAGGTATTAAAACAAAATCTCAAGACGTAGTTTGAGAGAATGTGGGTTTAAATTATCTGACCCAGAACAAAAGAAGATAGTGGACACTTCTGAAGATGGCCATTGTCGTTTTGCTTGTGAAAGATAAGAATTTCTTCACTGGTTAAGCCACTACTATTATGTCAAGAACCTCGCAACATTGGGCTAATGTTTTTGTTTGTTTGCTTGTATGTATGTATGTTTGTTTGTTTGTTTGTTTGTTCGCTCTGGGAAGTTGGGTGTGCGGATCGGAGCAGGAAGCGATTTGCTTAGGATGGAGTTATTTTGTTCCAATGTCGAACCCGAATACCCGGAATCGGTTACCAAAGCGTTATATATGTGTTTCGAAACGGCAGTTAATTCTGAGGACTTCATAAATAAAAGTCGCAACACAGTTGCTATTGTCCACAGTTAGCTTCACTATGCCTGTCGATCGGCATGTCAGTCAATCACACAGAATTGGAAACTCTCACTCAACTTTATCAGTTCATGTCAATTTTAATAACCAAGTCTGAAAATGGGGTACTCCGCTTCGCAGCACAGAGATTCTGCCAACTCCGTCACTACGTTCTAAATATTACAGCCCTCACGCTTCGTGCGTATGTGCAATGTATTACATATAGGTTGGGGTGGCCTCCAACAGCGTAACAGCGTCGAAAAGCTGCATGAAAATTGGCCAAAAACGGGAACGCAAAACAGATAGGGCACGGGTCTCAAGAGCGAAAGAGACAGTACTCTAAAGAGGATGTTGGCAAAGAAAACACATTGCCAGTGGTACCAAACGTGCAGAAGACGAAACAAAAATCTGTACAGGAGCGTGATCTGCCCCTTCCGTCTGTAAAAGAATTGTATTAAATTTATGAAAATATTTCGAACTTCAAAATACATCTAATTTCGTGAAAATTAGTGTTTGTTTTTTAAACAACTTCTTTCCGATTAAAAAACGAATAAAAAAATATATATACAGCTCCCTTTCAGTTTCTAAAATTTATTAATACAAAAATCTTTTATGTACTTAGATATTTTACAAAACAAACCATCAGCAGAAGAAGCAAATTGAAGTAAGGTATTTCCACACAATTTCGACAAATAACAATCACAGTCAAAGGCCGATTCTTCTGAATCCTCTGGTTACAAATTTTGTGGTCTTCATTTACGAAGTTAAATCATTTTCTCATTACTTCCATTTCATTTCCATTAATAGACACTTGGTCACTGCAGGCCTTTTCCAAAGAAAGGCGAGCTACAACAGACACAGTTCTACCAGAAGTGTACGTTGAGTCCATCACCGAATTATACTGTACTTTTAATATTCCTATGAAATCTGAATTTAATACGAATTCACTGAACTGCAATACAGAGAAGGAACGGTTCTGATTATGTGCCACTCCTCTGCCAAGTCAGTTACAAGCACCATCTACTCACAAGGCAATATCCACCATCTGTTGTAATCAATAATGTTTCCTGCAGCAACATTCGTGACACCGAATTTCTCTTTAGTGAATCATTTTTGTGCTTTTAACAGTTGATATTACTGCTTAGAAACTGTTGTCACGGCGGATAAACGTCTTTGATGTACTAAAGCCGTTTATCACAGAGGAGCAAACCGTGTCCATGGATAGGAACACAGTAAAACGTTTCACTTGGCCCTTAGGGGGTCTGTAAATACCGAAGTGCCTAAAAACTGTATGGGTACTATTCTGGCCAGGGTATATGATAGAAATGTGTAGCTGTGACATTTGTGGCACGAAAATGTAAAGAAATATAGTTATTCAGAGAGGAGTGTACGTCATTTGAGCCATTCCCAGCCACGCCTCACCGCTAGAGAGGGACGTGCTTACTGTCCTAAAGGTCATGCATGCGAAATATTTAGAGCTGCTTAAGATAACAAGACATTACGTGAGAAACTGGTGGATTTTTTATGCAAAGGATGCAAATTCCCCAACACAGCAGCTCTTTCTTGAAACTTTTTTTTTGTTATCTCTTCAATTTCTCGTAAGACGTTTCGAAGCCTTGTTTTTCGGACCAAAAACCCCAGCTGTAGTCACGCGTTCAGCCACGCCATTAAGAGAAAGACAACGCGTCTTTTGCAAAAAGTTTTAAAAGCTAAAGAAATGGATCTAAAAATCGTCCAAAAGAAAAATCAGAATTCTCGAAAATAATTTCGGGAATAATTTTTCCTTAGATTTTGAGGTCGGGATATTTCGATGGAGACCGATGCATTCCTTTGACATCAAGTGTCATTTCAAAGGTAATATTTTGAGTGCCTGTACAGTGGACCTCCTTAGTGGGATAATTCAACCTGATTAAATAATTTTAAAGCATCTACCGTGATACGTCTGGATCCGATGGTGAACCCCTCACGACTTTATGGGCGACGTTCTTTGTCTTCAAGTACATAACCACATATTTCAGCAAGTGACCTGTGCAGACTTTTGAACGTCATTTTGCAAATTGTCAGTCGGCTTTCATCACACATAACGCTGCCAACAAAACTAGGTCCCTCTCATTAGGAACTTCTCCGCTGTACAATATTCGTATCTACTGAGCCCTGCAGGCAAACATTTTAACAATAACTGACTTAATATGGCGAAAAGTTCAATCATTTCTAATTGTCTCTCTCTTCTAGAAATTTTGTGGCTACATGAACATAAAATTTCCGAAGCTCACAATAATATCAGTAAACATAAGCCATCTGCAGGGACGTAACAAATGCGAAGCTTTAGCGTGGAACATATTTGCAGAGTAGCGGCGACGACACAGACTTCACACGATGTTGATACACGTCGTAATTCCCGCACTTCAGCATTTTTGGTTACATTTCAAATATAATTATTTTTATTTCTCACAACTTCCACGCACGCACTTTTAACCACAATACCTCAACTTCACTCTCAGTGTTGCCTGTAATTCTGGAATACGTCTGTGTCAACATCATCAAATATTTGTGGCAAAAAGAAAGTTCGGTGCAGAAAATCATATGCTGCAACTCAACATCTAGCGCTCCTGATGATAGGCTTATGTACGAAACATGTCGAGCTAAGAATACATTAATAAAATTGCCTAGCTGCATCAAGTTGGCATTTCACTTTATTTCATGAGGAAGATGCACGGTCAAACAACCATCAGATTACTGTATATTCCTTCCAAACGCAGATATATATCAACCAGATTATACGACGTCATGTTCCGGAAGATTAAGACACTTTCATGTTGACTCTTAGTGGAATGTGACTAACACATACATTTACAATCTAACGCGTGCAAAACAATACCGAATAAAGACATACCAACGGTGCATAAAGTCATATCAACTGACAAGTTTTGATTTACATAAATGTAAGCGGAAGAGAAAATATTTCGTATATTTCTTTGAAGTTAATTACTCCCCTAACCTCAGGTTATCTCACAATGTTTAAGGCGTCCAAGACGGGGTAATACTTATATTTTCATCTACTGGTTTTTGATAAACTTGTAATGCTGTTGGTGAGTACCAACGCATCGGAGGAAAATACCTCCACGTTCAGGATACTCATTCAGTAGCGCATAACGTTTTGCCATAAATTGGAAGACAATACGAATTTTTAACATCCTATTTACAGAGCATCATGCTTTAGGAATATGTCGTAGGATAATATTAAAATATACATCCACGGAAGTATTAAATATGTGAAGTGACTGGCACAATATGTGAAGTGACTGGCACAATATGTGAAGTGACTGGCACAATATGTGAAGTGACTGGCACAATATCAGTACAGATATAAAAGGCGAATTTACATGAACACACAAGTATTAATGCTCCTTAAAGGCAAATTTATTTATCAGGAACATCAAATACCACGTGATCTGAGTAGGATACATGCCATGAAATTCTGAAGTTGATAGGAACGTTATTTTCTATTATGACTGTACTTCTTGTTTTTAAAGACCTTTTTTGGAATTCTAAATTTCAAAAGAATCGTGCTTGAAAGCAAATGCCCATTTTATTTTTACACACAAATACAAGCTACTGTTCATCAAATGCCCTATTCCACAATTTTCCGATCACAGGATCAATCACGCTGAATTTAGTTAAAGGAGGGAAGGAAATGTTTGGAACCGTTTGAATAGTAAAGAGATTACGGATGGAATGGAATGTGATGCTAGAAATCTGCTGAATGGTCCTTTGTGTCGTAATATAACTGCAAACAGAAAGAGAGATAAGGCTGAAAGAAAGAGAGAAACAAGAAATTCAATAACCTCTGTTTTGGGAGCGACGGTAATGGAGAATACAGACAACAAAGATACAGACAAAGATAGACCTTTCTCCGTTAATACCGGCTGAAACCGAAATACGTGGTTGAGAAATCTGCACTTCGAATTCGTATTGGGTGCCTGGGCCAAAGTTATGACCCAGTCCCTCCAGAGAACTAGCTAAGGGGGCCGGGAACGGTTCCATTACAATACCAATTCTGGGACTACCAAATTTCCAAGTCACAGTAGAAGGCCCCAATGTAAAGAATGAGGATGGGATAAATGACCTGCCTGGGCAGGGCTCTGGCATGCCTCGCGAAGCCGTGACAGACGAGTATGGCAGATTCGGTAGAATCACGAATAACAGGGCAAAATCAAAGAAATTTGGAAAAGAACCGAACCTCGTGCCACTCTGTCGTCCACAAATGCACCATGAAATCACTTGCTGCGAGGCGAGGAGTCAGCAAATAAATGCCTGTGTTATATTACGGCCCCATTCAAAAAGCAGTTCATTACTTAAAATACTATCCGCTAGTACAAAACAAAAATATAGCTTTTAGAACGAATAATTTAAAAGAAAACCAAAATGTATCGCCACCTGAAGGAAAAATGTGGTTAGCGATGTTGTTTATTTGACAATTCTGCATCAGTCACAGGGGATCTGAGATGGAGTAGTCGGTCTAGCATCTCGATACGGACTAGAAGGCTCGGGGTACGAACACCGGTGGGAGCAAGAGATTTCCTCTTCTCCATACACCCGTCCAGACCGGCCATGAGGCCTAGTCAGTCTCCAGAACTACAAGCATCAGGGCTCATTCCCGGCGGCAAAGCGTTCGGGGCGTGGCGTTGACCACCCATTCCATCTGGCGCTGAGGTTAAAAATGAGCACAGCGATACCGCTACTCTCCCCCTGTGCAAAACCTCTACCTGTATAATTTTTCCCGAACAGTGGATGAAACAGTCGTGAATTGTTAAATGGTTTAGACAACTAATTAAAAACAATATTCCAGATGGCCGCAGAAATTTGGTTCAATTCTTGCCCAGAAAAAAAAAGTGACTCACCAAAACTCGTATAAAATGAGTAGCGCGCGTGTTTCGAGGGAGGTGAAAGCCAATAATACTCCCCCAGTCGTTTCGGCGGCACGCTGCTTAATTAAGCACAAGAACAAATTTGTAGTTACTCTTCACGACCGTAACAGTATCCACCTGAACACACCACACCCCTGAGGCACAATGCTACGGGACACACTTCAACTATGGAAGTCTTCGATTACTTGAATACTATTTTATGGGGTTCTCTCGACGGTGTATGACATCTGAATTCACTGATTTTATAGACTTTACCTTTCGTACATACTAAAATTTAATGCAATGCTTCATTTCAGGGACAGGGTCAGTCCCTCCCTTCAGCGTAGCCTCTTCCAAAACAAATGATACCTTGCACAATTTTAGGCTTTCACCTAGGCGCAAACGAGACCTGCCATCTTCTGGGATTTTGCGCAGCGCAGAATGAAAGTTTCTTGTCGACATTTCGGGACAACCTATCGGTCCCATCGTCAAGGGTCAATGGGTCCAAGATGGGATAGATTGTCCCGAAATGTCTGCATAAAATCCCTAAAGAGTGCATACCTTCAATATTAGTGCATCATAATTTTTTACACTGTGGCTGGACACGGATTACAGACAAATTAATAAATACAGCATATTTCGACAAAAGGTACGTTGTATTTACTAATTTGACTCTAAGCCATGTTCAATCACAGCGTAAATAATTATTGTGTAGTAACATTTGTTTAAAAAATGCAAAACCGAGGACGGAGACCGATCCTGTACCCGAAACGAAGTATAGGTAAAGGTAAAGATAAAAATACATCCCACTGCAGGCCTGAACAGACCCTTACGGCTTTAGTATGTCGAGACTCCCATAATTTTCTAGACAGTCAGCACACGAAGGTGGTAAGGTTGTCAACCGTACGCACCGGCCGCCTTTACTCCCCCACGAGGTATTGCTGGTACTCTTTCTGTTAGAGGCTGAGTCGACCCGATGGCCATAGTGCGGCCGGAAGCATGATGTCAATGAAAATTTCGAAAGATCCCATCGGGAATCAAACCCACGACCTGCCAGCTTGTAAACGCAGGGCCTCAACCAACTGCGCCACCGCGTACCCCGGAAACTTAGTAGTGCTTTAATTTTAATACATACGGCGGAAAAGGTCCATAAAATCAAGGTCATTTTTAGAGTTTAGTACAGATAAATATCCTGCATGGGTTTTTACAGCTATGAAAGGGCACAAAACAGGTGTAGGGCTCTCCGTAACCGGCAGCGGGCACTGTCTAATGGACAGCCGGTATGTCATGGTCACCCAGTTTATGTGGCAGCCTGTACTTGCGATTGATCTGTGGATCCCGAGCACTGCAAGTGGATAGAAACCGCCACCCAATGTAGTAATATAATTGCACTACTTGTTCCACGTAATTTACGGTTATTGCCTCGCGCATGAGGGCCAGGAGTGAGGAGGAGGAACGTCCTTCCCGTCTGACCAATACCAGACTCGTGTATTTCTGTACCGTCATTTGCATGTGGCGATATCGGGCACTCTGATACAATGAAGGAACGAACAACGGAAAAACATTCCGAAGAACGGGAGACCTAGAATCAGCACTGCCTGTCCAGCAACTGAAATATCAGTCCGAGAAGACTGTATTAAATTTCGGTGTAGTTTTGTGTCAGATTGGGGAGCCGGGAAGGCTCAGTCGGTATAGCGACTCGCTACGGGATGGACGGTCCGGGGATCGAACCCCGGTGAGGTCGAGATTTTCCGCATCCATTCAGATTGGCTCTGAGGCCCACCCAGCCTCGATACAATGAGTACCGGGTCTTTCCCGGGGTAAAGCGGCCGGGGAGTAGCGTTGAACACACACCCCATCTACCGCCGAGGTTTAAGAAAGAGTAGAGCTATACCTCTACTCTCACTCTGGGACTTCGTGGCCTGTTCTAGGGTGAAATTTACCTTTACTTTATCTTTTGTGCCAGTTTACATCAAATCTTCTTGCGATTTTCTCAAATATGCATGGAAACAAACTGTGTGAATCTTATGTTTATTGGACCGTGCATCATCTTGATAGTCGAATAAAGAGAGACCAACTTGATGTCACTTGCTTTCTTATTTCCTTATTTACTGCTCAACATGTTTCGGATGTTAATACATCCATCCTCAGGAGCCTGCGACTTATCTGATGCGTTATTACGTGGGTTGTATTGTTCTAGTTCGATGTGTGTTGGTGTTATGTTGTGGTATGGCTGGGGTGGTGTGGTATCCGTATGCAGGCTTAGGATGGATGTATTAACATCCGAAACATGTTGAGCAGTAAATAAGGAAATAATAAAGCAAGTGACATCAAGTTGGTCTCTCTTTATTCAAACTGTGTGAAGTTTGACAAAATTAGCAAGAATATTCTTATGTAACCTGGCAAATAAGCCTATACTGAAATTTAATAAAATCCTAATACTGTACATATTCCGTGCAACTATATTACATTCATAACGCTTAATATCAACTAGTCGCACGTTTTTACTGCTATTTATTGTTCCGACATGTTTCGGCCTCAGTTCTTGGCCAACGTAGGCGTATAGATTATTACCCGGAACAAGAGGAACCTGAAACCGGTTTCCGGAACAATTTCATTTGGATAAAGGTTAAACACAGATGTGTGGATACAACAGATTACATCAGTGTCCACTTGTTATAATTTGGTATTTTAAAATAAACAGGCTGGTATTGAAAAAATTAATATAAAGGATTTCAATATTTTAATTTTAATTAAAATCTCAATTGTACATGTAAACTGCTACCAAATAAGTTGACACACAACCTGCACACATCGGGAAAAAACACGAGCTCCCTGAAGGTAGCCAAGAATTGAGTCCGAAATATGTCTGAACAATAATTAATAAATTAAAACACGGTTTCTATAGTAAAAACCAACCGGATGCATCAATTTTGAATGGAAGCATCACGATGTGCTCTCAACGTAATATAATATTATATAGTGTACGTCAGCACCATCACTTTATTATATAAGGTAATACAAGGCTACATGTATAGTACATGTATACCTAGTCATCTTCAGGCCTATATTAACAGTTGTGTTACCAGATGCTGTGCACACTCTGGGATCCCATCGTGTTTACATTCCGTGGAATATATCTAATTAAAACGTTTTAATGTGTGCTGAAGTACACTATATAATATTATACCAGATGCATCAATGTATCAAATTTATTTCATTCTGGAATAACACTCTACATGTTTCGGACGGTCTTTCCGTCCAACATCAGGAGTTCAAGACTGTACATACTGCAACAGACAAATGTCAAACAGATAGTGCTGTATGTACAGTCTTGAACTCCTGATGAAGGACGGAAAAACCGTCCGAAACATGTAGAGTGTCATTCCAAAATAAAATAAATTTGATACATTGGTGTATCTAGTTGGTTTTACTATAGAAATCTGGAAAGGGTATGTAGTCAAATACAACTATGTCAATTAAGATGTTTTACTGACTATACTAGACAACTACGATGTACATGTTTCGGCCTTTACTGGCCATCTTCAGGTTGTCTTCGAGAGAACTTAAGGTCCTACTATATATATATAAGTTCCCTTGAAGAAACCCGAAGATGGTCAGTAAAGGCCGAAACATGTAGTTGTATAGTCAGTAAAACATCTTAATTGACATAGTTGTGTTTGACTACTTACCCTTTCCAATTTTCACACACACAACGGGGATGACACACTTCCAAGTCGTACTATAGAAATATATTACGATGCACGGCCCTATGAACGTCAAATTGTCAAACAATTTGGCATTAAATGTTATGTACTAACAACACCTTCTTGGAGTGACAGACGCGTCTTGTGGTTCAAGTAAACCAGCGTTTCAGCTAATTATACCTTCTACAATAATCAGGATTCTGATGTTATTCAATCATCACAACCCTGCTGTATGTACGTGTATAATGTGCTTGTACTTCTTTGTAGCAGGGGCAGGCGCACCTCTCTAACATTTTATAGCACGAATGATTTCACAAAGTCCCTGGCTTTTGACCAGCGAGCCTGGGATGAAGTCACGAGTGTCGCGCAACCATGAGCACGTAGATAAGAGAAGAGAATGTTAGCATAAGATGCTGCTTGTTTCGTATAGTCAGTTTTCGCCGTTATGAATCCGTAAATCTGTTGTAGCTCGCACTGTCGCTGCAATGAAAAGTACAGATATTCACTTTGTTACATGCAGTCTCTACTTGTCTGAGCAGTTAGTTGAGACCCGCGTTGAATGTCGTTAAGCAAAATTAGGGGACTCTTTGGAAGTAATCCACCTACTTCTTTACATATCCGTAATGGAAAATATCTGTAGTAATGCAATGAGGACGAGCACTGAAGGGTACGACAACAGACCGGAATACATAATTTATCTCAGTATTTAACCAACTTGATGCACAAAATTTGTTTCACAATAAGTTTTATTTCATGCCTCTACATGTTTCGAGCACATGGTGCTCGAAACATGTAGAGGCATGAAATAAACTTATTGTAAAACAAAACTTTTGTGCATCAAGTTGGTTAATTACTGAGATAAATATACTGAGATGCACGGTCAGCAAAACGTCAAAATTCGGAATATGTAAGTTCCATGCAAAGGATATTGCTGTACAAGACCAGCTATTTGAAGTACAGTTGTATAATTAACACACGTTAAATTAAACTGCGTGAGGTTAACAAACATTTAATGTCAAAGTAAATAAGTATAAGGCCTTTGACTGTAACCTGGGATAGCTTTGGTAGTAAAGTTACTAGCTACGGACAGAGTGTCTGCTGTAGGGACAAGATTATTGATTCTTACGGCATTTAATGACGCTTTTACAACTCATTTTTACATCTCACGATACTGCAACACGATTGCAGTTTCCAGCACGTGCATAGCGAATAAAATTACGAAGTGAATAATTCGTAAATTCCTCATGAAAAATGTATATAAAAGCAGATGTCATTGTCATCTGTATTCAGAAGTAAGAACCAATTCGTGCCAACTATGAGTATAAAGAGTACCGAGGTACGGTTGTAATACAACTCCGTCTCGTACCCCTTCGAGATATAATAAATACGCCATGGAGCAGAGTCCTTCTTGAGAAGCTAACTGGTTTGCAGCTAGTCAAGAAATTCCCCGCATTTCACGGAACCCGAAGTTTCATTACCGCACTCACAAGCGCCCGCCAACTGTCTCTATCCTAGGCCAGCTCAATCCAGTCCATACACCCACATCCCACCTCCTGGAGATCCATCCTAATATTATCCACCCATTTACACCTAGGTCTCCCCAGTGGTCTCTATCCCTCCGGTTCCCCCACAAAGATTCTATACACCCCCTCTCCTCACCCATACGGCCAAAAGCCCAGCCCATCTCATTCTTCTATAATTTATCACCCGCACAATATTGGGTGAGGAGTACAAATAAATAAATAAAATTAAAAAATAAAAAGAAGACTCCGTCAGCAGTTTACAGGACAAATATTTATATTAACTGCAACTTTAACGCGCGAATTTGTGACGACTACTGAAAGCGGCTGTACGATGAACATATGGCTTTAAGAAAAGCGGAAAGAAAATACTGTGAAAAGGAAATGCTCCATTTGCTATCTTGAGGTCCCTGCAGATTTCAGCTGACGTCACAGACAGGAAGAAAACTTTTGAGTGAGCTTAGGTGACATAAATCTCATATTACAGTTCTGCATGTAACACCTGTAAGTCTTAATACGAAATAAAGAAATGAGTATTCATATAGCCCCATTAGAGACTCTCAACATATCCATAATATTGCACAACTTCATCGGGAATTTCCTTTCTTAATTCCACTTATAGAAACGTAAAGGAGAAAGAAAAGCTAAATTATTTCCCATGCCTAAACTCCAAACCAAAATGGCATATAATCAGAGGGGGTAAAATTCTAAGCAATCTACACCTCAACAATGGATCGAGTGGTCAGATTAAAATCTCTGGCCGATTTACTATCTGGTAAAGTCCCTGGTACTCACTGGATTAGGATGTCTTGGCCGCAAAACCGGTCTACCGGCCAGTGCAAAGTAATGTATTTTTTATTTTGCTGTACATGGGGACCCGGACGCTCAGCACGTAGCCTGCATTGACTGTCCTATAACCTGGAGATCACACACTTACCGCAATAGTCGGGAAGCCAGAGGGTTGTGGGCTTGCAGCCTGCACGTATCCCGCCACACTATCGGCCGCACTTGAGCTGTACATGTCGATGGGACCGGGCGAGTTGGCCGGGGGAAAGCCCCCCCGAGAGTTGGCCGCTGCCGCTGCCGCCGCCGCCGCGTGTGGGGAAGCGGGGGGACCGAATCCTTGCGCCGCCGCTGCTGCCGCAGCCTGGTAGTTGTTCATCACTGCAAAGGAAACGGAGAAGTGCCGTTGGTGGGGTGGAGGAGGTGCATCAGCAGTCCCAGGTGCGGCCCCCGCTGCCGCCGCCACTGGTTGATGCGACTGCCATCTTGCGGTCGCCGGGGTCCCTTCAGAGACAATGAGACAACAAGCACACAAAAGAACAGTCACACGATCAAACCACCAGCCACGACATAGAAACACAACAGTGTGTTAGGTTCGTTGACTGCGTCCTGGAAACTGCAGTTCTTCGTGGCACCATGTTGCAAGGGCACAGCAGATCTAATTCACGGAGTGGTGCATTCAAAAACTTCTTAAATAATTCCGTAAGAGGGATGCGAAATTATCCACAAAGAGAAATCTGAATATAATTTGATTCGAATGTATGGCCACATATGAAATATTCGTCTGCAAAGAAACACTACGTTAAAATGCTGCCACTTATTTTTACAGCAGGAACTCCTGATAGGCTACATTACTAATGTGCATTTCGGGATATTTGTTTCTAATTCGGTCACATGATTTTACGCGAAAGTTCGGTCGACGTAACTTTAATACAGTAAACTCAATTGAAGTGTCTTATGAATTGAGTGTTGACACAAACTGAATGTTCGTACCCAGACATTTGGATAGTTTTAGTGTGTCTCATTAAGGGAAAGCCCTCATATTACATGCTCAAACTCTCAACACAGTGTAATGTGAGTAACTGGCAACATTCTGACAGTTTGAGTCCACATTCGACAAAGTATTACGTAATAATATAAACAGCCAACTAGATGCGACAATAATAATTTTATTAATAATATCAATCAGCTCAACATGTTTCGGGCGATAATTTCGCCCATCCTCAGGAACACTAGACTGTGTTTACAGCTTGTGGTATAATGCACCGACGATTCTGCCTGCTGGAAGCATCGTCGGTGCATTATACCACAAGCTGCAAACACAGTCTAGTGTTCCTGAGGATGGGCGAAATTATCGCCCGAAACATGTTGAGCTGATTTATATTATTAATAAAATTATTATTGTTGCATCTAGTTGGCTGTTTATATTATTGTATCAATGACGCACGGTCACACAAACATCTAAAGTATTACGTGTATCATCAGCAAAAATAAGAAAATTTGTGTACGAAATATTTACATTTGATGCCATGAATCTTCGTTTAAATTCAGAATTTTTGTTTCTCATCAAACGTGTTAAGCGGTGTAAACATATTCTGCAATTATTTCCTTATATCCATGGTCCAAAAAGCACAATTTCCTCAACCAAATTTCATGTCGTTACTTGAAGTCACATGAGGCTAATTTCTAATTATGTCTATATGACGCTGTTCAAAGTACAGAGCCTTCGCGAAATAACGTGAAAGTTAACCCGTGCATCATTTGAGCGACTGCTGGGACGATCATCTGAATTTTGCCTTACTGTCAACTTTCCGGACATCAGTTAAAGTCACGAACAAGCAAGCGTACAATAAATTTTGTGACGTCATAACACGCGATAGAAGTCAGAATTAACACTTCTCCGTGTATTTAGACCCCAAATTTTTACCTCTTATCCACTTTAGTAACAAGGGTTAGAAGCAGGGGACACCAAGTGAGAGGAAAAAGATCCAGAATTGTCTTGCTCGTTTCATAACATGCTTAGGAACCGTGCGAAATGCACAAACGCTATCATAAAAGCCAAGGCCATAAAAAACTGCACAAAGCACATATAAAAACATACACATTAATGATAGAGGGAGAGAAGTGTTAGTTGTTTTGGTGTAGGAACGGATGGGGCGGGGTGACGGGAGGGCATTATCAAAACCATTTATCACAAAGATAGCAAAACCAACACACACATTAGCCACGTTTGTATGAATGATGGCGGTTTAGGCTTTGTGTATTCCCACTGTTTGTACAGCAGCTTCAATGGCAAACCATATTCACGCAAAATTAACTCCTTACATGCAAATCGAATGGAATGTTATATTATGACTTTATTCTGACTCGTTTTGTTCTGTTTTAATCTCGCAGATAAGCTTGCGTAGGTTCGTGTTTTGAAACCTGTGAAGTACGCATGACATGTCCACAATTTGCAGATATGTGAAGACAATATATGATTTGGAATAAAATTCACGGCAGTGGGAACGATGAGATTTCCGAATATCATCTGTTCATTCGAAGTTAACTGCGACGTGTTAGGGGGTAAAGTAGATATTTCTCAAGGAAAGAAATTACATACAAAACTATTCTGATGGTTCTTGGACAGGCAGAGATTAGACAAATTTATACCCTTTTAAATTTTAAATTTAAAAAATGTTATTGTCAACTTTGGCGACCGTTGTAGCACAGTGGTTACGGTGCTGTGCTACAAATCGGAAGGTCGCTGGTTCGATCCCAGCTATTGTCATTTAAATTTTTCATTGCTATAAAATCCTTCCGATCGCACTATGGCCCTGAGGTCGACTCAGCCTCCAACGGAAATGAGTACCAGGAACATTTCCTGGGGATAAAGGTGACCGGTGCGTAAGGCTGACAACCTTACCACCATCCTGTGCCGTTGTCATGAAATCTGGAAATCTTAACTTCCTGGAACCCTCTGGGCTGCTTTACCTTTTAATGTCAAATTTTCTTCTAGATACTGACTTTGTTAAGATTACTTAAGATGAAAGTATAGCAGCTCTAAAGGTAAAGTGATCCCGTTACAGGTCCGGTGTGGCCCAGAGGGTGGGTAGAGGTATAGCTCTACTCTTCCATGACCGCGGCACTAGAAGGGGGTGAATGGTCAGCAGCACGCCCCGGCCGCACTTTACCCCCGGGAAAGACCCGGTGCCCATTTTACAGGAGGCTGAGTGGGCCTCAGGGCCGGTCTGGACGGGCGGAAAATCTCGCCCCCACCGGGATTCGATCGTATAACAACTCTAGCCGCAAAATATATCGCATCGTGAACACGTGGATGAATAAATATAGAATAAACATAAACCCAATTTGTGCGTTATTTGATGTTTCAGTTCTGTTAGGATGTGACGCTGTCACCCTTGGTTAGTTGTTCCCGATGTATAGAAGAAACAGTGTTTTCGAAACGTCGGGAACCACTAACCCAGCGACATATCCCAGAAGACATCAATCTCCATGCAGCTAGTTTTATATTACTGTGAATAATAATGTAACACAATATGGGACTATTGTTAATAATATCAAAGATTCGATTCGAGTATGGGATTGTAATATATCTTAATTTCTGAGTTAATTAAATACCTGTTCTTAATCGAATATGCTACATTTCGTCATATGGTACGAAAACTGTGCATGATAATCCGAGAAAATATAAAAAACAATCACTGTGATCCATTAAGTTGCTGTGCCAGGACCTGAAGGATCAGATAGTGTTGCAGAACCTTACACTAGGAGAGTGTCAAATTGTTTTACTTTAACGCCTGAAAGAAAAATCTGAAGGACATGGAAAATAAGGCACTAACCGCAGTCTGTCAGTACGGGTTGGAAGGGACTGCAGAATACGATAATGCCCCGTTATTGGTATTGAGGATATGAAGTATGACACTGTCCGAATATTTCTGTGGAGGTCACGAAGAATAAGACACTGATTTCATACTCTACCGGAAGGCCCGAATAAAATACATTATGCAAATAGTTTTAGCTGTATTTGTTGTGCAAGTATATTAAATTAAACGCTATTTAATGAAGCACCATATTAGTACACACATTAAATAAATATGTTCTTCCCAGCAGCCTTCGATCATTTCATAATCATCATCGGAAACGTGACATCACACACAAGACAGCCCTGCGTATTTCCACCAACATTCAATCTAACGAAAATGAGATAAATCTTATAAATTCCTCATTGAAGAATGCCGGTAACTCATTACAATGCAAGAGTTAATGGAAGGGAATAAGAAAATGTAAGACAGCATAAAGACGACACAAAAAAGACGAATTTCATAACGAGCGAGAGATACGACTAGATACAATTCCGCACTTTGTGAAACAACTTTCTTACAAAGTAAAATGAGTCTGACCCCCCAACTGGCGCCGTCAATTTTTCTTTTCTCTATTTAAGTCAAATTTAAAACGAGAGAGAACAGAAGGTTAGCAAAGAAACTATGCGAAGGCATTTGTAAGTTCGCTTAACTCTCTTGGCGTTCTTCAAAAGAAGACCTTTTTCAGGAAGAAGAACGGAGGAAAGAAGAAATAAATCGCAAATATTAGCCAAAGTACAGCTCCCTCCACTATGTCACATTCTGTAATGAAGTGTTTACACCGCATGAATTAGATATGCAAAATCACTGGAAGGCTATAAAACCTACGAAAACAACAAATCACGTGGCGACACAACAAATACCTATAGATGGGGGGGGGGAAATCTTAAGCCCACGTGCGTAAATCAGCACGCAATAACATGTAACTTAAACTTCACTCGAAGTGATGATGACGATGATGGTGATAACGTTTACATGAAGTGAATGAAACTTTAAAAAGAGTGAAATTAAGTTATTTATATTACATGCAGAGAGTGTACAATCAATAAAGAAAATGCCTACGTAGTATCGATGACGTAATATCGCAAGATATCACAAACCCGATACTCAGGATCATGAGGACGGCGAAATATCGCACATCATTATACATACTGGCAAAACAGCGACCAAAAAGCATAAACGTAGGGTTACCTGTCTTCATTTTGTTTCGTAAGTAAGTAATTTAAAAGAGCGGATGTAAAATTTGGGATCTTAATCATGCTGAAGCTGTCGGTAATGTACGAGCACTCTGACCGCTCCCTGTAAGCCTAATGCGGAATTATAAGCCCGCACATGTACTTACAGAATAATCCAAAAATAAATTTGTCCCAACTGTGTAAATTTGCCACGGTGAATGATACATTAGTTTAAACGGGAAAACGGCGCGCTCTAACTAAGGAAAGGAATGTTATTATTGCATCACAAGACAGATCAATGGGAAAGCAAAATAACAACAACCATACCTGCTAGATGTGGACGAAAAGTTGCATTAACAATTCAAAACAAATTTGTTACTGTATCATCTTTATCAAATGAAGCCAACTAGGTGCACACTACTTCTTAGTATATTTATTCCAACTTCTCTACATGTTTCGGGCATCTATGTGCCCATCATCAGGTGGCTGTCTGGTCTGCTGCAGCAGACCAGACAGCCATCCGTTCAGAGTGAAAAATAGTAGTGTCGCATAGATACAGCAATTTCCCCTAATGATGGGCACATAGTTGCCCGAACCATGTACAGAAGTTGAAATAAATATACCAAGAAGTAGTTTGCACCTAGTTGGCTTCATTTGAAAAAAGATTATACAGGGACGCAGGTCAACAAAACACAAAATTTGTTACTGTATGTATCACGTGCCTTAGCAATACGAGAGCCTGAATTTTAACGAAAGAGTGTACGTACGTCGTACAATTCTCAGCACAAACAACGATAATTTTCCTCCAAAACAAAAATACACTTGTCTTTGTAACGAAGAAATAACGGGTTTTGTGAGGCAGCAACAGATTTTCAAACTGCAGAGTGCTAATCTTTTTTAAGCCTGTAATGTGAATTATTCTTATTTTGTTACTACAGTTCGTGACCATATTGTGATCCGAATCAGCCAACTGTAAGGTCTGCTAAAACAGCAGAAAAGTGACAGTTTGAATTCCGATTGTTCGGGGTTCAGTTTTGTCCCAGCCGACGCGTTTCATTTCGGGTTGTTTCCATGTCGGTACGGAATGCGGTTAAGTGCGTATCTCTGCTTGCACAGGTGTCTTTCAGGCATTACTGTACCGAATTTGGCTATTTTGTTTGCGTATTCTTGAGCACTGTTATGTGAAGCAAGTACACACTGCGACACACCTTAACAATGAACGCTATAAACACGAGAAAATATGTTGCCATTATCGTAATCCGTGTAGTCCGAGTTTCCGGTAATTGCAGAATATCTTGATCCCGTTCACATCGAACTATAGAAATTCTAAACTCATGGTTCCGTGCATCGTAATTCAGTGTTAATAAAAATCCAACCAGATGCAACAGTATGCAGATATTTATTTACTGCAACGTCACTCTACATGTTTCGGGTGTTACAGCACCCATCATCAGGAGTACTAAAAACTGTAACCGCAGTCTCCGGTACAGGTCATAATACTGGTACAGCTACTTCCCTCCAACGTGGTCTGATCGGGACTGGTTTGTGCGATTCGCACAAACCAGTCCCAATCAGTATTATGACCTGTACCGGAGGCTGCGGTTACAGTTTTTAGTACTCCTGATGATGGGTGCTGTGACACCCGAAACATGTAGAGTGACGTTGCAGTAAATAAATATCTGCATACTGTTGCATCTGGTTGGGTTTTTATTAATATAGAAATTCTATTGCATTTCTTTCTTCTCCCCCCAGACGGAATTTCTGACAATATATCTAAATATTCTGCCGTTTCCTGAGTTTTTAAATCATTTTCCTGATGGCTCGTAACCTACATGCAAGCTCATGTATGGTCTAATATCCTTCAATATTCTCCATTTAATCAGACGATTACATATTTAAACAGTTTTTAAATGTATGTACTAGTACAGTGTACCCTGCTTTCTGCAGCTATTCAGTCGAATTACAGAATACATTTGCACTTTATATATATATACACACACACACAAATGCTACAGAAAAAAGTTATAATTTAGTAACTCGTATACAAATGTAAAATTTATTCTACCGATTGTGACCGTGGCGTGAAAATAAAGCGAAATGTAACATCATTAGGATCATGTAGTTCTTGTGTTATTGTCCGATATAGCGGTAGGAAGGAAGGGTCACAAAAAGGAGAAGGAACACAAAGGGTAACAACAATCTAACACAGTAAACACAAACACCTACGCACAAATGGAAGTATAAAATACCAGATTATCAAAACATGTACCGTTACAGAACTGTCGACTGTTCCTTACTTAATGCTAAACCTTGCATCACAGCTACAATAATATCAAAGTTAAAGAGACTCTGCATTTTGCACAGTGTGTACTTTGGTGTTTCGTGTGAAGAGAAGAACGAACAGATACATTTTATCTACACTTCAGATACATTTTATCTACACTTCAATGACCGGCTTGTCTTTTTCAATGACACGCCGCTTGCTATGAAGCTGGAACTGTTTCTATATCCGTTTTAGATGAGTTCAGGCTTCCAAATGCCAACACATAAATGTCACAGGATCTTGGGTGAGCAACTCAGACCTGGTTCAGTGATCAAACTGCGTCCTCTTATTGCAGACGAAGTTCTATTACACTGGTACATAATTCCACATTATCCACAATCGTAAACAACTTCCCTCAGATGCGTTTTAATAATATCAACGTGCCTATATTAAGATATTTCAAGTGTCTCCTTGTCACAAAATTTTCGAAATTTCCGTACGTAGCCAGTGATTTCTAAATTAAAACAATGTCAAGTACGAATTCCAAGATGGATGGTATTCCTACAGACATTTAACATTTGTAGAGGTTTCCGCGTTAGTCGTGTACAAGCGGTGAACCAGGCCAGGGCGGCTCGGTTGTACAAACATGTTCGTAGCGCCTTAAATTGTAGAGCGTTTAATTACTTAGCTTGCTATCGAATTTCCTGTTCCTGTGTACATGAAAGTACGAACAAAACGAAAGCCACTGTATTCCCATGCTTCATTAAGCATCACGACATGAACACGTATGTGGGAGTGGAGGTACATACCCATGCATTCCTCATCTTCACCTTAAATTGAAATTAATGGGTCAGCTTTATGCATCAGCAGGCTTACCAGTGAGGACAGACCTGGTTGACAGGAGGCAGAATGTATCCCATACCAATCTCGACGCTGCAGAGTATGGGAAACCTATGCCACTTGCTGGGAATCGAACCCGGAAACCTGGCCCGTGTCCATTCACTATACAAAGCTATTCCGGTCCTACGTGCAGTAAGGGAAAGGATAACATAACTGGCGTTTTTAATTCACAACACTCGGCCATGCTATAGAAATTCAGAGGGGAATTGTGAGCATTTCATATTATGGAAGTAGCCCCACTTTTACGTTTAAAAAATTAAACACCTCTTCCATGTACCACAGCAGTAATATTTAAAGGTACACGAGCAGTACCTGAAAAGGAGAACCAATTTAAACAGAGCAAACGCCTGCAGCACTCTGATTAGAATACACGGCATACAGCGATGTCCGAATTGTTGCAGAATGAGCGCGGCTCACTGAATTCTTCACGCGGAAGATGACATCCAGTGACATGTGTGTGCTATACCTACATTCAAACACCAACAGCATCCGCCATCCTTCCCCTTAATGGCAAACCTCAATTAAGAGCATACAAAGCGTACTTTGGTCTGTCTATCCATTCACAAGTTAAGGGACTTCACTTACATTTTTCGCATCTATCCACCCATTCGGTCGAGGCCAGTATGTACCACCTGATACGCTATACAGAACTCCGCACTTCTTCCGAACGGAGTAATTATGCGTTAAGTATAAAGCTAGGAACAAAGGAGACTATTTTCTGAATAAGCATGAAGTAAGTATTCTGTTTAATGGAGATTCAATATGGTTTCCGAAAGGAAGGTACAGCTAAACATGAAAAGTGTGACTACCTACACATTTTAGTTAAGCACAAAAATATTCGCAGCTCTTATGATGCCATTTAAGATAGCTTAACAAATCTGAATAATATAAATAACCGTTTATAAAGAATGTTAATTATACATTGAAATCATAATAAGATTTGGGTTTGAGATAATTTTGGGTTTCGGTGTTAATCCAGTCAATAAACTGTAACAGGGAATAAAATGTGAAACACATTACGACTATTATGTTTATTGGACTGTGCATCATCTTGATAGATGAGTAAAGAGAGACCAACTTGATGTCACTTGCTTTATTATTTCATTATTTACTGCTCAACATGTTTCGGATGTTAATACATCCATCCTCAGGAGCTTGCGACTTATTTGTTGAGTTATTTCGTGGGTTGTATTGCTCTGGTTCGATGCGTGTTGGTGTT
>Ga0136643_10001904_pt1 | contig 26352 bp, 10 predicted proteins | sample TergutLab28metaG_FD_96883 | JGI IMG/M metagenome (GOLD analysis project Ga0136643, IMG submission 96883) | Labiotermes labralis P1 segment gut microbial communities from Petit-Saut dam, French Guiana - Lab288 P1 (version 3) (version 3) | ecosystem: Host-associated > Arthropoda: Insects >... | reverse complement strand
TACCTCTATGTCAAAATGGCTTATTTCACTTTATAAATTAAATTAAATTAACCTTTTTTTTAATAACCACTAAGTTTAATTCCTTGGCTTTCATTTATGTCACAGTATGTATGGGAGATCGCACGGCGTTTTGCAGAGAAACTGGATAAGCGTACTCAGTACTACGAAAAAACTGGAGAAATGTTAGATAAAAGTGGTTTGTTTCGAAGGCCTACGTACACATTGCCTTCCTCCACTTCGGGATTTCCTGATCAGTATGTTGTAGAAAATAGGCTCTGCAGTGAAATGTAGAAATTGGTATGTAACATGCCTTTCGACAGGCTACAATTTCTGCTTGAGATGTGATTCGATTCACTGAATCTCTGAAGAAGAACGAAAGCAATACATTTAGTTTCTACTCCGTCTGATTTACTGATATCAGAAAAGGGTTTATAAAGTGAATTAAATTTAGTGAAATCTTACGAAGTAAATTTTTTGCTTTGGCTAATCCTGAATTATTACATGCAGTAATATTTTATCCTCTGCTGTACTTTTAAATTTGCTGAACATTCACCTTCTGGCTGACATTGGCTATTATAAAGCATACAAAACCCTACATAATGAAGGGAAAACTTAATAAACAACAGCTACTGTGTGTGTAATTTTTCGATATTTTTATGCTAAAATTAAGATATTTGTTTCGAGTTTGAATTAGTTTTTCATATTTCATAACGTGTCCTGACTCGTCAAAGTTCCGCCTACGCTGATGTTTCGGACATTAAACGAGTCATTGAAGGAATTTGTAGTTTTTGAATCCCGTTGTGACACATATCAAATTTAAAACTATTCCGTCGACCAAAACCCAATTTTTTTTTTCATTTACTTAATATTTAATACATCATGATTTGTAACACTTGATGATGGCCACGCAGGCTGAAAAATGTCTATAATAAAATACATAACTGAAATAATTGAGTTGATTTCAATGGCTTATTTGCTAATTTGAACTGTAAAAGGACTGTGGCCTCTCTCAAGGCGCTGTAAAGAGTACTGGACTATAAGATGACCTCGATACTTGGTACGGGCAATTCATCAGTCATGCACCTCAGCTGACTTCATTTACGAGTATAAGAGACGCTTCCTAATGGAAAATTAATTCCAGCACTCTCAGAATGTTAATTTTGGCACATGTTCGCCCAGTTTCATGCTTAACACTAGGCATTTACTGCATTCGTAACGTATCACGTAACTCGGGTTTAATTGGCATCGGAATACATGTTTAATGAGGAAAGAAGAGCACAATATTTTTATAAGTATCATGTTGCACGCCGTGATGAAATAATATTATTTACAGAGCTCGGAAGGCTCACGTATATTGTGTTTCGCTAAAACCAGTGGCAAGCAATTATTTTTTGCAAGACTTTCGCAAAAGTATGTCTCCTACATGAACTGAAGGCACACAGAGGGAACACAATCTCGGCCTCGGTGCGAGATGGTGTTGGGTGGTCAACATCGTGCTCCGGCCAGTTTACCTCCGAGGAAGACCCGCGGTACCCATTGACGGGGCGGCTGGGTGGGCCCCTACTTGTCCTATACTGTATTAACCTTCCCACTTAATTAGCACACTAACTAATGCACATACATACAATTTTTACATTAAAACATTTAAAATCGCCCCAACATATTTCGATCCTAAGATCGTCTTCAGGGAGTTACACTGTTCCTTGCTAAAGTCACATTTTTAAAAACACTCACTGATTAATTTTCTTATATTAACTTGGTGCTGTGGCAGCATGCTAATTAAATGGCTCTACGAAATGCACAGTGCAACGATAAATATACCCTTCCCACTATCACAACCAGCTTACACTTCTTCTATAATCCTAAATTTTGAACGAGAAAGGTCATCCAGAACGACGTTACCTATTTATTAACCACAAGGTGACATATACTGTCATCATTACACAGAAATGTTTAACATAAGTCTTTATACAACGTCTTTAAAACTGAATAGTATAAAAGACAAAGATTTCTTGCTCTTTGTAGTCGGATATCTCTAGTCTGATCATTGTTGGAACGACAAAGCGTTATCTGTGCTAAGGACATTAAGGTCACTGAGATAAGAAAAGCAGAAAAAAGGGCATTTTTAAAGTACCAGTGGACCTGATATAAGACTGCATCAATCTACTCTAACTTACTAGTGCAATGAACGAAAAATTTCCGATGTGTTATCCCTCTGGTTCGGACTGTACTGTCCTGTGATTCGATTTAAAAGGGTTTATATTTACATAGGAACTGAGCCAGTGGTACTTCCTACAATACAACGAGAAAGAGGAAGGAGAGATGCCAACATGTATTCTGTTCAGAAACCGTAAAACCCAGAAACCGCAACAGATCGTACGCATGACAGCCGACCGGCGTGTAGGCATTGTGAAACTTTTTTTAAAAAAACAAACAGTCCCTTGTTAAAGTTCAATGCACCGCCTTCGTCGGCAGTGCGGTTATGAAACACTGTTGCGATAAATTAACCATGTGCTGTAGAAACTGCACGCTGGACGCACCGTAATGTCTCTAGCTTTTAGAGACAGTACGTAGACCTGCATGTTTGGAGTTCTCCACAGAGGGTTCGCCATGTACAATGTTAACCTTTAGGCCATTATAAAGAACAGAATTCAACGAATCGTTTAACAAAATATACAAGAATATTAAATGGACCTACCGTCCTTCAAATCATATAATTACATAAAGAAAAATGAAGTGAATAATTTGTGTCAGCTGAGAAAGTCAAGACCCTGTGATTTATGTCAGCTGAATATAACGCGCGCACCTTTATACCTATCCGCTCAATACGGTCTTAACACATTTATTGTATCATTGAAGAACATATGAACACACTTCCTTCGTTCCAGTTTAGTTGAAACAGAATGCACATTTTTAAAATTGAAGTCCAGAGTACAAAATCGGTACAGAAGCTGACGATATGGCGTGTAACTATAACATTTATTTTATAAATTTTAGCACAAGAAACTAGGGTTGTCTTTTTCTTCATAGCGTGTGAGGTTGTTCAGGCCGACTTGTGTAATTATTGCAGCTGCTCTTTGTTATAGTTCACTTTGTAATTTATTTCTGTTGGTAATTTATTTTGTCCATTTGTTCCTTTTTCATCCAGTCCTTCTCCATCGACGTGTAAGACTGCAGGTATACAATCAAGGTATTTTTTTTAATAGCCAAGTACTTTATTTGGCCGTCTTAATTATGCCTACTGCGTTCTAATATTAAAACATTTACCATAACTTAAAATCGTACAGTAAAATAATAAAATACAAAAAAGGCGAGAGAAAAGCAAAAGATTTATCTGCAGGCTTTACGAATTTCTGTGGTCTTACAGAGCCAAAGCTTATTGCACTTGATCGAGGCCATAAAGTCAGCCCGTGAGAGATGGCGTGCCGCGAACTGCCGTGTAGTAACCACAACGCTCGTAAACTTTGCCTAACGGCCATTACGCATGCGCAGTCTCTGGTGGATAAGTCGAGCACTATACACCTTTATGCGGGTGATAAAACGTCTTAAAATTTAGAGGTCACTGTCGGTAATTCCAGAAACGCGTATCTTGGTCCAGGCTCGTAGAAGTCTTCGAGGCCCTCGAAGGAAAGAGCCGTGGTTCTGAACGAGCAGATTGTCTAAAATTTAAAGGAAGAATCGATGCAGTAGAGAACATGGTGAAATTTAAGACAGAAGAGAGAAGAGGGCAAATACAGAAAAGAGATGAAACTCATCACAACAGTAGAAGGAATGCAGAAAAGTGGGAGACAGAAAAATAAATAAGCAAACAGCAAACAAAGAGAGTAATAGGTGAAAAACAAAATATAAAATACAATATATACTATTAAGAAGAATAATTGAAATTAAAGGAGTAAAGTTTAAACAATGGAAGAATAAAAGATGTAGAAATAAATGAATGGTATTAAACGTGATTTATATGGAAGGGAAGGAATTAGGCACACATAAATAAGAAAATAATTATACAAATAAGAAGGAAAGGGGAATTACAGAAATACGTTCAGTATAGCTAAAGACATATTATTTCAAAGAGTAAGCACCAATTTCAACGACAGTTTCTTCTATAAGCTGAACAAAAGATATTAAAATTTTGAAACGAGCAGTAAACTGCCTCCGTATTTAATACCAACTTGGTAACTGATTACACAACAAACATCCCTTCTCGTAGAAAGTTCAGATCTTGTAAACAGAGAAGAGCCGTAAGTGTTACAATCATGCTGCGGGCTGGGAGATATTCTGTTATAAAATTGGGTCTTGATTCGTGGTCTTCGTATCGTTCATTCTTCCATTAACAAGATTAGAAGCGTATATCTTCAATAAGGGAAATTAGAAACACGGAGAGAGGCAGAAGTGCCGGTCCCAGTGGCCGCGCGGTCTAAGGCGAAGGTCTGTGGCCGCTCGACTACTGAGACTGTGGGCTCGAATCCCACCGGGGGCATGGATGGATGTCTGTTGTGATTGTTTTGTGTTGTCAGGTAGAAGTCTCTGCGACGAGCTGATCACTCGTCCAGAGGAGTCCTACCGACTGTGGCGCGACGTTCAGCGTGATTTATAAACCTCGTGAATGAGGAGGCCCTGGCCCACAGGGGGCTGTTGCGCCGACAGAAGAAAAAGAAGAAGAAGGGAGGCATAAGTACATCCAACACCATTTTGCAGTTAAATTCCATTCATCACCAAAATAAGTTCTTCGTCTGATACTGGAATATTACTCGTACAAGATCGACTGTATCATTACAAGGAAAGACACAAAATGCAGAAGTGAAGAAAGAAGAAAGTCGGGGAAAGTAGGTGCAACTGTGCCAGACGTAGAGGCAGATACTGTGGTACTGTTACCCACATAATGTGGTAGTGTTACCCACATACTGTGTTACTGTTACCCACATACTGTGGTACTGCTACCCACATAATGTGGTACTGTTACCCACATAATGTTGTACTGTTACACACATAATATGGTACTGTTACCCACATACTGTGGTACAGTTACCCACATACTGTGGTACTGTTACCCACATAATGTGGTACTATTACCCACAAACTGTGGTACTGTTACCCACATACTGTGGTACTGTTACCCACGTACTGCGGTACTGTTACCCATATACTGTGGTACTGTTACCCACATAATGTGGTACTGTTACCCACATACTGTTGTACTGTTACCCACATAATCTAGTACTGTTACCCACATAATGTGGTACTGTTACCCATACAATGTGGTACTGTTACCCACATACTGTGGTACTGTTAACCACATAAGGACCTTAAAATCCTTCGTTCTTACATTATACTGTTACAGGCCTGGAGTGGCTCAGAGTGTTCCAGGAAGTTAAGGTTCCCAGATTTCGTGACAACGGCACAGGATGTTGGTAAGGTTGTCAGCCTTACACACCGGCCGCCTTTACTCCCAGGAAATACTCCCGGCACTCATTTCAGTTAGAAGTTGAGTCGACCCCAGGGTCATAGTGCGACTGGAAGTATTTTCTATCAATGAAAAATCCACTGACCCTATCTAGGATCCAACCAGCGACCTTCCGATTTGTAGTACAGCACCTTAACCACTGTGCTACCGCGGTCCCCAGGTAGATATTACTAAAATAAAATTCGAAGGAATTCCAACAGGCGATGCCACAGTCCAAGCGGTCCGAGTTTGCATAGTCGCCGTGAAGAACTAGCATTACACTCGAAAGTGTAATTGCAAATAATATTACGGTATGATCAAACATCAGGCTTTTTTTTAATTTGTAGGAGAACAGATTGATAATTCTGTGGCAATCTGTTAGGATTTTAGGGAACATAATGTAATTTGTTTGAATACAGATTCTGTGTCGCCACAGCATGGCACGTCCTCAGGTTGGGGATGGAGGAACGGCCTCTATTATGAAAGTAGGTGAAAATATATTAAATAAGCAGGCGCAGACATCCGACAAGACGTGGTCCTCCAGCCTGGAGGTTGGGCGAGATTCTAACAACTCATCGTAAAAATTACCTCGCTGTGAACCATTCAGAGATGTCTCGGATCTTAAGTAGGGACAGGTGGCGGACTCTTTTGAATGCAGTAATGAACCTTCGGGTTCTATAAAATTAGGAGAATTCATTGACAAGCTAAGGACTTGGTAGCTGCTCAACAAGGGCTCTGCTTCACAAGGTTAATTAGGAAATTCATAATTCTAAATAGAGTTGTTCTTGAATATCTGATAAAAGCTAAGCTAGTCACGAAATCCTGAATCCTTCATAAAAGTCAAATGTTTGTTATTTGGTACGCGTGTTACTTCATTCTAACCTGCAATATTACAATCATTACCCCGTCACTAACTGCGTTTTAGTATTATCCTGTCTAAGATGTAAAGTACAAACTTAATGGTTTCAATTTTAACCCTGTTCTTTATGAATCTCATTGCCTTTCCTGTCCGCACAGTGCCGTTCTTGATTTATCTCGCTATTAACACTCGCTGTAGAATAACGAAAACACAGTGTTTTGTTAGGCAGCTTACTCCGGCCTGATTGCGTAAATTCTATAATAGCAATATAAGGTATTTAATAAATTGAAAGTGTGCACATGTTAAATTAATTACAATTTGTGTCAACCATGTTAGACAGTGTTCATTTCTATAACATTTAGGTGTATATAAAAAATGGGCGGAATTAGAAGGCAACATTTTTTTAAATCTCGTCAATTTTTACAGGATAATTGTGTGTGTTAACAGACACTCAGGATGAGAGAAGAAGGTATTAATATGAACACGGAAGATTCTGCACATTAAAAGATATGTAATGTCCCTTGACCAACAGAAGAATCTGAGTAGCGTCGGAAGGAATAACACTGTATGTGCATGGTTACATGGTGGGAATTTGGAAGTAGACGTCGGGTATTTGAAGTTAGCGCCTTGAATCTGCTTTACGAATTCGAGACAACTGACTGTGTAGTGTAAGCTGGAAAGTCGATAACAATCTGCGTACATTATTGGACTTGATGTCCTATTCCAAACAAAAACATGTTGTTACAAACCCAGTCGTCTACGGAGGTAAAGGTAAAGCAGTCCCTGTACACGCCCTGAAGGCATATGGAGGAGTGAAAACATTTCTCCATACATTCTTAACCTTAGACCCGAGTGGAAGTAACTGGGCAGATTCACGAACCTGCTTTTTAATTCTGGGGACAAAAACCCGATAATGCATCCATGTAGTCCCTACGAACGATCTGGAAGCTTCAGAGAATAGAAACATTGGGTAAACCCATATTGGAGCGCATCAGACAAGACGGACGGACACACGGATCTGAGACAGATTAGGATATTGTCAACATTATGACGTAGGCCTATGTATCATGGCACACTGATCTGCACGGAACGTAACGGTGTTCCGGTGCGGAACACTGTCGATCCAACGTAAGTCATACTGCCAGGTCTACTGTCTCTCCTTGCCGTATGCCCTTCACTTCCGTCCGATGCGTGCCAGTGTTTTCGTGCATTGTACACTTGTCGTGAATCAAATCACGAACTGACAGCCGTCGAGCCTGTAGCCCAGTCAACGTACCAACTACGCTATGCTATCTCCTTTTACTGTTTCATATTACGATTAATTGCCGGAAATTATCTCTTCTTATACTTCACTGTAAAATTACGATATTGAAGAATGTGATAAGCGAAAGTATTATATCTAATATCTGCATTTTATTTCGTGTGCTGTTGTGGTGATTTGTTTTTATAAGCACGATGGCTTTAAATTTTAGCTCGTTATAGGAAGCACGTGTAACTGACCGATTACAACAGGAATGTAGTTGGCCAATAAATATAGTACAGACTCAAAATAAGCAAGTAAGTAAAATCTTCAGTGCTAAGAGGGATAAAATGAACAACCACAGACTTAATACTTATCTCCAATGCAGTCTTATACGCAATGTATAAAAGGAAAACACAAATCATCGGTAGGCTATAAATTCGTATTTCAGTGCTTTATGGCAAGGTAGAGCTTCAAGATTGAACACAATCAAGAGCGTGCATTGTAGAATACCTGAAACCGTATCTGATGGTTGAATAGCTTCCATAACAAGGGTGAGGAGGGGGGGAGAACATAGAAAATGGCGTCCACTGACCTACTTCGTGAATCAAGGAACGTCATTTCCTGTACGACTACAATGAAGGAGCAGAAAATTTGGAGTATGTTAAACTTTCATGCCCGTCACGATTCTAAAGCAATAACGTGCTGTGCCAACAGCGGTCGTAAAAATAGAACTAACCAATTCATCTTCGACATGCATAGCAGGCTTCGGTACACGATTGCTCTCGATAAGGGCTAACAACTGCTGCCAACAACGGGGCGGTTCGCCAGTAGATATGCTACTTCATATATATATATATATATATATACATATATGTTTGTGTGTGTGTGTGTGTGTGTGACGACTTCAACAACTGCATTTTAGTCATGGGCTTGCAGATTACATAACGGCCATCTGCCAACTGCAGTGATTAAATATAGTGCAAATTATACGGAGAAAAGTTGATATTTCATAATTAAGTAGATTATTTGGTAATAGAGCAATATTTACCTACAAGGACGCTCTGGTCTGTTTCTTCGTTATTAACCTTTTGACGCCTAATGTCAACTATAGTAGTCGTACAGCACCGCTAACCTCTAAAGTTGCATTTTATATATTTATTCAACAAATATAGGTACTGAATATTTTAAACATGATATATACTCTCCGTTTTTTTAAATTAAAAATGCAGTTTGTTTCATAATTCTAACGTATTTCGTTCCTGTATTATTCACATTTTATATACAGGGTGTGCTAAAATTAAAAAAATAATTCCGGCGCCAAAAGGTTAATATCACACTATTATCGATTTTATTCAGCAGACACTTAAACAGCATGTTTTACGGTTAAGCAGTAAATCTGAAACAACTGCAGTACAATTAAATGAAGGCTACCGTTACGTTGATGTTAATTAGTAGCTTGGTTAGTTTACGACACCGTCACTTGGAACATTCGTGTAGGGTTCAAAGTGATGACACCAACATTACGTATTAGATAACTGGTAAGACAATCTGAAATAATAGCAGTGCAATTCAACGTCGAATATGCAAAAAAAAAAAAAACTAGGCTGCTTTCTAAGTGACGATCTACGAGCTGTCTTGTTTACGTAATGATATGTACATTTATATCACTCTTACAATGTTTAATAAATCATTGGCGGTGTAATACAATAACAGTAAGACATAACAGACGTATCTAATCCAATGTGTATGTTGGTTGGTGTCCGTATTATTCTGCACAACTGTATGTATTGCAATGATTATGCAGCAAATTTCCAAGAGAAGCGTTAGTTTCAGTTTCCGAGAAGCGTGCTTCTAACGGCTTATGTGGGTCCTTCCTGAAGAAAAAAAAAGTAAAAGATATACTCATGAAAAAACTGCCAAATTTTTTAGATTTATATGAAAACTGAAATTGCTCGAAAATTTTTTGTAAAATTCCCTTATATCAAATTTCATGAAAATTCTTTAAGTGGTTCTGGAACTGTTTTGCAGACGGACTGACATAGCGACTTCAGTAGATGCTTGTCAGGGAATCCAATAAGTTTGAAGATGGTACTGACATCTAATCATTGACAACAAGCTGACCGATACCACCATGCTGGATCTAGAAGGGCTACAAGCACTGTTCATGCTAGGAAATGGCAACATGAACACCGAATCACCTTTCTCTTAGTGTCATTTGCAGCAATGGATCTATCAACAGACCTAGGTGGCAGAATATAACACCGAAGACTACAATTCGGGGTTTTTGCGTTATCGAAGGTTTATAATGCGATGTGGGTACTTTCCACTCTAAAGAGGAAGGTAACACGTTCCTCCAAAGTTAGTAACGACCTATCAAAAAGCATGGTGTTACAGCCCAAGCAACTACAATACAGATACTGAATTAGTTGCTGGAAGGTTTCAGATCATGAAGATATCAGACGGACTGCAGCAGCTTGTGCTAGGATACAAAAAGTGTTTCGTAAAAACACGCAATTTCATCTCTGTTGAATAATTAGCAATTGTCCAAAAAAATTACTCGAGTAATAAATAGGATTTGCATGAGTATTCGTAATGATAAGAACAAATGTAAAGTAATTTCTAGTTGCGTAATGTTTGTGACATACACTGAGAAAATTGCCATCTGGTACAGACGTCAATACGGGAATGAACACAAGAGTATGCGGATATTATAAAATTATACACATGAATTTCCGCATGAAGAAAAGAAATAACGCTATTAAATTAATAAAAGCCAAGGACAGAGACTGCTTTCGATAAATCAGTCGATATAGGTGTCTAATTTAAAGAGTTTGTGTATGTCGGATACGCTTTTTAAATCGACGTTAAACTCGGCTTTCCAACAATGATAGGCGATCGGCTTTTGTCAGGTAACGCAGAGTTTAATAGGATTACAGAAATAGGCCGTTCGCTCCTGTCTTTTTGTGTTCCTCACTGAGGGTAGAGAACCACAATGATTAGTGCAGAATTTGAACCTGTCACTCAACGTCAACATGAACTCCACTTCGAGATATAGACAGAATCCTATTATATCCACAAACACAATAGATATTTTACTCCAATAGCTATCTCTAACCCTTCATGTTTCCGACGGTCATTGTTCGAGCTTCTAGACAAGAGCTTCTCACACACACAGATTTTCAGAGTTATTGGCAATAACGTTAGCAAAACAAACTTACATAAAAAAATAATTAAATATTTTATTCGACAAACGCTAAATGCAATACTTTAAACCCCTTGCTTATTCAAGCGTTTTACCAAAGCGATAAATAATGAAATAAAAAAGACAGGCAATATATTTTTTACGTAATATTGAAGCGCCTTCGTGCAACAGTGGAGAGGCAATAAGTATTACACATTCTGAGTGTGTGTTGACGGACATGGGTGTCCAGCATGCAATGTGCATGCGTGATAAATTTCATATCTGGGCTGCCTGACTGTACAGTATTTTTCCACATTATCTCCTAAACGGCAAGATTTTGGAATAAAATAATTTATTCAACATAAAATATGTTTTGGTTCCCTACAACATTCGTCTGAAACATTTCTCATTATAAGGAGAACAGAGTGAGGTATGACCAGAAATGTAAACTGGTCTTCATGTAACATACTTGTTATACTTGTAAGACTCGAAGGAAACTGGAATTTTCTCCACACATTATAGAAAAATTACACATTTCATGAAAATCCTTTGTGCGAGAGCTAACTTGTTCCATGCGGACATACGGACGGACGAACAGACCGACATAACGAAGTTAAAAGTAGCTTTTCGCAATTTTGCGAAGGCGCCTAAAAAGAACAGCAGTTATCTCCCGATATAGCGCCAACATTTGCTAGCCGCATTTTGTGGCGTTGTAGCGAGGATGGCCGTATGTGGCGGTGAATCGAAATACTTCTCGTAAAATTTACTGAGAAAGACAAAGAGACGTTCATGACAAAATAAGGACACATTATAAGAACATTTAATGTAGTATTACTGTACTGTACTAGCAAATCATCTTCGCCCTTCCTCAGTAACCTCATCTATTGCTGGAAAATATTTATCATAACCTGCCGTATACGTATTACGATCGGAAAGGCCATGGCCGATAAGCGATAGAGAAGGAAGAGGAAGGAGAAGAAAAAGAAAGAGAAAACCAGTGGTTAAGTTAATGACAGGTTGACTCTGTGCTTGTATGTATGTGTGTGAGAGACTGATTATGTGACTTAGCGATTCAGCGGGTGGAAATGTGAACAATTAATTAAATTAGTGACCCAGTAACTCAGAGAATGACTGGTAAGGTGGTGACTCAGAACTTGATTTCGTTGCTTTTTGCGTGCTGAGGTGTCCACGATAATTATGTAAAGGGTCGCCGGGTACTAATACTGTAGTTTAATATACATTTATATATAAAGGTACATATACACACACACACACATTATTCAGGTTTCCACATTAAGTAATGGAACCTCTATGAAAATATATATATATATATATATATATATATATATATATATATATACACACACACACACATTCTTCAGGTTTCCACGATAACCACGCACCAATATCACAGTCTAATATACACACATAAACACATCATTCGGGTTTCCATGCTATAGGCACCACTATCTAAGTATAATATATGTACATACACATTCTTTAGGTTTCCTCGGTAGTTACTTAAAGTGTCGCCGGTCACTAATACTGCAGTAAAATATGCTTACGTACACACACATATACATACATACATACATGCACACACACACACACACATCAACACGCACTATTCGTGTTTCCACGCTATGGGCACCAGTACGGAAGTATAATATACATACACACACATTCTGCAGGTTTCCGTGATAACTACGCAAATAAGTGTGTCTTGCCTTCCCGTGTCGCCGGACAATAAGAGGCTAGTCTATAGAGAAATACAAGTAATGCTTCTGTTACGTTTTACGAAACGCACGATCGTGCGTGGCAGAACACTGATTTTCTGAATGTTACAGCACGTGGTACATTACTGCTACCACTGGACTTTTAAATGATTAAGCGAGTAAATGAGTTTGTGGTTAAGTGAGCGAGTGGGTCAGGACGAGAATGAGGGGAAGACTGAATGAAGAATAAAGGCGTCTTTTGTGCAATTTTATTTATTCATCAAACTATATTTTAATCCAATCTCGAGCGGACACGATATGGAGCAGAAATTGAACAAGTTATGCGATGAGTCGGTTCGTTGTATCGTGTCTATTTGTTACGTGCTTTGATAAACTGACAGTAGTCTCACAAAGTCACAGCCTTTTTATCTTTTTGGCGTATTGCTCGCTCTTGTCTGCAACATTGTCAGGCTGGAGTCTTATATACTCCGCTCAGTTGTCTTTAAATGTACACTCTTTTTTTTAATATTCAAATAGACAGCAGGTCTCTCCCCCCGAAAAAATGTTGTGGGAAGCAAACTTTTATATACACACACACACACACACACACACACACACACACTTACTTACTCCATGGTGTAGAGTCCTTCTTGAGAAGCTAACTCGTTTGCAGTTAGTCAAGAATTTCCCCGCATTTCACGGAACCCGAAGGTTCATTACCGCACTCACAAGCGTCCGCCACCTTTCTCTATCCTGGGCCAGTCCAGTCCAGTCCATATACCCCACATCCCACCTCCTGGAGATCCGTCCTAATATTATCCGCCCATCTACGCCTAGGTCTCCCCAGTGGTCTCTTTCCCTCCGGTTTCCCCACCAAGACCCTATATCCCTCAAATTCACACGAATCACCATGCAGATTAGTTTTGGAGAAAAGCTACAGACATATATTGGTTACGCGCGTGGTTTTGATTTCTCTACAAATTCTGTCTACAACACTTCTCATTCTAAGAAGAATTCAACTAGATATTATTATAAATGTGCATAGATAATCATATAAAGTGCTCTTTATTCTTGTCAAATTTTAAGGAAACACGAATTATCTCTACACACTTTAGAAAAATGCTAAATATCAAATGCCATGAAAATCCGTCCAGTGGTAACGGAGTTGTTCCATGTGGAAGGACGAAGGAACAGACAGGCATTGCAAAGTTAAGCGTCGCTTCTCGCAGCTTTGCGAATGAGCCTAAAAATGTTAAAGCATGAAGATGATAATGGCGGAAAAATATAAACAGGCAGACGCTGTAAAGAGAAATGCATATTAACAAGTAAAAAATAAAAACCTGCAGTGTCAAGAAGGAAATAAAGCTCAAGGAAATGAGAATAAATAAACAAATTAAGACAAGCGGTAGGCCCAACTGGTATATGGCATAATGTGAAAATGGAAGGAAAAACGTTGGTACCGACAGGTTGTCTGGTAACTAGAGAGATTCTACCTGAAAACAGAACAGTTAGCAATTTTGGAATTTGTAATAGGTAAATTGAGCATGGATGGAGTGGCACAGAGCAGGTCTAAATAGCACGGATATTACTGTGCCATTTAATTTAAATTTTGTACGCTGTTAGCGTCGGACGTGGGGCCAGGTGCAGACGGTTGTGCCACTTAATTATGCTTGATCAATCATCAAAGACAGGCTAACGATACGACATTTCATCTTACATCCCACATAAGTACGGTACCATATTTGACCCCGGAAACTTTACAGTATTTAAGGTTTTAACACACAACTGTATTCAACAGAGGCAACACATTCAAATCCGCATTCACAGTTCACCTTACTGTAGACCAGTTAGATGGAGTCCAGCGAAAACTACATCATATTCTTCAACATCCATTTTCTTATCACATTATACTCAAATAAACGCATATACCCCAAGATATCTCTGCCGTTCAGTTACTTGAACTAAAATTCTGTAGAATTATTCATCCTTCAAATATCCAAGATTTTTTTACGGTGAGAGGTAGTAACTGCCTTTTGTCCTTTTCATACTTCTCCATACAAAGTAGGAAATTAATAAGGATACACACAGCTGAAATATAAAAAAGATATTTACAAAGAAGTTACATGTTACTGAAAAGAGTTTTAAGACATTACTTGTAGTTCCATTTGGATTTCAAAAGATGAGCTGTAATATGGAGAAGCACACTTAACCAGCTGAGTACATAATTAAGGATTCGTCGTGTAATATTTACAGTCCCGGACCGGAGAGAGAAATGAGCTGTATGCAGTGGACCCAAAGTAGCGGATTTCAAAGTTTTGGTATTTTAAGTAGAAACAGAAGCAAATTCAGCTTCCGAAACAGTGCATAACTTTAACAGAGCGAAGCAACAAAGAGTCAAACGCACGAAGATGTGCCATCTCATTTCTAAATCTGTTCACTCTTGCAGTACGGAACTCACGTATTTGCTCGCCTCTAATATGTAAATGTGCTGGGGATGGGATCGATGGACTGCACAAAGGCTCTCGTAAAAGCAAGCACCTACAGGCAGGTGCTATCTTGCTGCGCGGTACAAGGGGCAAAGACATTGTATGATGGGATGAAAACGGAGAATCATAACTTCTCTAACTACAGGCATAATCCTTGACTGAGGCAAAGAAATAAATTTATAACAATTTTTACAATAAAATAAGACTATTATTACAAGCAATGTTGTTGTTGTTGTTGTTACTGCTACTACTACCACCACCACCACCACCACCACCATCACTACTAGTACTACTACTAATACTACTACTACTGCTAGTACTACTACTACTGTTACTGCTACTACTACTACCGCCAATACTACTACTTTTACTGCTACTACTACTACTACTACTACTACTACTACTACTACTACTACTACTACTACTACTGCCACTGATACTACTACTATACTGTTACTAATATTACTACTGCTTCTACTACTACTACTGTTACTACTACTACTAATGCCACTACTGTAATACACGTCCAGCCTCCAATTCAATGGGTGCTGGGTATCATTCTCGGGGCAGAGCGGCCGGGGCGAGAATTTGACCACTCAACTCAAGGTAATACCGGGATTAAAAGCGAGTAGACGAAACAGTAGAAGAGTCTATATTCTATAAAAATGTTATTTGGAAATCTCAAGGAAATGTATTATAGGGGGAATACAAAGGAAAATGGGGGAGTAGTACACAAATACATAATTAAATTTGAAGTGGTCGAAACCTGCTCATGGTATATGCTTTGTAAAAGTAGCGGTGTTCATTCAGTTTCAAGAGAATTAGAAGAAGATACTGACAAGCAGATTAATTCTGGCCTTGTGCCGCACTTAAACGTCATGGAGTATATTTCCCTGTAATAAGCGTGATTACACAAATGTTTTACCATATACATGTTCACTCTTCCCTAAATTTAAAAAAATATACGCTTATCTTATTCGTTATTTCAGCACTCATCTAAATTAAACACACACTTTTTTTTTACAAATCAAGGGTCTCTCAGTTATTGGTCCATTTTCCACGGTTGCTGCTTCACAGTTAGATTACAAAGTAGGCCTACAGTGAGTCACTGTGTACTGTATTAAATATGCGGTTGACGTTTTGTCGGTGTGTCAGACGTTCAGTTTTCTAAAAGAAGCTACTTCATTTATTCAGAGCGACTGCCACAGAAGTTGAAAACTTTTTAAAACTTTCAAGCAATACTGACGGAAACCATTTCAGTTCTTCAAGACCAGGAACGTGCTGTATACGACGAAATGTTGCAACAGGGTAAGCTGTAAACCTGCACGAATTTCAAGGATCTTGAATTATTCCAAACTCTTTATTTGGTTTGATCTTGACCGATCAATTGTTGAAGATTCAGTTCGAAAACAGATCTGTATGAAACCGCGCTCGCTTTTGAATTGGACACGTTTAATGCAATTTTGAGTTCAAAAATTCTCCAATGCCTCATCTGCCACACTGCATAGAACATTAAACTTCCTGTTCCTTTACTACAAATTCAGATCTGCTGTACCAAGTTTCTATCACACTAAAGTTACTCTGCACAACCATGAATTCATTTCCTTGCATTTTATTATGCACAAATTCCAAACATATAAAGTACAACTCTCGTTATCAATACAGTCTTTTATCATCTACCAGGTTTTGCACAAAGCCTTTTAAAAACAAAATAAAAAATGTTCGATTTTAGCTTCATATAAGATAGAAATTATATTATGCACCTACAGATAGAATTATCTTCACAGGCTAAGTATGCTCATCTAAAACAGCCTGTACTAAAATCTTACAGAATTGAGCGCGTGATGTCGGGGATATAACATACGAATTGCCAAAAAGATAACAACCATCCGGCATATGTTCTTTGTTAGTTTTGTATAAAGAAAATTTACAGGAACATTACCACCCAGTACCAAGTATTCTGATGCCTTTCAGTCTGCGCCCTGTCTTCGTAGACCCATAATTGTGATAAACTGTTGATCCGCAATGTGAACACAGCCGAAACAACTTACGAGTATTCCGTAAGTTGTCGCAGAACATTTACACCACAACTTCAACGCTGAATTCAAATTTGCAAAAATATTGTTTTTCGTACGAGGTCAGTTGTCAGTAATCAGATACAGAGGCATTATTTTTAGTATCTTCTTTCAAACAGAACTTCACCTTATTTATTAGACAACGTTTAAAAGCCGAAGAACATTACGTAGCGTACACAATCGTCATTTGTCTAGATGAGGTACTCTCACGTGACACTTTTGATGTCGTTTACAACGTGATACTGAAAGAATTCATAGGGAGAAAAAGGTTAACATGGGCGTTCCGTATTTAATACAATAATTATAAAAAAAAGCCTTATGATCATGTACCAGGTTCATTGGATCCTTACGACTGTAAAGAAGTGTCACAAGAAATACGACTTCACGAATAACTGTGAGCCTCTTTCTTGCCGCCACAAACAACCGTATCGTGATTATCTCTCGGAGCAATAATAGGTGCCTGATAGCGAAATTACGGATAGGCAGAAGGACAAAATTACTTACGATGCAGTTTTGGTGAAAACCCAAAAGGAATGCAACTTTTGCCGTTATCATACATCGAAAATAAAGCCAGCAACTTACAGCATATAAACTAGATGTATCCCTTCTTTATATGGGGGAGGTACTGTCTACTGCACTACTTAATAGTTTGTTTCATGTCACCACGTTGTCACATCTGCATAAGTAACGAATGTCGACTGTTATGAACGATGAACTGGAAAGCACTTCGAATAAAACGGTCGTATTTAAATCCAACGTGGCATGTTTGGATCGAAGAAAACTTTAGCCTGGGTATATGAAGTTCGTGTCGAGATTTTAAGCATGGAAATTAAAAAATTCAAGGATATATTATGCGACCCTTTCTATGAGATTCGAAAATAATTCAGGTTACATGTATATATGAATATAAGTTGTTATGTAAAGCATCTGGACCAAGGCAAGGACAACTACATAGGGGAAACAACTCTATATGATATTCATTACTGCGATAAAATGAAGAAGACCAAGTAGGGTAGACATACATCTCGGTCAAAAAGGACCATAATGGCACAAAAAATTAAAAAAAAATTCTTCGACAGCCATGGAAAACCGAGGGGAAAATGAATGAACAACATTAATGTAACGTAAATATTGTTTAAAGTAATGACTCTTCTATTGTGTTTTAGATAATACTTATTCAGAACTATTTCCGATTATAAAATGTTGCTTGACGAAACATAAACCTCTGACTCAATTGGCCATTAAATTAGTCAATCGCCCTGTTTCTTAGCCGTTTCACCAGACGGTTAGTAAATAATTCTTTGAACAGGTCAGTCACTTATTAAACCAATCAGTTATTCAGTTACCAGACAATTACTTAACGCCCTTAGTTACTACTTACAAGTTTTCCAGTAAATTTCTTACATTTCATTGTTCCGTTAGGCAGTACTTGTTCTGATACTCAGCAAATCATTCAGTAAGCGAATAGAAGAGTTATTTGACCATCTGTTTTGGCAGTCCCTTAAATCTGCAGTGAATTCAATATGAATCACTTTGCAGGTGCAAGTTGTGACTTTCGGTAGCGCCCGCCATATTGTTAGTGTGAACTTCCACTCGCCCTGCAGTGTGCAAATGGAACCGTTGGTGGGAAATAGAAATCGTTTTGAGCCGTTTGGCTGATAGGTTACTTTTCTTTCTCAAGCCACTAAGCAACACTTGGTATTTTTCCACGTTCTCTGGTGCGAATTGGTTGAATGCGCTGCGAATATATTGAAGGCATCCTTCTTGTTTTTAAGCTTTGTATATAAACAGCCTACATAATTATATGCGTATATTGTCGAATGGGAAGAATATGGTGAAGTACAAAGTAAAAATCTTTGGAGGGTATTCCTCTCAACCCACTGGAAGGAACAACCTAAGCATTTCTTGGAGAGAATAAAAACCGCAAAGTATGAAGTTAAAACAACTGGCTTCCTCACCAGACTTCGAAGCCGGTCCTTCCAAGCAAAGCAGAAAGATTATCACAGATACATTTCAATCGTGTGTGTGTGTGTGTACATATACATTATTTATTTATTTATGAACTTTACTGCTGTATTGCACAAATAAAATCTTGGAATTAGCATGCTCTATGAACTGGTGCAGCTCACATAACAAAAATGTCATAAGAATAGTTGTATAATTTTGGTAAGATATTTTTATATATTTGCACTGTGTTACAGGCCAATGTGACACGGGGACTCTCGTTTTGCTTGTTTCTGATTCTTGTCTACAGGCATTTGAAAGGACGGACATCTATCCGTCACAAGACCGCTACAAGCACAGACAACACAGACACCGAAAGAGGGTCATACCTTCATACTCCCAGTGGGATTCAAATCTTTATCCCAGTATTCGAGCGTCAGAAGACAGCGCACGCCTCAGACAGCGTGGCGACTGTGGTCGTGTTTTTATCTGTACAAAGTACTTACTCGTACTTTTTATTATCAACGGCTGAAATCAAGTCACAGTTTCGCAGGGCGAGAAGATATTTTCGAACATCATAAACTTCACTAACGCGGACAATATAATGGAAGATATTTCAGTACCCAATATCATACTTTCTGACAAACGACTTCTATTAACCATCCGACTACTTATACAGCTCCTACCTGACAGAGAACACAGTACGTTTCCATTGCAAAAAAAAAAACAATCGATTAATCGGTTTAGGGTAATAGTGGACGAAACACTTAAAATGCGCAGTGCGCCGCTGACAAAGAGTACGTACTGAATGTTTTACCAGATCGTACATACTGTTGGCCGTGCTGTTGAAAGATTAATCAGTTTAATTTTATGAAAGGTGACTCGAAACAACTAACACCGCTCACCACAGGCATTATTTCGGGAAAGGCTAAGACGGCTTTCTAATGTCCCTTTTGTCTTTAAGCCAAGTTCAGAATATAAAGCTTGCTACTTTCCGTTTACTAATACGTGCATTATGGATCCACCAGTACAGTTCGGCGTCTGGCAGTGGAATTATATGGATACAAACGCGAAATCCTCAATTTGGTCCTTTCAGTTAGTGATACTACATTATGTTTCACGACACGTTCCTCTGGACACTTGTACACTCCGGACAGATATAGAGCGTTTCGTACGTAAATAAGTGCTAGGCTTTGAAACGTAAAAGTAAACGATATGTTCCATGGTACAGGACGTTCCATGAGGAGCTGATTGTTACTCAGATAATAATGAATCTGCTTTTAGCAGAACTGGAAGGTCCATTACTTTTAAACAAAATCACATAATTCAGTCCTATCCTAAACAAAATTAATTTAATTGGTCCTGTCATAGCAGTTACTCTAACATTAATTTTAATAATACGCTAGCAGTCATGCTTAGGCCTCCAGAGTCACGTTTTCTTTGCAGAAAATGGAAGGGCAAGTCCAGTTGAAAATACAGTTCTAGACTGGAGAACAGCATTAGCACAGATTTGGGGTGTTTCTTTAAAACAATATTACGTTGTTGCCCTGCAATTAAACGTTTTCTTATTCCTAGGAAATTATTCGAAAGATTGTTAACTGTCATTTTATTCTACTACCAATAATATACCCTTTGAAGATTCAATAGGATTTTTTCATGTTAAACACAAAAAAAATCGACATTTAGATCTACCTCCTTCCGATCACAATTTCCTGAGCCACCCGGGGCAAATGTGAAACACAAAACATTAGAACTCACAGTTTTTTACAGCGAAAATTGGAACGATTCCGAGGACAGATATAAGTTGCACAACAGCATCACTGCTCATGCTTATATTTATGTCAAAATACGTGCTGTAATATTGTTAAAACTTACAACCTCGTCAGAAAGACAGAAATTAATTTGAAATCAACAAGAAGTAACCATTTTTTATTAATTTATGGATATTAATATAAGTCAGAGAAAACACGTTAGCACTTTATATATATTGTCCATTCGATAAGTGGCTTTTCTACTCTTTACTAACACGGTTGGGATGTATTGGTAAAGGTGCATACAGTCGGGCCAACAAATTTTTAACAAGCACTTTTCTTCCACCCAGTCGATGGAAAATTACGGATTTTGGAATGACATAACGTTGGCGAGCTTCCTTCTAGGTCTTGTTATTGTATGAAATATCAACAAAGCGGTAATAAGTTTCCTTCACTGTACACCTGTCCAGATTTTTTCTTTACATAACTCCGAAGCATAGCAGTAATAGTTGGGTGTTGGTACTTCATACTTCGCAAATTTTCATTCATTTTGTACGTCCAGCTTAGAGAAGATTTAAATTTCATATTTAAAATAGCCAGGACTTATTTCTTAAAATTACTCCAAACAGCTTGTGACTGCAGTAATTATAGACACTTGAATGTCAGACAACACCGCAGCAGCTGCGGGAGAATTCCTACATGAAAACTCCTACGGACCCATTACTAATCTTCTTTATGATGACAGAGATTTTCCCTTTCCCATTTACTGCATAAATCGATAGGTTTTGGCAAAAATTGAAAAAGACACAACCAGCTTCAACACAAATATTTCAAATTATCACATAAATAAAAATCAAGACTTAACGGTGTAAGCGGTTACAAATGCCACAGTGGAGAGAATGACCATGGCTAGAGATCTCAGCAGTATTACCACCATAACGCAACTAGCAGGCGATCTACAGCGTACGGATCTAGTTACCCCGGTTTTAAAAACATGTAGATGCAGACTGGATTGATAAGACTTGGGATTGGGCGCAGGTATGCACCTTCGTGTAGCGGTTTAGAAAGATTGACTGGTTGAGCGACCATCAGTTTCTACAGGAGGACTCTACTATAGGCCACACTCGGACTGGTACTGGAAGGTTAGCAGGGTTTCTTCCTGGCTCTAAATTCACCGCGGTGTAAATTTGAACACTCAATTGTGCCTAGTGCCGAGGTTAATATGACTGTAGCTACTGTAACACTACTCCTATCTGCCATCATGGTGTAGAGACAATTGTATCTTTACCTCTACAAGAGAGAAGTTCTTAGCCTTTATTAAACGTGTTAGTAACTCTTACGATGTAATCATAAAAAAACTGCTACACACCAGTATAACCCCAAATTTCAATTTGAAGTTAGGCCATAAAAACCTGAAAAATGAAACCAACAATGTAAAAACATGTGTAACTAATAATAATGTCATGTAAGTGCGATATTATCACACGTTACCTGGCGTAGCGCAGATAATCTCTAATCATCAGGCAAATTAGATGTCGAAAAGCGTTAGATGTGTGTAAATAATAGAGTGTAAGATCAGGGAAGGCTTAGGTAATTTCAATAAACTCGAAATATTTTGAATATAATCCAAATACAAGTTGAATTTTTTCTTGTCTACAAACAGTGTAATTATGAAATTCTTTTCTACGTTAGTTCCATGACTGTACGAGAAACTCACATCATTTTTCTCAATGTGAACAGCTCCGATCGTTACTGCAATACGCCTGCTACACAATATTATCTGCAGTCTTTAGAGTGTGATACCGTGAAATGAACAGGCGGACACAAAGAGGATCAATCACTCAAAAGAACAATGGGTTACAGAACAGAAACCCGACCAGTCCAACATCTGGATGTTCCTAAAACCTATTTTGAACTATTATTTCCCAATTGTTTGTTTATTTGCTGGTCTTTTATTGTAAAGCAGTGCATAAGGCGAAAGATAGCAGGTACAATTCCTTCGTTTCTGAAGTCCAGACGTCGATATTTCCCTACCAATTATCATAATACGGTACATTAGATAGATAATTTGACATAAAATTTATTCGCGTCTGCACGGCTGCTTTTTCAGGTAGGCAGTGCATATCATATGAGATTCTGAAATGCAGTTCTTTATTAACTATAGACACAATCATTTTCCGGCCATGTATTATCAATTAATGTGAAACAGCTGTAAAGAATTGTGAAAGTTTTCCGATTTAAGGACATAACGTGTGGGAATTTGCTGAGCTAACATACCGGAGGGGGGGGGGGGGGGGGGAGGACAAACTTAACTACCCGTGTCGACAGAACATGTCATGATCCTAAGGAAATTTCACTGTGTCACTATCTCAGAAGTCGGTTTCAATTTTAGAGAATTCAGACGTCAAAGTGAACTGTACGACACAACAAGCAACAGTATAAAATTAACTTTAAAAGAAACTATTTTATCTACTAGTATATTTTTGTAAATAAATGAAAAGATTTTTCGACAAAGAAAGGAAACAAGAACAACGGGAATAGGGATGGAAAATGCAATAGCGAAGGAAATAAAAGACGAAGAAAGTAAATACACAGAAAGCAGGAGTAATTACTCGTTGTCTACGTCACACTTAGGAAAGAATGAATATTGAAAATAAGTTGGAATAAACAAATATGTAAGCCTAACCACTTTAAAAATCATTTAACAAAAAATTTCATCACTTCTAATTTGTATTTCATAATTCTTGCTGGATTACTTCGATTATATTACTTTCAGAAGTAATACGAGTCCCTACACACACGTAAATTTCAGGAAATAATTTGGTAGGTGATGCTTCCAGGAAACATTTGAAAATTTGGATTGAAGTTTATTTCAAAATTATGAAAAATTGACAATTTTATTCCAAGAAGTTAGCAGATACCTTTGGTTATAAAACAACCATCACTGTCCTATGTAAAAACATGCCAATGTGTGTCCCTGAAAATGGTGTTTAAACCGCTAACATCCTAATGCCCACGGTAAGCGCACTTAAATTGCTGTGGCTGCGGTCAACAGTACATACTACATAGCCTCTACAGAAGTGGCGCAAGTCTGTCTGCAGTATTTATCTTGTTTATTATCACCATGGTAAGGAATATGGCTACAGAAGTTACAGAACCGTAACAAAAGTTAATATGTGAAGATAAAAATAAGCCTTTAGAAAGTGAAGCAGTTTGTACCACACTCCCGCTTTCGAAAGGCCTATCTCAAGAATCAAAATATGGTAACATGAGTACCTAAATTTCTACTGTTGTTATCACATTCATGTAGCATCCATGAATAAAGTAATTTTGCTCAACATTTACACCCAAGTCAATTGTGCATATTGATCAAGTGGTGCTGAATATTTTAAGGAGGAAGTAGGTGCTGCAGTTCAGTTACGACAATATTACAATATGAAATACACCACTATCTCTTGACAATGCGACACGCATGTTCTCGCCTACAATGTATGCAATCGCGTGTAATATTCCTTTATGTGTTCTTACAGACCGGACGCTGACCCAAGCCACCGAATTACCGAGTCACACAGCAGGTCAAGATGTATCTCGTCGAGGTCACGGGAGAAATTACGAAGAGCATAAGCTTGTTGAACTGGGAAAGGTGAGTACAATCAACACCGTCCTTAAAAATGGATAGATGCATTACGAATTAAATCAACAGTATTTGCGTTCATTTATAAAATCTCAGTCAACGAAGTGGCTGGAATGACCTGCACGATTGAGGTGTTGTTCTTGCTAGAGACGTGAGAAGTCTCCTATGAAGTATGAAGCCTAAAGTGCCATTCAAACGAAGCCCACATACTATTAAATGTTCTTCATTTCCCAGCCCTGGTAAGTGTGTAAACGTAGTTAAAGGAACCCTTCGTTTCTAATTTGTTCCTCTTCAGATACAGGCCAATTAGTCAACATCCTGTCTCAAACACTTTAACTCTAAACCCGCTAACGTGGAAAATATGGTGAGCTCTTAATACTGCCAGCAGATGGCAGATGGGATTTAACTCGGGGTTTAAAGGGTTAATACAACTTTTCTTAAACAAAAATGCACTCCAGTTCTAAGAAAAATTTTATGTGGCAAATTAAAAAATAAATAAATAAATAAATAAATAATATTTTGCCCCGATTCTCTTGCATCTCCTTTACGTTTCTTTGGAAATAAATACTTCACTTTTGGGATTATTATTTGGAAAAATCTGACAAAATAAAGGAGAAGGAAAGTGGGATAACTCAGCAAAATCTAGACATTTAACTAACAACTAACTAATTAATAAAACTCCATGTTCCATAATGCTGCAATTCAAGCCTACTAAAGCACTCCCCCCCCTACACCTTCTTTCCCGTCTGTTACATAAAAGCGAATTCCAAGATTGGAAGTATAAGGAATTACAGTGACAGTGATGGCAATTTCCAGAACTAGGAGTTACAGTTTATTACACACTTCGTATTTATTTCGTAGATCTCTTCTAGGATGAACGAATCCTCTATTTATTATTAAGCACTGATTTCTTCAATTGCTGGAGATGTCGAATCACAGTTAATAATTCTGTTAGAATTTCTCGTGAAAATTCAATATTCCTTTTCTCTATTTTGTTTTCCTCCAAGCAGAAGATTTTCAAAGGCCGGGTGCATCACTCAAGAACTTATAGCAAGTATATGCAATAGCTACTGATCCTTAAAACTTATTCCATAGGATTACGATAATGTATCTTACTAATATGCCCGAGTAAGTGCTGTCAATTTTAATTTTAATCTCTAAGTTAGGATGCTTTAACATCTAGCCGTAATATATATTTATGCCTTTTTTCACATAAGGTCCAATAGTATGATGATGCGGGAACTTACACTTAAATTTACAACAGCCAGCACTATTAGGATTGGCGACCTTATATTCAAATTCTAAACTACACTAGCAGCCAAATATTGCTGTCGGTGTAAATGGAAAATCAGTGACGTGTTGGCTGTTCTCTTCCAAACCGATTTGCACTTTTATATTGAACCTACCCTCTAATCAAACCAAAGCCTGTTATAATCACATGTAGTGTGCCATAATTTGAACGCAGTGGAAGCTTTCACATTTAATTATAGGCTGTAACAAGATTCGAGAAGGCTTTGAGTTACACGCCTTTGTTTGTACGATATTTAAACACATAAACTGAGGTGCGAACAGGGGTGCGGAGGGTTCAATATTATCACATTCCCGCCGTATGGCCAACCATTATTGTACCCATGGTACTTCACGTTCACTGATTTTCCTTTGTTTGCGCAATGAGGAAACATCAACAACCATTTTCATTTTGTTGGATTTTGAGAGCTAAGCATTATGACACTCGACATAAAAACAAGCATTTCTTACAATAACTTTATATTAAGAGTTTTGACGTTTTGTTGACCATGCATCTCAGTATATTTATCTCAGTAATTAACCAATTTGATGCACAAAATTTGTTTCACAATAAGTTTTTATTTCGTGCCTCTACATGTTTCGAGCACATGTGCTCATCATCAGGAGGTCAAAATTGCATTACACAGCCTCTGGTATCATCACACCTATAGGAGGACTTCTAGTGCACAGGATAAGAAAGACGTCTATCAACCTGTGAACGCCCCGGCAACCTATAG
>Ga0136643_10001903_pt1 | contig 26355 bp, 21 predicted proteins | sample TergutLab28metaG_FD_96883 | JGI IMG/M metagenome (GOLD analysis project Ga0136643, IMG submission 96883) | Labiotermes labralis P1 segment gut microbial communities from Petit-Saut dam, French Guiana - Lab288 P1 (version 3) (version 3) | ecosystem: Host-associated > Arthropoda: Insects >... | reverse complement strand
TTTTCTCTGGCCATTATCTCCGTAACCGTTCAACTTTGGATATAGGTGTTTTGGGTTATATCGGTATACTTTAACATAAGGAACACTCTCCCGAAGTCTGGCACATTCCTCCTGGGACATCCTTTATATGGGTAAACACTGTGTGTGTGTGTGGTCATTACAAGGTATTTCCAAAACATCTTTAAGCTACAAGTACATAAATTGAGTAAGAGATCTCTAACAGATCAACAACAAACAATGAATTTAATTCCAACAACAATTAACATAAACAGCTCTTATTACAGTTACTGACAGACACATCAGAAACTACAGAACCAGAAACTCTATCATGAAAACAAATGTATCCAGGAGAAAATCCTGATGCCCCAAAACAGAAATTGTTAAAAGCTGAAAGAGGCTTAGTCAGTTATGTACACAACATACAGAACAGCAATGTAATGTTTTATGTGACCATGTAAGTGAAATCAATTGCAGGTCTAAAGTTTCTCTATGGAATAAAAACTACATAAAGTGGGAGGTTGCAAATCAGGGCTGTTTGCACTGAACAAAATCAATTTTGTCACTTTGGCTGTTTAATTTATTTATGATTAGCTGTACAGTTCTGAGAGGATTTCAGAATGTACCGGGGTGCTGATAAGTCCTCAGCCTGACCAGGAAGGGAACAAGCTCGGAAGCAAATCAGGGACGTGCGTGATTTCAACAACATGGAGACGCGAGCTGTCATCAAGTTTGTTTTCCTGCAAGGCAAGGTGCTGAAGGAAATTCACGCCATTCTGACAGAAACATTAGCTTGTTTCCTTCCTGGTCGGGCTAAGTACTTGTCAGCACCCCTGTATACCACTGAATGGCAAATGATAAATGCTAGAAGTGGCCTAAGAAGCCAAGCATTAGCATTGACATACTAAACCTCAGCCATGATAGCCAGTGTCCTGGCACACAGCTGAACTTGGGATCCTTCCATCTACATTACTGCACCATATTTACGTCTAATGCATTCAACATTCTGGACATAATGTAATATACATTTACATGTTTTTGTTAACAGTTACATGTCCAGATAAAACACCATTGCTTAACAACCATGATTTATTGATATGGTGAAATTATGTACTATAATTAGGCCCATGTTTCCAGCAGCAAACATTCATCTTCACTTCACTAAGTCAACCCTCTTATACTGGTAGGTGTAGAGGGCGTATTATTCATGTTTGGTATTATTATATCAAGCATTAAAGGTATATTTCTATTTAAAAGTCCTACATTAGCAATTATTTGTATATGTTGTGAAATATCTGACTGCACAAATGCAGTGCATTTGTTGTGATTGTTCACTGTGTAGGAATCGAACACCATATGGGTAACTTGCTTTCTGTTGTAGACATTTTGTTTTTCAGAAGAAATCAGGACTGAAATGTTATGTGTAATATTATTTTGTGTTTTTTATGACACCCCTTTACATTAAACTTTTCAATTCCTGCCACACTGTTTCTGGCCACAGTACAGTTGTGTGTACTGAGTGAATGTAGTGACAACAGAACTACATTCACTGTTCCACAAATGAGAATGAACTGCAAAAAGAAAGGTTAATATATTTAAAAATTTAAGTCTTGGAATAAAAAGTGTGACTTATATGTGCATAAATACCATAATTTCTTTTATATAAATAACAAAATATACTTTATTCTTCATAACACAAATTTACACCACTTTCAATACAGAAAATTTAAGTTATAAAAACAAATTTTCAAATTTTGGTAAGAATGTACCTCAAATGTCCTATGTGAGCCTATGGTCAAACCCACACATGGTGTTGAAGTTGTTACACCTGCAGGAAACCTTGCAGTTGGCTGTGCTTGAGAAGTTGTCTGGAGCTCAGTAATATGTCTGTTTAGCCAGTTAATTACTGTTAACACACAGAATAAATCAATAATATCAATGTCATTATAGATTTGGGGATTCAACAATCCCCACGGTGAAATGTAATGATGTAAAAAATAACTCGCATTTCAAAACTCTTAACACATGCACTGTCAAATTTCATCTCAGTAAAGTTATTAGAATTCAACCACAGTTCTTTTAATCATCTCAGGTTCAATTGAGATGCTGCTAAAATGTAGAAATATAACTAAATAACCATTTGGTCTTGAATCAATTTCTTTTTAAAAGGAGAATACAAAAATAATCAAAAGTGCACTAATAGTCTTTCAATGCATATCTGAATAAATCTTATGTACATCTGTAACAGGCAACAGATTGACTTCTTCTGTATAAAAATACCAGGAAGTGGTCAGTGTTCCCATAATAAAAAATGCTGTAATATAATTGGTTTCTGCCTTCAATTCACTCAGTCTTTGAGATGGACACCACCAACACACCCAGGTGCTATGGTCATGATCAGGGTTTATCTTCAGGTAGACACCACAAACACTCCAAAATACTGTGGTCATGAAGTGGGTTTATCTTTAGACAGACACCACCAACAGTCCAAGGTTCTATGGTCATGAACAGGGTTTATCTTTAGATAGACGCCACCAACAATCCAAGGTGCTGTGGTCATGAACAGGGTTTAACTTCAGATAAACGCCACCAACACTCCAAGGCGCTATAATAATGAACAATGTTTAACTTGAATTTCATCTCCTACTCCTCCACTATATATGACTTAATTTTTATCTTCTGAACATTTCAGAAACCAGCCCTTTCTCAGCATATTTTTTTTATCCCATATGTTCATAGAATCATATGAAAGTGAATGAGTTACACAGCACTAAACCTACAACATACATTATTATTACTATTATTATTATTATTATTTTGTCGTTGTTGTTGTTCACAGTTACACAAAGAAGCAGGCATTTTCTCTTACTGCAACAAATTGACCAAACCCAAGAGCAGCAATGCATGACACTGAAAGCAGTATTTCATTCACTTCACATTTACCCTGATTTCCTGCATGCCACTCCCACTCCCCCCATGCCAGACCTTAAATGTGTTTGCACCATCAGTACTCACTTTGACATGTGATGAATTCTGAAGCCAACATATAGGTTGTGCTAAAATAAAATATAACCATAAAGAAAGGTATAGTTTTACAAATGTGGGAATAACACGACTGGAATGGGATGTGTTTCTGATAGCCTCAACATCTTAGATACATATGTCTACAGAAAAGTTTGTCTGCAGTGTATGTGGGTCCAGGAACAAAATTTCTGTGAAACCGGAGTTACAGGAGGCAGCCACAACTGAACACACTGTCAGTTTTAAAGGCAACAGCACAATGCAGCTACAAGAGGATATTCCATTACATGCATATCTGAAGACCATACAAAGCTATTACTGGGTTAAACTTACAGTTTGTGTTATTGCTCAGCATTGTTTCCTTCTCTGTAAGCTTAGCAATTTCAGTCTTGAGTGACAGTGACAGTTGTTGCTCTACAGATTCCAGATGTTCTATCTTTTTTCGTTGGTCTTCTACCAGTGCAAGCAAAGCAACTCTTTCCTTTTCTTTTGCAGACAACACACTTTCTTGCTCCAATATAATTTTGGTTCTCAGCTTCATCTGCATTAAGTCACACCCATGTTATTACCAAGGGATAAAAATTCCTCAGTGGTCAAGACATTCATTTACACACACTACCAGTATTACCAGAAGAAACATTACACTACATTGAGGCATGCTTCTTTTTGACCAAATCTGATTTAATGCGACTTGAAAATTTACACCACTCTTCTAATTTATGCCATAATTTCTGGTTTAATGTGGTTTGGCGTAGGCCACATTTATCTTATGTATGAGATTAGCACAAAGTGACATCACTGTCATGCCATCAACCATGTGTATGGATTGATACCACTGGTGATATATCAAGTGGCTCATTTAGTTTCCTTCAATATTATTGCCTTTTCTTACCAACATGCAAGAGACACATAAATCTACATCACCTAGTGCAATCCAAGTGAAAAATCTGTGAATGACAATTGGTGTTGAAGAGAAATTAGACTTAATAAGCTGGGTTGAGAAACATAAACAAATTGCTGACATATGCTGTTAAGGTTAGACTCACTCATAGTGGAGTACGTGCAATTTGTGATAATGCTGACAGAATTAAAGAAAGTGCTACATGAGGAAATACAGTGAGTGATAAAAAAATTCTCATGGAAGGAGTTCAACTGTGGAGCATAGGAAAAATGTTGAGTACTTGGATGTGTGTGTGCGTGCGTGTGCTGTGCAGAATGACAGTCTCATTCTGCACAGCACACGACACACACACACCGCTTTATGACACGCTGCCACATCACCACACAACATATAATGCCATAATTTTACAGTGTGTTTTAATATAACTTTAGCCAGGTGCAGTACAAGCTCCCTGATGATGGTCATAGACCAAAACATGTAGGAGCAATATTAATGTGTATTTTAATGTAAATTCTAATAAACAGTGCATTTGTTGGTGTGTGAACTACATACATAATATAATCTTTATCACAAAACAAGTCTTTTGTTTGAGATTCTTTTTAAGAGCCTAAAAAAGTTCCATCTCAGTTTCACATAAATATAGGTATTACTGAACCAGCATGGATGAAAATAGAATTGGCATAACAACATCTAATACAGATGCCACACCAAATTTCATTTGAATCTGGTGTCTCTGGAATTAAACTTGCAGACATGACATGCATTCATGTTACATACTTGCACACAGAGAACACATAAACAAATTAGGAACAGGATTTTTATTCAACCCAAATAATATCACGAGTTAAGAGAATAGAGTTTCTTAGTGATAGGATGAGCTGAAGGTTAGGACCCCATATCAGATCAAGATCCCAAACAGTTTCGCAACTTACGACATAAATATGGCTTGGAAAAACATTAAAGAGGATATAAAAATCTCAGCTAATTAAAGTCTTGGTCGGTAGGAATGGTAGCAGCATAAAGCATGGTTTGATGATGAATATTTATGGTTTTTGGATCAAAGGAAGCAGGCTAAAAAGCAGTGGTTACAGGATCAAAACAAAAGAAATATACATAATGTCAGCAATGTAAGACAAGAAGCTAGCACACAATTTAGGAACAAAACAACAGAATACGTGAAATCTAAAATTAATGAACGTGAAACAAATGGTAAGTACAAGAATATCAGAGATATGCATAGGGGTTAACAGTGTAGAACTAATACAGTAAAGGATGAGAAGGGTGATCTGGTTGCAGACTGCCACGATATTTTGGCTAGGTGTAGGAATCATTTATCTCGGCTACTGAATGTACATCGGCTGACACACATACAGCAAAGCCACTAGTGCCTGAACTCAGTGTATTTTAGGTTCAGATTTCTAATGAAGAGATAAAGACACAATTTACCAGGTACAAATCAAATTCCAGCAGAAGTGATTAAAGCAGGAAGTAGGAAAATTAGTTTTGAGAGCCACAACCTTATAGAATGTATACCAACAAAATGCACCTCTCTTGGTCTACATTATATTATTATATCACAATGCATGGTACAAATAACATAAAATCCATAACCTTATTAAATCTACTTGGAATATGGAGGGATTGCCTGAGCAGCGCAAGGTGTCAATCATTGTACCTATTTAGAAGAAAGATGTTAAAACAGACTGTACTAATCATCAAGGCATATCACTTTTGTCAACTACATACAAAATTTTATGAAATATTCTTCTGTCAATGTTAACTCCACATGCAGAGGAAATTATTGGAGATAATCAGTGTGGATTGCGATGTGAGAGGTCAACTACTGATCATATATTCTGCATTAGTCAAATATTTGAGGAAAAAAAATGGGAATATGAAGAACCAGTGCATCAGCTGCTTACAGAATTCAAGAAAGTATATGATTCAGTTAGAAGGGAGGTGTTGTGTAATATTCTCATTCAGTAAGGCTAATAAAAATGTGTCTAAATGAAACCTACAGCAGAGTCTGGGTGGACAAACATTTATTATTAAGAAGGGTTTCAAACAAGGAAATACTTTATCACCATTACTTTTCAATTTTGCTTTAGTGTATGCTCTTAGGAGGGTTCAGGTAATCCAAGAGAGCTTGAAATTAAATGGTACATATCAGCTTCTGGTTTATGCTGATGGTGTTAATATAATGGGCCAAGGTGTACATACTATAAAGAAAAACAGAGAAGCTTTAGAAGTTGCTAATAAGGAGATTAGTCTGAAGTAAATGCTGAGAAAACTAAGTATACAGTCACGTCTTGAAATCAGAATGCAGGACAAAATCACAATATAAAAACTGATAATAAATCCTTTGATAGGGTGGAACAGTTCCAACATTTAGGAACAACCCTAATGCATCAAAATTCCATTTAGGAAGAAATTAAGAGCAGACTGAAGTCTGGGAATGCTTGCTATCATGCAGTGCAGAATCTTAGCCTTCCAGGCCACTGTCCAAAAATATGAAGATTAAGATACACAGAATTGTAATTTTGCCTGTTACTTTCTATGGGTGTGGAACTTGGTCACTCACAATAAGGGAGGAATGTAGGCTGAGGGTGTTTGTGAATAGGGTGCTGAGGAGAATATTTGGGAATAAGAGGGATGAGATAACAGGGAAGTGGAGAAAAGTACATAATGAAGAGCTTAATGATCTGTACTCCTCACCAAATATTGTTTGTGTGATCAAATCAAGAAGAATGAGATGGACAGGGCCTGTAGCAAGTATGAAGGAGAGGAACGGTGCATACTGGGTTTTGGGTGGGAAAATTTTAGGGAAAGAGACCACTTGGAAGACCCAGGCGTGAGGTGGGAGGATAATATTAAAATGGATATACAAGAAGTGGGATGGAGAGGCACATGGACTGGATTGATTGGCTCAGAATAGGAACAGGTGGAGGGCTGTTATGAATGTGGTAATGAACCTTCTGGTTCCATAAAATGTGGTGAACTTTTCGACTAGCTAACAAACAGTTAGCTTCTCAAGATGGACTCTGCTGCATGTAGTTAGTTACTGATACCTTATTTAACTACTACATGTAATGTGTCTGAACACCTGACGAGGACGACAGATCCTGAAGATCACCAGAATTCTGGTTGTAACCGATTTTGTAATAAACAAATATTAAAGGATGTTTACTCACTTTCATCTAGTGCCAAGATTTTAACACTGAGTGGAGCTATACCTCCACACCCCCTGTATGCATTCATGGTGTGCACAGGAGTAACTTTACCTTTTACCCTATTTCATGACTTAATTTCATATACAGTAAGTGTGTGTGTGTATTCAATCATATGGAAAGTAGTGTGATGCAAGATGTAATTTAAATGAATGACAATGTCTGATGGTTCATGATTGAAAATCAAAATGTGGCAGGTCAGTATATCTATTAACACTAATGCTGAAGATTCTCTTACAAATACCTCACAATCAACTGAATCTTACATAAATGTAACTCTTCCAGTCTCATTGCACACATACCTTAGATTTCAACATGACATTATCCTTTTGCAGTGTTTTAATTATCTCGTTGGCTTTCAAAAATTCTTCTGAAAGGTTCTGCAGAGAGGTCTGCCTTCTCACAAGGACAGCTTCTTTGTCTGCCAGATTTTCTTCCAAAAGAGACTGTGACACACAGATAAATATTGTTACACATATCTAGAAAAATAGCTTTAGCTTTATTTCTGTACTACACAACTTTACTTTGTCCTAAATAATGAAACAGACCATCTAGTACAACAGACACTGTAAAGGTAAGGTCCTGGTGTGCAATACATACACAATGGGTCAAAGTGTTTGACCTATTGCAGCATAACATAGCTGTTCCCACAGCAATCACACTGTTACGAAAATGGCTGTTGTGAAAACTTTCATAATAAGGTAATATTGCAATTCACATCATCTAGTCCTACAACCTACTGCTAATATTACTGTAATATTTTTTCTTTTATTCTGCAGAGTATACAGATTCCATTACTGATTTTTGTCTAACACAATATATAAGTTTCAGAGTCACTGCATTTGTAATTGCTCAGTTACGAGAAGTATTACATACACAATGTGTTGACAGGTTATGAGTTATCACAATATGCAAATTTCACACACCTAGCTCCAGTGATGCATTAGTTATCAACATCAAAGGGAAAGCCAAACAAAAATTCTTCGCTCCTGCCATCTTTATCGCTCACTATACAGAGCCAAGGGAGCCATTTCACCAATTCCCTTGAGTGGTGGCAGTTAGGGTGCGTAACATGGCAAGCAAGAAAGGAGTTTATGCCATTTTAAAACCAGTTTAGTCACAATAGGGAGGTGGAGTGTAGTACACAGAATTACAGCAGTTTGTTTTTGCTATGAAACAGTCCGTCATTTGGACACAGCGTCACATGAGGCGGCACTGTAATATTAATAGCCTTGGGTGCAATTCCTTCATGCATCAGGATTTTGCTATGGATACATAAGTTTAAAGACACTGGCAGTGTCAGCGACAGTCCTCATGGTGCTCCAAGTAACGTGTGTACTGAAGAAGATGTTTGCAGAGCAAGTGTATCATTTCAGCACTGTCCAATTTGCTCAGCTCGGCAACATTCACGAATCCTGGGCACAAGCAGAAGAAGTTTAGGATGAAACCTGCAAAATATCAGGTTGCACCCCCACAAGGCACAGACAAACTAAAAGCTTCTTCCTCATGATAAAGTGTGTCAGAATCTTCTAACACCACCCTGAGCATTATGAATGAAGACTGCAGTGTTTTGATCCTTATTTTAATGGGTGATGAAGCCCATTTTCATGTAATGGGCTTTGTGAATATACAAAATATGCACTACTGTGCACCAGTGAACCTAAAGAAGTGCAAGAACAACCACTGCATTCAAAAAGTGTCAATGTGCTGCGTAGTAGGAACTTTTGGGATAGTTGGACCATTTATCTTCGATAATGATAATGGTGAAAGCATTACAGTTAGTGCTGAGCACTGTGTAGCCATGCTGTAAAACCTCTTGCTTCCACATTTGGAAGCAAATGGTGCTGACCCCAAAAACCTTTATTTCCAACAAAATGGTGCAACAGGACACACTACCAGATACAGTATCAACACAGTCTGCAATCTCTTCAGTAAGGTTGTTTTAGGTTTTAGAGGCATCCCACGGCTAGCATGTTTGCTGGACATAATGGTACCAGACTTCTTACTATGGGGTTATCTGAAAGAACGAGTGTATAGAACTCAAATCCACAGCACAGGAAATGGAATGTGCAATTCAATATGAAATTGCTCTCATCAATCAAGGCCACAATTTGTTGACTGAGTTGTTGATAATTTTGTTGATCACCGAAGACACAACACTGTATTTCAAGGAGGCCACCACCATAAATAATAAAACAGCATTCTGTGAACATAATGCTGGTGTGTTTCATTACAATGTTCTCCAGCTATTGAACAATTTATTGCATATCAAAATGTGTTTCTCGGCTCTGCACCACTCTTTACAATACTTCGTCATTAAGAGTAAATATGTATGTCTCATTTTGGAAAGAAAATCAACTGTACTTGTCAAAGTACAGCTTTCTGCTGTGTTGGACATAGGTAACCAGACTGGAGAGGAGTCACAGTGCCTGCAGGAACATATGCCAGCACACCAAGATGCTGCTGTAGCAGAGACTGTTTGGTGCTGCAGTGACAGAACAGTATTTTTAATATTTAATTGTTTGGTGCTGAAAGCTGACTAAAGTTGATGCACAATGTGATGGTGAGAAGAGTGAACATCAACAAATGTCAGCGGCCACAAACAAGCAAAGTAACAGGGCACTTAATTAATTGAGAAGGATGTGGAAGTGGTTTTGGCCTATTCTGCCATACTAGCACAGTATGACTTGAAGGCATTGGGAAAATCTTGTGGGACCTCACTCATTATAGCCAAGACATTCCAAATATGAAGCAGGCAAGGTAAGCACTTCACTGGATTCTAGATACTTAAAGGATGAACTTTTACAATTAAAAAATCCACATGTTCATAAACAAAGGAAGTTCTAGTACACATCAACACATGTGCTTGATTACGCTAACAGGGCTACAGATCACAGTTGAGGCCAAAACATGTCACGTGTACAAGCAAGCTTTGTAACTTAATTTCAGTGATGTGAGTAGAATGTGTTAACATCGTAACAAGAATATCAATGTCCCTGAATCATTTTTCATGTATAAGACATCCATTCCCCATAATTCAGCTGTGGCATGAAACTTTCACCTCAAAACTCCACACCCAGCAGATGTTGCCATAAAGAGGCACACAATCTTACAATACACAATTCCAATCACTTAAATGCTAACTAAGTGAACTAACTTCAGAACTGAAGTAAATGGTTAAAACTCCTATTAAAGGAAAAAATAATGTTCCAGATAATTCACAACTTTAATAAAAATTCATTTTTAACTGCAATAAAAATGAGATGTGCTATTACTGAAACGTATCCCAGTATCCCTGAAAATGTGTCACTGAATTCCACAATTCTGTCGATGACAGTCTGGAAATTACGAACGTAGAATCTTCCATTAAACTTCAGTACGCAAGTACCCAAATCAGAAGTCACACACTTGTCAATCTATCCAACTGATTTGCTTTGCAAACAAACCTTTTTGTTTTTATTCTTTGCATGGAGTGAGACTTAACTGGCTTGGTGCTGTGGCCACTAACAGGCCAGCCCCAAATGACAAAGGAATCAACATGGAACACTGTTGTACTGAGTGAGGGGAGACTACTAGGAGAAAAAATTGTCCTAAAGGTAAAGGTAAAAAGGTGAAGTTCACCCTGGAACAGGCCACAAAGGCCCAGAGGGGGAGTAGAGGTATACCTCTACTCTTTCTTTAACCTCAGCGCTAGATGGGGGTGGGTTGTCAACGCCATGCTCCGGCCGCTCTACCCCCGGGAAAGACCAGGTATCCATTGTACACGAGTCTGGGTGGGCCCCAGGGCTGGTCTGGACAGGGGCAGAAAATCTCGCCGCCACCACGATTTGATCTCCGGACTGTCCAGCCCGTAGCAAGTTGCTATACCAACTACGCCCACAAAAATATTATCCTAGTGCCACTTTGTCCACAACACACACCACATAACTGTTGTGGGAAACAAACCTTTACTAACCTTCTGCTCCTGAGCCACACGAAGCAATTCCTGCTGCTGTTTCAAGAGGGCATCTTTATCTTTCTGTTCCTGCAAATATATGAGTGAACTGCAGTCACATGTCACACTTGCTCTGTTTCAGTATTCTGATACTAACTCTACAGTTAATCCAACAATGTTATATTCGGTTACATATAGTATAACTTACAATACAAAAAATTTAGAATGCAGTTAAAGTTGTACATTATTCAGTAATGATGTATTAACTGCAGATTACACAAACAATGATTATAAATGGTGAAATGAAAAGTGTAAAAAGCAGTCATAGCCTACTGGAGGATACTGACCCAGTAATTGCCTAGGTCTCAGGAAAACCACAATTAATCCTCAGCCAGCACAGCCAGTTACTTGGTCAGATTCAACCCCAGTGGCATACTTCACTGCTAACTTACAAGTCTGCAGTTTTAACTCTGCTATGCTTGACTCCTTTGCATACATATCAATGCCTGTTCCAACACAACCTCCTGCTCACTAAGAACTGCACTCACATCAATATAAGGCAACCCTGCATACATGAAAGCCATCCTTCACAATCTTCAATCTTCAGGAAAATATCTATACACAGCACAATTTTTGTGCAATTATAAGGCCAATCCCCATTTTCAGAGGACAAATTAGGATATAATTCTGGTCTTTAAATACAGATATCTCAGACTACCCAAGCATAGTGTCTAATGGTAGAATGACTGGTGAACTGGAAAAGAATTGGAAGGAAATATTTATGGCCAAATCAAGATAATATTCTAGCATTTGAATGGAGGGAATTAAGAAAACCAAGAGGATGGCAGGACAGCTGGTGTCTTCCTGTTGCTTGAAAGCTTAACATGTAATTTGGAAATGGGCAAATGGCTACATACATATGTACACACATACCACAGACCTGTAAGGGTATCACCAAGACAATCGTATGTGGAACAATTCATAAATAGACAAATACTGTACTCACAATTATTACATTATAAAATACTACAGACATTTTATACCACAGTTTTATAGATAATTTTTACACACAAAAAATCATCTACAGAGTAAAAGGAGTGCGTATTTAAGTATTTTCTTAATGCTACTTTAAACTGTGCCTTTTCATTCTTAAGCATCATCAAACTACGTGTATGTGCAACTCTGTAGAAAATTTTGATGCCAGCATAAAATGTACTTTTAAACAAGATAGGCTGGTATTTGTGCTATGAAGATGGTGTTTATTCCTTGTATAAATAATCTGTATGGATGAATCTGTTTGAAAATTTTCTTAATTATTGGAATCAAGTTCATTCATGAAAATATATATTGGCATGGAACACGCAGAATTTACAATTGCTTAAAACAGACTTATACAGGATGGGCCACAAAAAAGTAGCCCAGGTCTGTAGCATAGGGTAAATACAGAAATTAATACAGTAGCCAAATGCTGAAAGGATAAACCATCATAAAAGATACTGAAAGTGGTTGTCTCCTGCATCAATACACAGCTACGCACATCTAATCATGTTGAGGTATACCCGATGTAACATAGTGATTTTGATGGCTGCAACTGTGTGGCTGATGCTGTCCTTCAGTTCCTGTATCATGTGCGGATTTGATTTGTTCACCGTACTTTTCAAGTGTCCTCAGAGAAAATAGTCGCATGTTGTAAAGTCAGGAGAACGTGGCAGCCACAAATTTTTGCTACCCGTTCATTCCTCACAGAAAATGTCATGAACTCGCTGCAGGGACACCCGAGAAGTGTGGCATGTCGCCCCATCCTGCTGGAAGAAAAAGCTCTGTCTTTCTTCTTCTGTTAGTTGAGCTCAGAATTCTTCAAAAATATTCACGTAAACTTCCGTGCTGACAGTCCTGTCAAAAAATATCGGTCCAAAGATGCACATCCATGATACAGCACACCAAACACCAATTTTTTTACCCTGGAGTGGCTGTTCATGCACGAGGTGAGGGTTCTCCGCTGCCCAATACCGCGTGTTCTGCGAATTTACGTGGCTGGTGAGATGAAACCATGTGTCATCTCTCATTATGTACTGGAACAGGTCTAACAGGCCCATGCAGATGCTATTCAGAAGCCACATGCAGTAATTTACTCATTTCACAACATTGGCATCTTGTAACTGTTGCACAACCGTTACACAATATGGCTTGAGATCTAGACTTTTTAACATACGTCGGCACGTTGTCCTGCTTACGTGGGCCTGCTGCGATAATTTACGTGCTGACTTCTTCGGACTTTGCATAAACCTTCAGCGAACGTCATCAGTAACTTCTGGCATGCAAACTGAAGGGGGTCTTCGTTTTGGGGCATTAGTCACAGAGCCCATTGCGTGCCACTTTTTAATTAACACTTGTATGGCTCTCTTCACCAGTAGGCCTTTACCCAGAAACATGCTCCCAAAAATTTCGCTGGTTTCCTTAATCGACCCCATATTTATATACACTTCCACAATCATACTCTTTCCCTACCGAGTATGTCATCTTGCACAATACGGCACAGTGTTCTTCACTTAATGCAACATTCAACTAGACTGATGAGTCAAGGCCAACAACATGCGATTGAGGACGACCAGCGGTGGGGGGGAATGGTGACAGCACGACTGTTGACTAACTGTTCAAACACTCTAAGCAATATACATACTAACGCCAGAGAGAATATCATAAGGACACATGCAAAACAGAAGGCGGGCTACATTTTCGTGGCCCACCCAGTACATGAAATTCTGGTTCATGCATGCGCTATAATTCTGAAAATTTTCTTTTGTATGCTGAAATTATTCGTACTGCTGGAAGAGTCACCCCCGAAAAATTTTTCCATATTGTATAACAGAACAGACCAAAAGTATGCACAGTAAATTGACTTCAGAATGTTAATGTTACTGATTTGGTCCATCAACCTAATGACATAGCATGATCCACCTAACTTAGAAATCAATGTTCAGTATGGCTCTTCCAATTTAGACGGTTATCAATTTGTAAAAAAGAACTTTTGTATTTACCATCTTCGTATATACTTTTCTTCATAACCAACATAAAATGCAGAAAGTGATGAATTATTTGTTATAAATTTCATTATATTTAATCTATATTCAGGACTAACTTACTAGTGGCAAACCATTTAATTGTATGTGAGAGAACTAAGTTTGACAATGAACAGAAATCTTCAAAATTTCTGCTTGAAATTATGACACTAATGTCATCAGCAAATAATATGGATGTGGAGTTTCTGTTATACACCAAAGGGGACTACAATATGTACTGCTTGCTTTGTAATAGGCCTGTATCTGTTGGACAGAAATGCAACATTAAATGACTTTTTGACATGAATCACAGTTAAACTGATGAGAGGTTTCTGCCCAAAGCGTCACTGTGCTTGGTGTGGCAGTGGAAGTTCCTCTCTATTTACCATATCACATCCTTTTGCTCCTCATATTTTTGTCAATTCACATTTTTCTAAACCCACCAGCTTATCAGTGGTCACTGATCAGCCCTCCAAAATGCTTCTAATTTTGCTCCTTTCCAGGGTCCCAGCTGTTAAACTTAGGCCCCTCCAAGCCTCCCTAACAACTCACTAACCTCTCCAGCCAGCAAAAACTAATAAGATATTGCCTTACATCCCTGCCATTTAACCTGTTTTAACGTTCTTCTTGGACCACATACCCTTAACCCATATATACTAGTGCCACACACCTCATATGCCACAGAGTAACAAGTATACCTGCCATTCACAGTGCTGTCTTCATTCGTACATAACATGAATGGTTTTTGGAATGGCATATTGATCTTTGCATTGTTTTGTAGGTACTGAAATGGTCCTCATGTGCAAGTAAATACTTCTGCGCTGTCACCATTATTGAATAATTACGCAACACTGACTTTTGCTAAGTTATTCTGAACTCCACGTGCGTCCATTCTAGACAGCCAACTGCTGTGCTGTGATCTCTTACAGGAAATGCATAATACTAATACAGAGATCATTGATATAGAGGTCAATTTATTTTCCATGATCAGATTTGACTTCATTCAAGTCTTTAACAGTTTTACTTTCTAATGCTAACACAGGTTAGTCTCTAAATATCTGTGTCATTTTGAATGCTATGCCGCATCTTCTTAAAAGTGTGTGTAGGCACTTTTAATATGACTAACAAACATAGGTAAAAACACTATGAAGCTAGTCTTCACAGACTTGGTGAAGGCCAAAATTGTTGTTTTCCTGATTCATAAAGCAACAGGAAGAATGTCATAAAATCTGTCTCACAGGGTCCAAATTGTAGGAAAAGGAGTGCAGACCCTGTCATAATTACCTGGCACATTTTGAATACAACAAAACAAATCTCTTTCAAGACAGAATGCAGGATCAGAAAAACAGAAGGCAAAGTGTAAACATGCGGTACAAAGAAGTCTGATACAAACTGAATGATCACACAATCATATGCATCCAGAAGTATTACTTCATTACAAATTAGTTTTTATTTGGACCAAATCCAGTTTACACAATTTCTTCCTAAATGCTGAATTTAAAAAATTTAAATGTCCAGGCTAAGCTATAAAAACTCCAGTCAGCATGATGCTAGGCATTTAAGCCCGTCCTCATATACAAGAGTCTTGTAAGGTGCACACAACATATGATAAGTGCTACCGTCTATTGATTGGGCAGTACTTCCTGATTATAACACACTGAACAGACATGTTCATTGCTATCTACAGTGCAGTGCACTACAGTGGAGTACAGCATTCTACTTAGTAGGGCCTCATGTAGCAAAATGGGAGTGACACTGCAAACTTGTTAGATAGAAATGAAATGATATATGAACTTTTAGATTCTGATGGCAGTGAATTTTTGGACACAGATGAAAGCAGTGATACTGATTTCAGTGAGCAAGAAGATGATATGTTTTTGCTGGACACTGGCAATAACATTTGTGTGGGTGATACTGCTTACATGAGAGGCAATAATTTTCTGTTGGAGGATGTGGACAATTACATCAGACAACAAGAAACTTCTGGTGGAATTAGTGGAAATCAAGACAGTGTTAAGGGTCTAGCTAATGCTGTAGACATATTTGAACAATTTTTTGATGAAGACATTTTGTAGAAAATTGTGACCAAGACCAATCACTATGCTGACCAATTCAAAAATTCAAGGGGCAATACCTTCTCCAAGCAGTCAAGGGTAAATGAGTGGCAGCCCATGACAGCAGAAGATCTATGTTATACTGGCACTGTTCATGCTAATGGGTAGTGCACAGAAGTCCAATCTGAGGTTGTATTTTTCAAGAAATCTCAAATTGCTGATAACCTTAAATTTAGGAGACTTGCTTGAGGGCTTGTTAGTAAAATATTCAGTGCTGCATGGAGTATCAGGTCACCATGATGGTGATGGCATTGTCAAGAGGCTAACAAAATGCCACTTTCCAAGAAGAATACCTGCCACAAGACAAGAAATGTAAACCAACAAGATGGTGTGATATCTGTAGCAAGCATAACAAAAGAAGAGAGATTGTATACTATTGCCAATATTGCAATGTTGCTCTGCACGTTGATAGGTGTTTCCAGGCCTACAATACAAAGAAAATTGACTGAAGTAATGTAAACTGCATGTAAATTATCCACAGTATATAGGAAACTACCATTCCAAGTTTCATTTACATAAAAAAAAAGTTATTTAAGATACAAATGCAGGCACTTTTCAGCAGTTTTGGGAGAAATTTAAAAAACTTTAAATACTTCTCCCACAACAAGCTACAGATGGGGCTTAGATGCTCTCTGTATTGAAGCATTAAGAAGAAGGCACTATGTTCCATTGAAATGCTGAGAACAACTTGTGTGGCAATGCAGCATCATAGCACAGAAGACCAGGATAATCAACTGCACTGCTTTGAAAACCTCAAATACACACAGCAAAATATCAACATGGATTTTAAGAGTACAGAATCAAGTCTGGCATCAGGCTTTTCTGCTAGCATTTTAACATCACATTTAGTTTAGTTTCATGTTTTCATTTGGTGCAAAATATGTTTCCTACCTGCTCCAGCACTGCATGCCTTGTTCTTAAACAGTTCAAATTTTTCTCTTTCTCATGGTAACTAGCATCTAACTTTGCATTCTGACTACGTAGTGCTGCTGTCTCCCGTTGCAGTAAAACATTTTCTTTATACAGGGCATCCAGTTTGGTACCTTGTTCGCTGAATAAGAATAGAATATTTTCATTATTTATAGCAGAAATGAAAGTGAACCCTTCCTTATGCCAATCATATTCAACTGCAAATATCCTGCAAAATCAAGATGTGGTGTAAATTTTCAAGATGCATTAAAGCAAAATCATGTAAAAAGAAACCTGCCTGTATAATATTTCAATTTACTGCCACAAATGTGCTGAAGCACAGTGGCACTACACTAGGGTATGACCATAGAAAATGAACTAAATGTCTAGGTGGAATTATTGAGTTCCAGTTCATAAATATTCTAATTCTTATTACTATAATATGTTACAATATCCCACAGTTCAGTGATAAGATGCAGGTGCAGATTGTCTCAAACATTAAGTTGCCTAACCTCAAGTACACACATTACTTAATTTTACAATTCATCAGATCCTTCCATGCAAGTTCAGCAGACAGGCCAGCTTGTGCCATAGAAACGTTTATGAAAAAATCATTTCTTTGATTCATACTCTGGTTTTTGCACAGACTCTTCAAGAGACTCTGTCGTCCGAATTTTGTCCATACTGTACTGCTGGCATTACATTAAGACACTGAATATTTGCGCTATTTCCTAATTTATGTACCCATATGTAATGACCATCAAACTCAATTTGCACAGCAGATTTCATGTAAGCTTAAAAATACCGAATAAACCAAGATTAGTGCATATGACTACAACATGGGAAAACAGGGAATACATGAAGAATTTGGTAAGCAGTTCTTTACAACCAACAACCTGGAAGACAAAGATGAATGTAGAATGACAACACATAAATGGATCTTCAGGAACCAGGATTTGACACTATGGACTTGTGTCTACTAACTCACTATCAGATATAGTGACGTACCTTTGTTTTAAAATTAATCACTTTGTGAATTATGACGTTTGTTTGTTACTCACCGCAGTTTTGATTCCAACTCACAGTTCTGTTCAAAGAGTGCTTTGTTCTCAACCTGCAGCCCAGCAATAAGGGCCTCAAAACTGTGCTTATTTTCAGCAAGCATATCCTGAAACTTAATCCTTTCAGTATCAAAACACTTCTTCATGTCTTGCTGTGCCTGGAAAGACAGCAGAACAGCATTAACCTCCGGCCCACTAAAACTCACACTAAACTAAGCTGTCACCATACCAGATGCAGAATATCAACAAGCAACTCAGGCTGTAGTAAACATGACACACAATTCACTGAGTCTGACAGGTACTGAAGGTATGCATGGATTACTGGGAGTGATTATTTGAATCATCTTACAACCTTCATCTTCACCATCAAGCAGTCCATGAAGAGGCTTCTTGAACTGCTTGCCCCTGACGATGAAGGTATTATTATCCTTCGAAATGTAGGGAACTGTCTATAATGATACAGTGTGACATATTAGAGGACATGAACTGTCAGCAACACTGATGTGGAAACTTCAGATCTGGTATTATGAAGACTGATGACTGGCAAAGGAAAGCTATCACACATAGAAAAAAGTGCCTGTTCACAAAGCTGAAAGCTGCTTCATGAAACATCAGAATGACCTGAAACTAAACCTGCATCTCCATGGAAACAAACCAGTACCTAAGCTACCAAACAAATGTACAGTTCCAGGTTCTTCTATAAATCCCTATCCTACAGCACTACAAGTATGAGTTTCAGGTAGGCAATGTCCAGCCTCTGTAATATCCTAACTATAGTTTGTCTCCATTTGTCATAATGCATATCACATTCTGAAGATACCTTATAAATTTTGGAAGCTATAAGTAACATTACAGTCCTGAAAGTATGAAGCCAATATGTTACAACATGGTTATCAGTGGTTTGAGGTTAAATTCCGACACTTAACAAATAATTATAATACAGTTTATTCATTATGTAGTAACATTTTTAAGTAACACAAATGAAATGCAACACTTCCAGTACGCAGCAGTAAGTCTGAAGTTTTTCAAACTTCAACCCATTAGCAGGGAACAAAAAATGCCATTCCCCACGAATGAGGAGATACCACCTTAAGAAAAGTGAAAAAGTCCCCAATCTTATCACAGAAGAAGCACATTGCAGCCTGAGAGTGAAACACATCAGGTTGTTCACTTTAGCATGTTATGCTGTTGTACTTAACAATGGCCAAGTGCTTGTTATATAACATCAATGTCCGAATAATGAAATACATGTAAGGAGCAATAGTGAAATGATACTGATGGAGGACAAGGATACTCAAAGAAAGACCTTTCCCATCCTGCCAGTTCATCCATCAGAAATCACAAATGGACTGCACTACTACTGAATCTGGTCCTGCAGCAGACTGGCCAACAACTCATATGGCACTGATCCACAGTCTTCTATCACAACCTTATGTTTGACCATCCCACACCACCTCCTGCTGTCATTAATGGCGCATGTTATGTGGCTCTGTTACTTCACAAGTTGTGACCCTTCATGCATCACAAACAACCAGAACTGCAAAAACATCGTTTTACAATTCTCCAGGATGATAAAACACCCAATTACCACCACGATGAGAGATGTCTGTGGCTGGCATGTTGTTGGGAGATGTTGGCATCCCTGCTCATTGCCCACACATATTCCCACATCATTATGTGTTCAGGTGAAGCAGTTATTTCAAGAATAACATGTTCAAACCACAAGAACTGTCCACAAGACAACCACTCACAGCATCATTGTACCATCTGACAATGACCATGAACTGACCAGTTAACTACCTAACTAATGGAATAAACACATTGACCCTGCTCACAATTATGTTGTGTAAAGAACAGAAGCAAGTAGCTGTGCCTGTAGCCAGTACTGATCGCATAAAGGAAACTGTTGACATGCTCCTTATATTGCATTTGTATCTTTAATTTCATAAAATTCTCTGGTTCCCAGTCTTAGAATGTTGAATTGGCCTTCACCAGTACAGGCTTCTGGTTTTTCTGGCTTCTCAGGGACCTGCTAAGTAACTGTATATATTTAGGTTCCTCTGTTCTCATTCCTTCTATCCTACTGCTGTTGTTGCAAGCTGTACACTGTAAGTTGCAACTGATGTCAACATAAAAACTGGAAAGTATGATTTCCCAAATGGCTGTATCACACACAGATTCTGCTAAGGAAAACAGCTTAATCAACGAAACAGGCAGATTTCAGGGACATGTTCAGAAATGACTCCAAAAATGTCTTATATCAACAGCTGTGGTATCTCCTGACCCTTTGCCTCTTACTATTCCAGCTTCTTCAGTTACAAAGACTCCAGGAAACATAGAAGAGGACCCTCATGACCCTGAACCAGCAGCTGAACAAGATACCAAAAATACTCCTCTGATCAGCTGTGCAGCATTAAATATAGGGACAGTAACAAAACGTATTTGTAAGAATGTACGTCAGTACAGGTACCATCTGATATTCCAGCATATTAAATAATTTGGCTCCTGTCTGGTCTCATGCGAGGCAGATTAACAGAATTTTGTTGTATTTAAAGAAAAAATACATTTTCAAATAATAACTACCCTAAATAGTCATTGCACTGTGTAAACAGTGTACATATTGCCTATTCTCAAAGTACACTAAAACCAGGAAAGGAATAACAATTATAACAAGTTTTCAGATTTTCATTAATAAGACTGTTCAGATTGTGCCCTCTGGGTTTTGACACTGTTCCTGTAGGCTCTATCCCTTGACCCCATCCTGTGATTCTGACTGATCATAATCCTTGCAACCTACATAAATAATTTAAGTATATCTTCATCCTAATCACTTCAATGTCATCTTGAACTAAATTCCTTCAACCCTGATGACAGAGGCAGAATGTTCTTCTGAAATGTTGGTGTCAGCCCAAAACACAACAGTGTCACAATCCAAAAGACAACTATTACCTTTATCAGCTTCTCACGTTCACTGTTTATTTCCTCTCTTGTTTGCTGATGAATGTTCTTAGTTTCCTCATGCCAACGGTCTTGTAGTTGCTCTAGGTCCCGATCTTTAAGCCCCAATTTCTTTGCAAGATCCTCAGCTTGTCTTTCTGCCTGAGAAGCTTTAGATTCGGCACGATTCAGTGCATCCTATACAAGGAATGTCAGCATTACAATTTACAAAATTGGGTTAACAAATTCTGGGTAACAACTTGTATTAAATTGCATGGTTGAAGTAAGGGCAATCAGAAGACTGTGAATGGTGTATTCTGCGACACAGTATGCAGGCTTTACCATGACATGTCTTACCTTCATACTGTTACATGTTTTCATGGTACACATGTACTGTACATGTAAATTTCACTTATGCCAGTAAGAAAACTTCAGCCTGCCCTGTCACAATTTTTGTGAAACTCAGAACTATTTAACAGCCTTATGTGCAGATCTCACACTAAATTTTGCCCAAAGAGGACAACAAATGGGTGAAGATTTTTGAAAGAAATTCATCATTCCCCTCAGTAAAGAATGGCTTTCACTGTGTGACTGTAAATCACTGCCAGCTGCCCTGATCAGGGCATCCAAGGCAGCTTGAAGTGATACAAAGCCAGCCTTAGCTGCACAATAAATACAAGGTCTCACAACACGAAGTGTAAGCTATAAAATGTACACAGCATGTAACACATACAGTGAACTGTGTTGATGTTTACCACAAACATGTTACACCCCATTTGCCTGATACAATATTGCGAATATACGAAGTTAAATAACAACAACAACAACAACATAAACTGCCTAACCCAATACAAACAAGGGAACAGATCAAGAAGGCTTATAAATGCAACTAGCAGATTATTTTAAAAAATAATAAAGTACATACTAGACATGAATAGAAAAATTACACCATAGATGAAGTGATACACACCTTGAAAAAAAAAACTCGCAGGGCTACCTAAGAGAGTCAAAGGATATAAGAACAGCAACAAAAGACAATGTGAAAACAAAATATTTCAATGAACATACAGGAAAATTGTATAGACTTATGCAAACTGATACAAACCACCCCTTAATTAGAATACCTACTGAACAAGACATCCAGCACTACTGGTCAGACATCTGTTCAAATGGAGCAACTCACAATCAAGCAGTGAGTTGGATAGCTGAAGAAAAAATCAGAACTCAGTGCACTGAAAACATGCAATATACATATATAACAAGACAACAGCTAACCCTAGTTATACATAAGTCGTGTAAGTGGAAAGCACCTAGTAAAGATCAATACACAATTACTGGCTACAAAAGTTTACTGATACTCATAGTAAATTGTTACAATAACTAAATTTGTTCATAAAAAAACTGGAAACCATGCCAAGTTTCTTAACCTATTACCTAAATGTGGCAACACTGAAAATGCAACAAACTATAGACCAATTAACATGCCTCCCTACAATCTACATAGTTTTAGCTGTATGTATAAGTGAAGAGACATACCTTAGGTACAGCCACTGTGAATGCTGTAACAGCCTAGTGGAACAACAAAAAGGATGCAGGAAAATCTCACAGGGATGTAACAAAAACCTGTGATAGATTTGGTAGTAATGAAACAAGCCTATGAGATGAACCACAATATTTATATTATATTATATTATACTACATCATATCATATCATTCAAGGCAGTTTGATTCTGTGCCCCAGAGCTGGTAGGTAGCACTACTGAACATACATAAGACTAGTCCCAAAACTGCAGCATCTATCACATCTACTTAGTTTCATGAATGAAGTTAAAACATAAAGCAACACTGTCCAACAACTAAAGCAGAGCTTAAAGCTTGTGGAGATGTGCAGCAAGGACATAAATACAAAATTAGGGTTGGAAAAATGCAAAACACGAAGTATCCAGTGAGGAAAACGGGAAATAACTTGATATGAAATGGAAGATGGTGAAATAACAGGAGGCATGTAGGAGGCAGATACCTGCAAGTATTTGGCCATAAAGCAAGCTCGACTAATAGAAGAAATGAGAACAAAGAAAAACTGATGACAAAATACCCTGACAGAATTAAACATCTCAAAAAAACTGAATTATATGGGTAATATAAGGTTCAAGAAATAAACACCTATGCTGTCCCATTACTTACATATGCCTGTGGTATCATACCTTGGACAAACCTACATACATACATACATACACACATTCATTCACAGATCCATCATCTGCACAAGTCAGATTGAATGTTGAATTCATCATGAAAAGAGCTAAACTGCAATATGCAACCAAGTCAAATAAATACATTACAAATTACATAAAATTAGTATGAACATGATAAATTACAAAGAAAAGATCATATACACACACAATAATAATACAAGTTAAATATGAGTGTTCATGTGTCTATATTGTTATGACCAGCAGACAGAAACTCCTCAGTGGAATACAAGGCATTTTTAACAAGGTACACTCTTAACAAAGTCTTAAAGGCATGCATGTTGTTATAATATTTGAATATATTTTGTGGTAGATGGTTAAATGTTTTAACAGATGAATAGTAGACACCTCTCTGTATTGACGAAAGTCTTACCGAGGGTATGTGCAGTTTATTTTGCTGCCTTGTATACATACCATGAACACAGGAGTCAGTTTGATAAATATTAAGAGTGTTGACAGCAAATAACATCAAGGCATAAATACATAAACAAGGAACTGTAATTATATCCTATTTTTTTAAACCCTCTCTACATGAATTCCTTGGGCCCAGTCTCAGCATAATCCTAATTGCTCTTTCTGAATTATGAAAGCATTTCTCACTGATGAAGATGAACCCCAGAAAACCCTATCGTAGCTGATGTGTGAATAGAAATGCACAAAATAAACCATACGTAACACTTTTACATTTCAATGGGTAACAATTTTCTCAACATGAAGCAAACTGAACTCATTTTTTTAATTAAATTATCTATATTTGATTTCCAAGTTAGACTGCAGTCCAGATCCGTGCCTAAGAATTTGACATTTTCAGTGACAGTAAGAGCTTGACTGTTATGTACAATATTCAATGGGTAAGTCAGGAACTTAGAAGAAGCAAATTTTTTCAATATGTGTCTTATTTAAGTTTAGTACCAACTGATTATTTTGAAACCCTTTAGAAATGCAACATATTACTGAATTTAGTTCATTAAGATCACTGGAAGAAACAAGAATATTAGTGTCATCTGCAAAAAGAATGGTATGAGAAATTTTGTTTATGATGCATGGAAAATCATTAATATACATGTTGAGCAGTAATGAGCCCAGACATGGACACAAAAAGAATACAAAGAAAAACAAACAAATTACTTACCAATGCCAGATTTCATCACCAAAAGGCAACAACTGAAAGACTTACTCTCCCAAGAACTTAAAGAGGGAGGGGGTAAACTTATATCAATAATGTATTAAATAAACAAAAAAACTATACTTATAGAGTACTTCAATGAAAAGCAAAAACACATCTTTATCACATCATGCAATAATAAATGCACATAACAATTCCTCACTTCTTAATCTATCTCGAGAAGGCACTTTGGTGGTGACAAATGACATGGAAAAGTGGTTAGCATGGACCCAAAAAGCACTCCATGGGAAGCATGCACATGCACTAACTCAGCCACATATCTACAGTACTGCATCGAACATTTGGTTGACCTGGGGTGAACTGTCCCCTGAAACAGAGGGTTTAGGTGTGCCATCCAGGACAAAGTGTTTGAAAGTAAAAATTACAGAAAATACATTGTAAGGATGGCACCGATGATGATTCGTGCAGATGATGCAACTTAGCTGTAGAAAACTTCCACTATACAATACCCAGATGCCAAATGTCAACACAATTGGACTACAAAGCTAGACAAGATAATACTGCAAAAATATTGCACAAGAAACTGGATCTAAAGTAATCTGTAATAAATGACAGTACCCCCTACTATAAGCACAATCCATCTAAGGTATAAGAGAATAATATGGCATGTTTATATTGGGTAGAGCCAGTACAGGCCTATTACAGGTCCAGAAGGTTCCAGGAAGTTGAGACTCCCAGATTTTCAAGACAGTCAGCACATGAAGATGGTAAGGTTGTCAGCTCTATGCACCAGCCACCTTTAACCCCCAGAAAATATTCCTGGTACTCATTTCTGTTAGAGGATGAGTTGACCCGAGGGCCATAATGTGGCCAGAAGGGTTGGTCCATGCAAATTTCCAATGACATCATTGGGGATCCAACCTGCAACCTTGTAGTGCAGTGCGTCAACCAACTGCACCACCATGTGCTCTGTTTATATTGAGACTGGCGAATAATTACCGATAAAACTATCTTGCATAACTGCCCTGACATCATACACTTCAAAAAAACCAATAAAAGATTATTTCATTGATGTCAGCATATCAAATTTGTGTAACCTGCAAACTGCTTATAGCAAAAAAACTAGAAAATATGCAGAATTAAACACTGAGGTAAAACAAAAGTGGCATGCTAAAGCAGTGTATACCTTACTTGTCACTACATCTGCAAGAGGTGTCATTTCTCACACACTAAATGATGTCCTCAAGCTACTAGACTTAGCAGATATGCTGCACATGACAAGAGAGAGATCTGTAACTTTAAATACATGCAACATAGAAATATCTTAGGTAACAGCAAATTTCAACATTAAGAAATACACATACTTACCTTCACCTTCGTTATTAAACGCATGAGGTGGTATAACTCTACCGTGTTAGACACGGGTTATTGAGATAAATAAAAAGTCAATTCAATTCAATTTATTAATGTGCAAGCTTAAGAGTGCAAGTGTCTATAATAAAGCAAGCACAAAGACACAAATAAATCACAATACTTTAGGTTTCTGTGACCGTGCATCGTGAGCAAATTGTGAAGTGAGAGAGAAAACCAACAAGATGCAACAGTAAGATGTTTATTTTCAACAATTTCTCAACATGTTTTGGGCATCATTATGCCCATCTTCAGGAGAACAAGACGTATGTTACTGCATGTGATGTGCTGCGCTGGTTCTGCTGGATGTGGTTGGTAGCGGTTGTGGGGCGCTGCGTTGTGGGGTGCGAGCACTGTGAAGGTTACTGTTCGACTTCACAGTGCTCGCATCCTACAACGCACCGCCC
>Ga0136643_10001902_pt1 | contig 26359 bp, 32 predicted proteins | sample TergutLab28metaG_FD_96883 | JGI IMG/M metagenome (GOLD analysis project Ga0136643, IMG submission 96883) | Labiotermes labralis P1 segment gut microbial communities from Petit-Saut dam, French Guiana - Lab288 P1 (version 3) (version 3) | ecosystem: Host-associated > Arthropoda: Insects >... | reverse complement strand
TGAGATTGTGTCTTTACTAAAAATTATCGACGAGGAAACGGATTTGTCACTGACATTTGTGGAGGATTTGACAGGTCCTGTGGTGGCTAATATTAGTCCCGAAAAAACCACCGCCCCAAAACCCGCAACTGATACATATTTTCACAAACACAGCCTGCGTAATGGTCAGACGATTATCCAAAACGGCTCGGTGGTGGTGCTTGGAGATGTGAACCATGGGGCAGAAGTTGTCGCCACTGGCAATGTACTAATTTTTGGGGCTTTGCGTGGCATGGTTCACGCTGGAAGTGGCGGGGATGAAGACGCTTTTATTTGTGCCATGGACTTTCAACCAACCCAAATAATGCGTATTGCTAGTGAAAAGGTGCAATTTCCTGGGGAGGGCTGGTCGGACAGCACCATTGACCCTGGCTTCGCTTTTATAAAAGACGGAAGTATACACGTAAAATTTATAGCTGACAATTTGGAGGACAAATAGATGGGTGAAATTATTGTTGTAACAAGCGGAAAGGGTGGCGTTGGCAAAACCACAACCACTGCAAATATTGGTACGGGGCTTGCAGCCATGGGCAAAAGCGTTGTTTTGATTGATATGGACATTGGCTTGCGAAATTTAGACGTAATTTTGGGCTTGGAGCGACATATTGTATATGATTTGGTGCAAGTTGTGGAGGGTCGTTGCCGTGTTAAGCAAGCTCTTGTAAAAGACAAACGCCACGACAACCTATATTTGCTACCTGCCCCGCAAACCAGAGACAAAGATGCGGTGACACCAGAACAGATGCTAAAACTTTGCTCATCCTTGGTGGACGATTATGATTACATACTTATAGACTGCCCAGCGGGGATAGAACAGGGCTTTCGCAATGCCACAATCGCCGCAAACAAGGCAATTATCGTGGCGACCCCTGAAGTCAACAGCGTCAGGGATGCAGACAGAGTTGTAGGTCTTTTGGAATCCGTAAATTTTGAAGAAATTCGATTGGTGTTAAACCGTGTGCGTCCTGATATGGTACGTCGCAAGGAAATGATGGATATGGATGCAGTTACCAATGTGCTGGCGATTGATGTACTGGGGATTGTCCCTGACGACGAACACATAATTGCCGCTGGTAATAAAGGTGAACCAGCAGTTAGTGACCCTGCGTCCCCAGCAGGCTTAGCATATGCTAACATTGCCCAGCGCATTTTGGACATTAATGTGCCGATGTTGGAAATTGTAGAGAAAAAGTTGACTTTTGGTGAAAAACTTAAAGAATTGTTTCGCAAGGGGAGGTAAATCTTATGTTTAATTTAGATAAATCTCCAATTGCAGGCTCTGGGGACATTGCGAAAAATCGCCTTGATAATATAATCATGCAGGACCGCATGGAACGGTCGCCACAAGTTTTAGAGCATATCAAATCCGAAATAATTGCCGTTATGGAAAATTATCTGGAGTTTGATGAAAGTCAGATAGAAATAGACCTGTGGATGCCTAGTGGAAAGGTTGCGGGTGAAGCCCCCACCTTAACTACGTCATTTCCCATCAAGGCTTGGAAGCGGAGATATGAGGATGGTCAAGAGGGTGAATAGCACATATGAATTAAGCGGTAGAGCTGACAGTGTCTGGCTATACCGCTATTTTATTAATCAAAAAGCCCGCCTAACTTTGGCGGACTAGTCGCTGTCTTTTGCTATTTTGTTTATGTAGGATATGACTTCTATTTGGCTGTCATCACTTAGTTTATTAAAAGCCCGTAGGACAAGACTTTCGAGTTCATTAGCTGATAGTGTTTCGTTTTCGTCTGTAGCTATCATTTCACCTTTGCCTAAAAGTAGCCAACGTAAATCGATGCCATTAACATCCGCTATCCCGCAAAGGGAGATGACAGCACTAAAAGGGAGGTTTCGCTTTCCCTTCTCTGCTTCACTTAAAGAACCCGAAGGAAGCCCAATCATAGCTGCAAAATCCATTTGTTTATAGGAAAGATGACCCCTTAACTTAGCTACACGTTCGCCAAAATTATCCAAAAAATAACCCCCTACAAATTTATTTTACAAATTTGTAAAATAAAGCTTGACAACTTACAAATATGAAGTTATAATATATAAAAATCACTAAATTCCATTAAAAGAATACGAGGAGGAGACTTTATGAAAAACAACGGTCTTGAAATCTGGGTAATGTCCAAACAAAAGCATTTCCCGAAAGAGAAAATGATGCTATTGAAAGAGCAACTGGACAAAGTACCAGTGGACAAAGTAGGCATGGTTACTGGCTCTGTTGAACTCAAAGACCCCAACAACATATTATTGATGTCCATATTCCTTGGTGGTTTTGGCGTAGACAGATTTATGTTAGGTGACACAGGTCTTGGTGTCGCAAAGCTACTTTTGGGCTGGGTAACTTTCGGTATTTGGTGGGTCGTTGATATATTTCTAACCCCTAAAAAAGCAAGGGAGGTAAATTACAATACTATAATGCAAATGATTAGCGGTTATACCAACACCAAACAAGAAGAAACATCACCAGATGAAACGGAAGCTGAAAATCGCTTGCAGTAGTTATTCGGCGGGTTTTGAACGGATTTTGCTGATGACGATTAATCCGATACATACAACAAACACTAAAATGCTAATAAATTGTGATGTTGACATAGCGAAAACCTGCCCACGGGCGGCATCACCACGGAAAAACTCTAGTATAAAGCGACCTATTGCGTAGGTTATACCGTAAAACGCCACAATGTGCAGATGGTGACGAGGTTTCATTGTCCACGTCCAAATGGCGGCAAATATTACTAGGTTCATGGCGGTTTCATATAATTGCACAGGGATTAGGCGAATGTCATTAGGGGCTGAAACAGAGTTGGCGAAGTAAACTCCCAGCGTTTCATGGGGCATACCATGACAACATCCCGCAAAAAAGCAACCCACCCGCATAATTGCATGGGCAAGGGGCAAAACAGGAACAAGCACCGTTAAAATGGTCGGCACATCTTTTTTGAGATATTTGGCGTATAAAGGCATTGCCCCCATAACGCCAAAAAGTCCGCCGTAAAACACCATGCCACCAAAAGTACGTTGTAAAAATGGCAAGGGATATTCACTAAATAAATGACGGTTTTCCCAAGCTGATGGGATTTGTGTCAAAGCAAACACAAAAACACCACCAACCAGCAAGCCTGCACCTAAAATAACCACGCCCATTAATAAACCAGTAAAATCTATGCCATGTTTTTTGGCCCTAGGTGTGACAACGCCAGCCGCCACAAAAAGGGCGATGATGCCCATGATTTGGTACATATGAAACTCTCTGCCTAAGATTTCAAAGGATGGGAACATATTCTACAAACCCAATTCCCAAAGAACATCGTCCCAAATCTCAATCCAAAATGGTGAGTTTACGCAGGCAGTACAAGCCACAATTGTACCGATGGAGAAAAGAATACCTACGATAGACAGGATTAGCCCTGCGGTAAGTTTGCCACCACGAAAACCCTGCCCCATAGCGACAAAAGCAAGAATAAGCCCTATAATACCAAAAAGAAAACCACCCAAGAAAAAGCTGGTTAAAAACCCGATAATACCCAAAACGAGGGCGGCGGTTGCAAGACCGTCACCTGGTTGTTTTACGGGTTGCGGAAAAGTTGGTGGTTGTTCAGGAAATTGACTCATATCTATTCCTCCTAAATTTTAACTATTAAATTCTGATTAAAATCAAGCAAGGGTGGAGTTTACCCACCCCCGCAAAACAAAAACTACGACTACCAAGCCGCCAATGAAGCACAGCCGATACACGCAACACAAGCCACAATACCAAGACCCCAAAGACCCACACTAATAAGTGAGCAAATGAAGCCGATTTGTGCTTTGTTACCTGTGTAACCAGCGTCCAAAGCTTGCTTTCTGAAAATGAAAGAAGCGATTCCCCAAAGAGGGCTAAGAACAAGGGCAAGAATACCGAAAACAAGGGCTAAAGTTGCCTTGTCGTCCCCTGGTGGTGGACCAGCACCAAATGGAGGGGGTGTTGTTTGGTTTTGTTGGTCTGGAAATTGACTCATAACAAACCTCCTAAGATTTATGTAATTTTTGGATTACCAAGTATCTAAAATTTCTATGCACATCACACAGCCAAAACAAGCGAAAAGTGGCAGGACGATAAGCGTCCAAATAGTCAAACCTACGGCAGAGCAGACATAAGCGGCAGTCAACTTTCCGCCTTCAAAACCTTCCTTTTTGGCTTGGCTTGCAAAAATTAGACCAAGTATGCCAAAAATCGGACCTATAAAGATGCTCAAAATACCCATTACCATTGCGAGGGTCGCTTTTCCATCTCCTGGTGGTGGACCATGACCATAAGGTGGCGGGGTGTACCCCGAGCTTGGTTGTTGCGGAAATTGGCTCATAATCTTTTCTCCTTGATTAATTATTATATTTTAATATTTATGTAATAATTTAGATTTTACCACGCAAATGGCATTGCACATAGCGGGGCAAAAGCACAAAGGAAGCAAGCTGTCCAAAAAGTTAAGCCAAGGGATGCACCGATGATGGAGCAAACCAAGCCAGCAGTGTTTTTGCCACCTACAAAGCCGTCGTTTTTGGCACTGATAGCCAAAAAGATGCCTACGCCACCAATAACGACCTCTAAATACGGAATAAGCCAGTTAATCCAGTATACAGCAAGGCATACGATGCCCAAAACAAGGGCGGCGGTCGCCTTTCCGTCACCAGGTTGTATAGGCGGTCTGCTATAGTGGGGTGGCGGGGTGTATGGGGGTGGTTGTTGGGGATATTGGCTCATAATTGCACCTCCTGCTAAATACTTGATAAATTATAGCACAATTTGTGACAAAATACAATAGCTATTTTGAAATTGTCTTTATATGGAAATTCCGCTTTTGACTATGGCGTGGCGTAGTACCTTGCCCGCAGCCACAACCAGCCCAATTTGTATTATCGAAGATATTATAAAGGGCGAAACAGTCACGGTTAAAGCATGGGCAAGGGTTGTATTTTGGTAAATGGCGAAAAATACGCCACCAATAAACAGCATAAACCCCGTGGCGACGGTAATTACAACCGCCCAAACAAGAGGGTTGTTCTTTCGTCCCGCAAGCCCTGCCGCAAGGGAAAGGAGTGGGAAAGCTAGTATAAAGCCACCTGTTGGTCCGAACAGTACACCCAGACCACCCATAAATTGGGCAAAAACAGGTACACCTACTGCTCCAACTAGGATGTATATTAAAACGGTCACAAGACCCTTTTTCCAACCTAAAATCAGACCTGTGAGGGCAATGGCAAAAGTTTGCAGGGTAAACGGCACGCCCCCTGCTAAAGGAACGCTAATCTGGGCGCAGACGGCTATTACAGCAACAAAAAGACCGACTTGCACCATGTCCCGCACAAAATTTTTTCTACCCATTTTTTAGATGCCCCCTAATACCATATACGAGAATTACTAAAGAAAGTATGCTACCTGTGACAATTAAAAAATAAAAATCAAAAGGGGTGTCTGCCAAAAACAGCCCCAAACCCAGCCAAATCCAGCATAAGACTACGCTAAAAAGATTGTATTTTAAGCCGTATTGTCCCTCGGTTGGCGGACGTTTCTTTGCCATAAAAATATGTATGGTGACAATTACGCCGATTGTTGGAACTAATAGTTGCACCCAAAACAGAGGAATTAAAGTAATGGAAAATAGCATACCCGCCCACATGAAGGCACAAGTACGCAATTTGTACGCTGTGGGCATACCTCGCTTGTTGTAATAGTTATCAAGATAAGGTCCGAGGAATTTACTTCGTAAAAGCCACGCTTGCATTTTTGGGTTTACACGAGCAAAAAGCATAGATGCTAGTATGAGAAAGGGCGTTGTTGGCAAGCCTGGTATAAACCTGTTCACAACGCCCACTATCACACATAACATCCCTAAAACATTAAACAAAACCTTCTTAAAGGGACTGACTTTATTCAATTTTTACCAACCTTTACTTTACAGACTGCTTGAACATCCAAACGTGTTTTTCAAGCGTGGTAATTGTACCGATAAACAAGTCAGCAGTGGCTTCGTCGCCTTCTTCTTGTGCGATGCCAACACCTTTCTTTAGCTCCTCTGCCAAGAAAGTGTAATCCTTTATAAGGGTTTCAAAGATAGCCTTTGGAGCTACTTCATTGCCGTCTTCTTTGATTTCTGAAAGGTTAAGATATTCTTTCATAGTAGCAACAGGCGTGCCGCCGATTGCAAGTAGACGCTCGGCAAATTCGTCAAAAAGCTCGGTCATTTCGTCATACAACTCCTCGTATTTTGCGTGAAGCGGTAAAAACAAAGGACCTTCTACAAACCAATGAAAGCGATGTAATTTAATATACATCACCATCAAATCAGAAATGCGTACATTCATAAAGTTTTTCAAAGCCATTGGAAACATCCTCTCTTGATTAAAATTTTGTTGCTACTTACATTATACAACAAATCTTTTTGAATTGAAAGGGTTAAATTAAATTTTTTTACAAATTCCTTGACAAACTTTGTAAACATGATATATATTATATTTGTGCAATTGAAAACGAAGGTCGATTTAGAGCTACAATAAATGGTTGATAGAAAAACGAGGTCAAATGATTATGAAAGAGTTTTTGCTAACAAAATCAAATGGTAGACGTCTTTTGGAAATAGCATACGCAACTTTATATCCAAACAAATGTCTTTTCTGTCGTCGAGTTTTGGATAATAAACAAAGTTTTTCCTGCACGAACTGCCAGATAGCACCAGCAAACGATGACCACCACGCCAAAAGTATCGACCAACTACATATACCATATGCCTATGAAGATGAGGTTCGGAACGTGGTTTACCGATTTAAGTACGGAGGTGCGAAATCCCTTGCAAAGCCGATGGCGGTTGCCATTTATAGCTGCTTCCCCGACATAATTGGGGATTTTTTAGTGCCAGTGCCTCTTTATGTTGGTCGCCAAAAGCAAAGGGGATTTAACCAAGCCGCAGAGCTAGCAATGGAGCTTAGCAAGCTAACAAAAATCCCTGCCGTGGACGGTTTGCAACGTCTGCGAGACACAGTAAAGCAACTTAACCTAAGCCGTGAACAACGCATGGAAAACTTGTCGGGTGCAATTGCCCTAAAGTCTGGGTTTTGCGTGGAAGGCAAACGCATAGTTTTGGTTGACGACATTTTTACTACTGGGGCAACCGCAGGGGAATGTGCCAACGCCCTGAAGACTGCAAGTGCCACTCATGTGGATTTAACCGCATTTGCAAAGGTACAATCTGTTTAACTGTATTACATAGGATATACCTGACCTTGACACGGCTCCCCCTTTGTGATAGAATGGGCTATTGCAGAGGAGGAGTTTATTTTGAGCAAAACCAAATACGACCTAACACAAGGACCCATATTCAAAAAACTGTTAAAACTTAGTTTGCCCATTATGGCAACCAGCCTTTTCCAATCGGCTTATGATATGACAAATATGTTTTGGCTTTCTCGCCTTGGTGAGGAGTATTTGGCATCTGCTGGGCTTGCCAATCAGTTTATATGGCTGTCCTTTTCGCTAATAATGCTGTGTCGCATTGGTGCAGAAATCGGCGTTAGCCAAAACATGGGCAAAGGCGAGCCAGAAACCGCAAAGGCGTTTGCCCAGAATGGTTTTATGTTGGCACTTATATCGGGTGCTTTGTTTTCTGTGTTTTTGATAACCTTGCGTGTACCTTTGCTGTCGCTTTTGAATATCGAAAACCCCTACCTGGCGGAGCAGGCTGCCCTTTTTCTTGGCGTTTCCGCCCTTGCACTGCCCCTAACCTTTGGGCATTTTGTTATAACGGGTATTTTTAGCGGTTTTGGCAATACCCGTGTACCATTTATTATAAATTCCGTGGCGTTGTCCCTTAACATTGGGCTTGCTCCTGTGTTTATTTTTGTGTTGGATATGGGCATGGTTGGTGCTGCTGTAAGCATTATTGTTTCCAATGCCTTTAATATATCTGCTAAAATTTGGGCAATGACAAAATACAAGGACCGCCCGTTTAAGGATTTCAAGCCCTTTGGCAAAATCGTTAGCGGAAAAATTGGGCAAATATCTCGCTGGGGTGTGCCTGTTGCCCTAGAAAATTTGCTGTTTAACTTCTCGTTTATGTTAATGACCTTTGTGATTGTTAGTTTTGGTGATTTTGCCGTGTCTGGACACCAAGTGGGCATGAGGGTGGAAAGTTTGTCGTTCATGGTGGGCGGTGGATTTGCTTCTGCAATAACCGCTTTTATCGGGCAAAACTTTGGAGCAAAAAAATGGGGGCGTGTCCGCAGAACGGTGCGGGTTGCTTACATTTTTATGGGTGCTTACGGATTGATAATTGCTTGCATACTCTTTTTCGGAGCGGAAGCCTTTGTGTCCCTGTTTTTGGAATATCCCGAAAGCATACAAATCGCCGCCAACTATCTCCGTATACTTGCCCCTGCCCAAATCCTGTTTTGCATAGAAGGTGTCGCTGCTGGCTCTTTTAGAGGACGTGGGCTGACTATGAAACCTACCATCGCAAGTGTGTCAAGTAATGTCATTCGTATAATTTTGGTTTTCGCCCTTGCCGCAACCGCCCTTGGTATTGATGGGGTGTGGGTTGCAATCGCCATCGCTATGACGGTAAGAAGTGTTTGGCTTTTGGTTTGGCATTTTATCAACATGAAAAAGCTTCCGAAAGAAGATGAGGTTATGGATGTATGAATAGATTGAAGTACACATTGACAGACAAAAGTAGTAAACTAAGAGGGCAAATTGTCACAAAGGGCAAAAAATATTCACACAAGTGATTGAGCGGGATAAGATTACACAAAATGACATAACGGCAGAGCAAAAATACCACGAAATTCGTATTCATAACGCCTATGCAACGGTCGCTATGAAAAATAGTGAATTAACATTAGAGCAAGTGTTTGATATAGTTGATGGCGAGTATACAGGGCTTGCAAGAAACGAAATACTTGCGGTTAAAAATGCTTACGAAGCCTACAGGCAGTTATTTTATCACCATTTCATAAACCGCATAAGCGTGGACCCATACAGCATCCCTCAAATGCAAAATGTCCACCGTGCGTTTATGGCAGGCTTGTCAAAAGAAGCGGGATTTTTTCGCTCCGATATTTCCGCCGAAAAAATGCAGCGAAGCGTGGGCGATTTGATAGAATGGGTAAAAGATTCGAAAGAACCTATGCTTATCAAAGCCTGTGCGTTTCATTACGAATTTATCTCCATTAGCCCTTTTAGTGAAGGCAGTGAGTATATTGCAAGAATGTGGCAGATGCTTCTGGTTCATCAGAAAAAGGTGATTACGTGTATTTTCGTGTGCCTGTACTGAATGTCTTGCGCAAGCGCCGACAAGAATATTATGATATTTTGGCTATTGCTGATAAGGCTGTTGGTTGTACAATTTTTATTGAGTTTATGCTACAAGTAATATTGGATGCTGTAACGGAATTTGAAAAAGGTTCTTCCCTTTAGAAACAAAGTAGGGATGGTAAATGCTTGAAAATATGTAACCATATGTAGACAAAAAGCACAATGCGGAAGTCGGCATACCATTAATTTCTTCTAAACTGCTTCTTTGGGCGTACAGGCACAAACACACAAATAGCCTTCTTAGGACAGTGATTTATGCAACGATAGCACAAGGCACAATTTCCAAGGGGTTTCGCCTTGTTTGCACTTATTGCAAAATTGTTTACAGGGCAGACCCTCGCACACAAGCCACATCCATTGCAATCCCTACCAACCCATACGTTGCGACGAAATGCCCGCTCTACAAACGGCCACATTGCACCCTGCAAAAGCCCAGAAGCCCGTGACACCAAGTTGAAGCCCCTTAAACGAACCTTGCCACACCTAATGTCTTTACAGGCTCTGCTCATCTTCTTCTGTGCATTTGCCAGATATTTTTTGGTTTGTTTTTTGGTTGCAAGTGGAGTTATGGGAAAGTTGCTGATATTATTGGGCATAGGAAAATGCTCTGCGTAAATAGGGTGGGCATGATTTTTTGGCAGCAAGTCCATAAATGCCCTTGCCCCATCTCCAGAAAACGCCATTTGGGTGCAGAAGATTATCAATTGCTTGCCCCGCAAAGATTTTTGGTGTTTTTTCATAAAATCCCGCATGGGGCGGGGGACACGTGAGCCATAGACGGGGTAACAAAAAGCAATTGTGTCATATCCCGCCATCAACGCCGTGAAGTCTTGATTTTCTTCGATTGAATGGCAAATCGCCCCCATCTTTTTGCTAAATAATTGGGCTATCCACTTGGAATTACCTGTACCTGAAAAATATAGCATTAACATATAAAACCCCCAAAAAAATGGGCAGGAGCAAATTCTCCCGCCCTATGTTATTTAGTCATTATCTGGAATTAACTTGTCGTCCTTACCAAGATTAATCTTCACATTAGCAAGCCCTTCACGCATTTTAGTGTCAGCCAGCTTGTTTTGCATATTATACAAGTCCATAATGCCGATGTTACCTTTAGTTAAGGCTTCCGCTATGGCACGTGGTACTTGTGCCTCTGCTTCCACAACCTTGGAACGCATTTCCTCAACTTGTGCCTTCATTTCCTGCTCTTTTGCGATTGCCGTGGCACGACGCTCCTCTGCCTTTGCTTGGGCGATGCGCTTGTCAGCCTCCGCTTGGTCAATTTGCAACTGCGCCCCGATATTTCTGCCCACATCAATATCTGCAATGTCAATGGACAGGATTTCGTATGCAGTTCCGCTGTCCAAACCTTTATTCAAAACCGTTTGGGAGATTTTGTCTGGGTTTTCCAAAACCTCTTGATGAGATTTGGCAGAGCCGATGGTGGTAACGATACCTTCACCAACACGGGCAATAATCGTGTCTTCACCAGCACCACCAACAAGCCTTGCAATATTGGCACGTACTGTAACCTTTGCCAAAGCCTTAATTTCGATACCATTTACCGCCATAGCAGAAATCATTGGCGTTTCAATGATTTTGGGCATAACAGACATACGCACGGCTTCAAAAACATCACGACCTGCAAGGTCAATGGCGGCTGCACGCTCGAAACTAAGTTCCATATTGGCACGGTGGGCGGCTATTAGTGCATCCACCACATTGTCAACACGTCCGCCAGATAGAAGGTGGCTTTCCAGTTGGTTCTGGCTAATGGCAAGACCCGCCTTTGTCCCCTTAATTAGCGGATTAATAACACGTGCGGGGCGAACCCTACGCAAACGCATACCAACCAGCGAGAAAATGCTGACCTTTACACCAGCGGATATGGCCGAAATCCACAGACCGACAGGTATAAAGTTAAAAAACAGGATTGCAAAAAACAATACCAGAATACCGACAACCACCACTAGGGTTAGTGTTCCTGGTGCCATGTTGAAAAGGTCAAAGTTTAGCATTAACATAAATTTTTACCTCCTATGATTTTGTTTTTATGTGGTAGGACGAAAGTGGTCGCCCCTAAGTGAAAATACAAAATTTAAGCCTATGTAGTGAGACTTTCTTTCTTTTGTATTGCTATAGGGAATAACTCTTGCAGGGCGGGATATGTCAACTCATTGGGAAGGAAATCAAACAAGCGTACTTCGCCCATCTCACTATGTTCGGGCATTTCGGATAAATTATGAATAATTGCAAAATACACTTGTCCGTTCCCTGACACATCTCTCCCATTGAAATTTCCACAAAGCGAATAGTCGCATAGTGGTTCTATATCAAAATGGGTTGCCCCCGCTTCTTCAAACAATTCCCGTTTTGCGGCTTCCAATGGCGTTTCGCCTTCTTCAATATGCCCGCCTTGCGTTTCCCATGTCGTTCTTTCTTTGTGTTTACTTAAAACCCATTTACCATTGTATAAAGAAATTATGTCGGCATATTTATAATTGCCCAAAGTATCAAACGGATATGATTTACATTTCATAAAAACCTCACCAAATATTAGATATGGCTAATTTCCCGCAAGCTTCACAAACACCCTACGGTTCTGCACATCAACAACTTTAATTCGCTTGTCCACATCTATGTAGCCAGCTTCGGAAGACACTTCTATTTTTGTGCCATTAAAGTCAGCAAAACCTTGGGGGCGAAGGGCAGATGTAGTTACGCCTTCTTTACCAATGAAATATTCCAGTCCGCCAACGTCCACCGTGTCTTCTGCCAAGGTTTCGGAAAGGATGAAACGCCCATCCAACTGACGCTTGCGTAAGAAACGCCACAACATCCACAAGCCAGGCACAGTTACCATAACCTTGCCAAGCACAATCCAACCACCGATTGGGGATGACACCGCCACCAAAACCAGCGACACCGCAACGCCCACAAGACCGATAATTGCCAATGGTCCAAAGCCTTCAACAAAAATGTCGGCGATAGACACAATTAAGGATACAACAAACAAACCGATTGCGAAATAAAACATAAGCAAACACCTCCTAAAATTATCTGCTCGTCACATTGGCTTACCTTTTATTAAAGTATACGCAAGATTTTTGATTTTGTCTGATAAAAATTAAAATTATTTTTTGCGGGTGTGCATGGTTACATTGCCTGACATTTTGCCCTCTGGTTGGGCAGGTTTTGATATGGCTTTCATGGATGCCACCATGTTGTCCATTTCACGGTTTACCCTTTCTGTACATTCGTCACAAAAATGTCCACCTGTAATTTTTTCTCCACAGTTACGGCAACTTAGCTCACCCGTGGCGGCTTCTAGGCGACCATCCCTTAGATAGCCAAGGATTTTTTTGGCTGTTGCACCTGTGGCTTCTGCCACTTCGCCAATTGTGGCTTTTGGGTTGTCTCGCAAATAATCTTGCACCACAAGAAATAACTGTTCTTCTTCTCTCTCGCAATCCGTGCAAATTGGGCTACGAATTTTTGCGAACAACTTTTTACACTTTCTACAATTTGCCATTTCCATCACAATCACGCTCCTCTAATTATATTAAGCCTATAGCATTTTTTACTTTTACTAGAACCTTGTCGCCTATGTTTTTAGCTTTTTCTGCGTTGGTTTTGGCGATTTGTTGCAGGTGTTCTGGGTTTTTGATAAGTTCGTTATATTTGGCTTGGATTGGACTGGTTACATTGTCAATGACGGCTTGCGCCACCGTGGTTTTAAGATGCCCGTATTGTTTGCCCTCAAATTCTGCAAGGCTGGCTTCTAGGGTGATACCGCAAGCCAAAGCATAAATCTCTAAAAGGCTACTGACACCCGCTTTGTTTTCGGGGTCATGACGGATTTCTGTGTCGCTATCAGTGACGGCACGCTTAAACTTTTTCATAACCACATCAGCGGGGTCTAAAATCCCTACATAATGGGCTTCTCCGTCGGATTTAGACATTTTCTTCTCGGGGTCACTTAAACGCTTTATGCGTGCGCCTGTTTTTGGGGTAAAAACCTCGGGAATAGTGAAAATGTCGCCGTAAATATTATTAAAACGTATGGCAATGTCACGGGTTAGCTCCAAATGTTGTTTTTGGTCGTCGCCAATTGGCACTAGATGACTGCCAAACAGCAAAATATCTGCGGCTTGCAACACTGGGTAGGCGAACAGTCCTAGGTTTATATTATCTGGATTGTTTGCGGATTTATCCTTATATTGGGTCATGCGTCCCAGCTCGCCCATATAGGCAAAGCAGGACAACAACCAACTAAGCTCCGAATGTCCGTTATAATGGGATTGGACATAGATGGTATTTTTGTCGGGGTCAAGCCCGCAAGCAATGTATAATGCCAAGGCGTTCAGTGTGTTTTTGCGTAGTTCGTCTGGGCTTTGACGCACAGTAATTGCGTGCAAGTCCACAATGCAATACAAGCAATTATAATCATCTTGTAAATCTGCCCAATTTTTAATTGCACCAAAGTAATTGCCTATATGCGGCACACCCGATGGTTGCATTCCTGAAAATATAACTTTTTTACTCATCTTTTCACCTTCTTATAACACAGAAATTTAATTTTGTTTGCTTTTATATTTTTGAAGTTAAACAACTCTACCACAAATTATAACACAAAAACCTAACCGTGTCTATTCCTAAATTCCATGGGCAACATACCTTCTCTCCTGCGGAAAACAGAGCGGAACACCCTCGCATCAAAGTATCCTACACGGGCGGCAACTTCTTCTTCTGATACAATTTCTTCTCCCCGCAAAATTTCCTTCGCCTTGGCTATGCGTTTGGTTTGGAGGTATTCTTTGAAAGACACACTTGTCATCTGTAAAAATGCTCTACCTAAAAACTCTCCCGTCGTGCCAAACTCTTGTGCAAGGGCGTTAATTTTCAAATCTTCAAAGAAGAATTGGTTTACACGTTCTTGTGCCAAAAGCACCATGCGCTTGCTGTTTTCATTGTTACGTGCATCTATAAATCTGCTAAACGACCAAAGGGCTTCCTGCATCATTTTGCGGGCTTCGTCTGTGGTTTTAAGTGCCAAAATATCTGCGAAGTTGAAAAACTCTCGGAAGCGTCCCTCTACATCAATGCCCAGCTCGCTGGCGTAACGACTAATGGCGATTACGATTTTCATAATAATGCGGGGTAGCAGGTTTTGGGGCAGACTTCCAGCTTTGTCTAAAGCCCTCAAAATATCTTCAAGTAGTTTGATGGAGTAGTCATACTCCCCGACAACTGCAGCAAAAATTAGCTTATCTTCTTTGTCAGCTGGATATTTGTAGGTTATGTGATTTTCTGGCTCTACAAAGTCGATCGGGATAATGCTATTATATCCCAGCAAGTGCCTATAACGCAAAGCCCCCTCTGCTTCTTTTGCAGAATATCGCAGGCTGGCTAAATCATCATAAAGTCGTCCCAGCCCAATTGTAGCAGATTGTTGACAACGCTCTGCAATTTCAGATTTTATGCGATGACAAAAATCTAGAAGGTCATCAAAGTTTTGTTGGCTGTGTACAATGCAGGTTATAGAATTAAAACTGCTGATAAAAGAATAACCTAGACCGTGATTTGTTAGGTGTCTATCCACAATCCAAAAGATACGGTAGATTAGTAAATGTTTTGCCCGTTCTTCTAGGTTTGCAATGGCTTCTTGGAAACGGTCTATACGAATGACAAAAACAGCAAAGGGTTGCACTAACGTCATGCCAAAATAGTTAAGAGAGCTTTCGATTTCCTCTTTTTCTAAGTTGACATCACCTGTAAGGTTTGTCAAAAAGCGATAGCGGAAAATTTCCCTATCTCTTTGATATTCCTCTGCCATAAGGGAATCTTGTGCAATACGCTCGGCGGCTTCTTCAAAAATCCCTACTATATGTCGTAATGACATCTCAAATTCCCTTGGTTTGGCGGGTTTGTAAATATAATCTGTCGCCCCGTATTCCATACTTGCACGTAAATAATCATAATCGTCATATGTGCCTGTTATCATAAGTTTGGTGGATGGTCGGCTTAAAACTACCTCACGGATAATTCGCAAAGTGGACAGGGCAAAAAAACGAATGTCCATAATTATAATATCTGGTTTGGATTTTTCTATCATGCCCCAAAACTTGTCTACGCTGGCTTCGTGCAGAACAGAAACAACCTTTACACCTCTGTCAAAACCACGTTTTATATATGCTTTATATAAATTTACCACATCAACGCTGGAATCCACTAGCATCGCTTTAACCATAATACTGCCACCTCGCTACATTGATACTTTTATTATACCACTTATCGGCTAAAAGTCAAACATACTTTATAATAAAAGGCTTCTACCCTCTTTTCAGAGTAAGAAGCCACGTAACTATTATTTTAGTGTCTATATGTGTAATTTGCCCTATTTTTTATGCAATAAGCCGCATTTTCAACCATCAACTTGAACCCGCATGAATAATATAATTCACTTGCATGGGTATTCAGCTTATCGACAATCAAATCAACAGTATCGGTATTATGCTTGTTTAAGGCGTATTCTAAAGTGGCATTAAGCACTGCCCATCCATAACCTTTACCACGGGCATTTTCATCAACGCCAAATATTTCCGCCGTGGCATGATTTGGATTGTCGTAAAACTTTAATACCCCATAACCAACAAACACACCCTTTTCATCTAAGGCACAGAAAACCTCACGGTCTTTACCTATTGCATCTATTACGCTTTCGGGCAGAATATATGCAACAGGGAAGGTGTCATTAAATATACGGATAAATTCGCTCCTAAACCTATACTCATACATGACCACTGTGTGCTTAATGTCTTGCGGCTTATAATCGGCTTTTTTGAGCAATAAAATATACTCGTTGTCATTGCGTTCTGCCGATAGTAATTCTGCAAGCTTGTGAAGATTTTCATTCTTCGTGTTAAAGTAGAAGTTAAACCTTACAGCTTGTGTGAACTTAGAAAAGGAATAATCAAACATTTCTTTTGCCGCTTCTTGGTTCCATTCATCTTTGAAAAACGGTCCAACGCAGTCAACCCAATTATTTTCGGGACTGATGAAGAATCCGAAAATACCAACCAAAGTATCGCCGTCAAAATATCCCAACATAAGATTATCGGGGTTGCCCATGAGAAAACTAAAATCTCCGTGTATTGAACTTTTTTCTTTTGGGCAGTACGCACAGTTATTTTCTGGCTGACTATTTCTTAAAAATGCTATTTCCACGCATTGTTGTAGATAGTTAGAGTTAATTTCTCTTATCATATATGTTTCAACCTCTCTTAATGAGGGTTGCTATTTTCTAGTAACCCTCCATATTCTTTTTGCTTGATTTTTGATTTTTGCAATATTTGCCATTACTTTGACCCCCTTTCTTCATAGATTTATTATTTCGCCGAGGCGTTATAACCATTGTGTGGCATATCGTACATCAGATAATTATACCATGCCACTATAGCAATGTCACGAACAATTTTCCGCATTTTTCCTATTATTAAAAAATCTTATTGATAACAGCCCGAGAATGATTTAGTGGACATGTAGGTTGGTAAGCTCTATCTTTTTGTTTTTCAAAAAGACCTTGATTTTTGTCAGGGTTTGTGGTATAATAATCCCATTGCTGAAAAGCGTCATAGATAACGTGAAGGGAGAAATGATTAACATGAGCAAGAAGTTGAAACAACGAATTGCAGAGCTTGAGGCGCAACTGGCGGCTTCACAAGCGGAATCTGCAACCCTAACACAGGAAACCCAGCGGATGGGCATCGAAATTGCACAGAAAAACTGGAATGTTCGTGCGGATATTAGCAAGGTTCAGGGTTCTGACAGACAAACCCTTAACAATTTTAACCAATCTCTGGATATGATTGTTGGGATTATTGACGGTTTGCCCGTGCCAATGGGTATTTTTGACGCCGATTCTCGCATTTTGTATGGTAACAAGCGGTTTTTGTTGCAAGGTTTTCGGGTGGGTAAAACCCATTTTGAGGCGGCTCCATCGGATTGTAATAGGGAGCTTGATGACCGTATTCGTGGGGTTGTGCGTACTGGAGCAGAAGCCAATTTTCTGTTAACCACCAAAAGCCCTGCTGGGGTAGAGCTTCTAGAAGAATTTTTTGTTATCCCTTTGAAGGATAAAGATGGTAAAATAACTGCTGCCGTTGCCATTAACACGAATGCCAGCGAGATAATGAAAAGCCAGAAGGTTGCCGCTTACCTTAAATTTGAAACAACTGATATTGTTAAAAGGTTTAACGAAGGGCTTGGAGCAGGCTTTTTGCGTTTAGATTTTGAGGTTGAACCCCATGACGAGGACACAGAGTCGTCTGCCATTGCCTTTGGTGAGATAAGCAACACCCTAAAATCAGCCATTGCCTTTATCAAAGATTATGTGGATGAAATTAACCAAATCCTTGCTGCCATTGCCGATGGTGATTTGACCAAAAGAATTACAAGAGAGTACAAAGGCGACTTCGCTTCCATCAGAAACAGCATTAATCATATTAGTAGCAGCCTGCACAACACTATGTCGGAAATACAATCCGCTTCTGAGCAGGTTTCCAGTGGTGCATCGCAGATTGCCAGCAGTGCAACGGATTTGGCAAGTGGTTCTCAAGAACAAACTGCAAGTGTGGAAGAACTAAATGTTGCCATTGAAATAATTGCTCAACAAACCAGCAAAAATGCCGAATCGGCTGGTATTGCCAATGAATTGTCTGGTAAAAGCGAGCAAAACGCCCAAGCTGGCAACGAAGCCATGAAGCAAATGGTTGGTGCGATGGAACAAATTAAGGAATCTAGTAACAACATATCAAAAATAGTTAAAACCATACAAGATATCGCCTTCCAAACCAATTTGCTTGCCCTTAACGCCAGCGTAGAAGCGGCAAGGGCTGGCGAACATGGTAAAGGTTTTGCCGTGGTAGCTGACGAAGTAAGAACCCTTGCAGGGCGAAGCCAACAGGCTGCGACAGAAACAACAACTTTGATACAAGACAGCATCAGCCGTGTGGAAACAGGTTCCACTATTGCAACAGACACATCTGTGTCTTTAGATGCGATTGTAGAGAGTGCCAGCGAGGGTTTATCGGTTATTAGTAGCATAACCGCTGCCAGCCAAGAACAGGCGGAATCTATCGCACAGATAAGCGACGGTCTTTCGCAAATTTCTAGGGTTGTTCAGAACAATTCTGCTGTGTCTCAGGAAACGGCGGCTTCCAGTGAAGAACTTAACAGCCAAGCGGATTTACTACGTGAGCTGGTAGCTTATTTCAAACTATAGCAATCTGGCTTTGTTAATCATAAACCTTATTATACGGTAGGGGCGGGCATTGCCCGCCCCATGCCTGTTGGCACTTTCATTTATGGCTAAACTTTATCGTCTGCATAAAAATGGCGGGCAATAGCGGTTTTGACGAGACCCGTCCCTACCAAATCGACGTGCCTTTGGTGTAAAATTGTATACAATCACCAAGTAAAAACGCCCCTTTACAAGAAGGGGCGTTTTTACTTGTATTACCACTCAAGTCTTTTCGAGTTTATTTCCTTAGCATCTTTAGCTAATTTGTGGAGTTCTTGCAAGGCTTTGACGCTTTTGCCACCTAATTCCTTTTCGATGGCGATTAGCTTTGTAATGGAATCAAATATGTTATTCCATGTGTCCGTATAAACCCTACTACAGTAGTCTATTTTGCTGTCTGTGCTTTTGTTTTCCATAAAACCACACCTCTCTTTGTCTGAATTTTGGTGTTGCAAATCAGACCTAGGTGGTGTATAATCATCCTAGGCCCTTTATGTGGCTGGTGGGCACGCAGGGTGGGAGAGTGGTCAAACTGAACCCGCCCTGTGTGTTGTTTTGTTTCTTCCCCAAGAAATCAGCCACTGACATGATTATACAATGTTCGATATGCTTTGTCAAGAATTAATTAATATAAATCCGTAATAAAAAAATCCCCTTGCACAATTGCGAGGGGATTTGGAATTATTTAAGCGTAACAACGCCACCAACTTCGGCAATTTTTGCTTTAATTTCTTCGGCACCTTCTTTGCTCATACCTTCTTTAAGCATGGAAGGAGCAGCATCAACTAAATCTTTAGCTTCTTTCAAGCCAAGACCAGTTGCTTCACGAACGATTTTGATAACTTTAATTTTCTCGTTACCAACGCTTGTAAGCTCTACATCAAATTCGGTTTTTTCTTCTGCAGCGGCACCGCCGTCACCAGCAGGACCAACAGCCATAACAACGCCAGCCGCAGCCGACACGCCGAACTTTTCTTCGGCAGCTTTCACCAGCTCGTTAAGCTCCAAGACGGTAAGCTCCTCAACCAGTGACATGATTTGTTCAATTTTAGACATATTTGTTTCCTCCGTTTAATTTGTTAAATAAATGTTTTTACTCTTCAGATGGTGGTGCTTCCTCTGCTGGAGGAGCCTCCTCCGCAGGTGCTTCTGCTACTGGAGCTTCGGCTTCAGCCTCGGCTGGTGCTTCTGCAACAGGGGCTTCCTCTGTGGCTGGAGTAGCTTCTCCACCGTTCTCAGCAATAGCGTTGATAACACGTGCAAAGCTGGACATTGGGGACTTGAAGCTTCCAAGAAGCTTGGCAAGAAGTTCTTCACGGCTTGGAATGTTGGCGATTGTCGCCACACCGTTGGCATCATACAAAGTGTTTTCGATAATACCTGCTTTGAATTCAAGCACTGGCATACCCTTTTGCTCTTTAGAAATGATGCGAGCCGCTGCCGTTGGGTCATCATAAGATACAGCAAGGGTGGTTGGACCTTCTAGATGCGGGGCGATTTCAGCAAAATCCGTCCCTTCTACCGCAAAGCGAACCATTGTGTTTTTGTAAACTTTGTAGTCTACACCTTGCTCACGCAATTTTTTACGCAAAATGGTGTCCTGTTCCACAGTTAGACCACGGGCGTTTACCAAAACAACCGAGCTGGCTTTTTCCAACTTGCCCTTGATTTCAGAAACCACGGCTTCCTTTTTAGCGTTTTTTGGCATTTGTTTCACCTCGTTTCGTTTTAAGATACGGGGCATATAAAAACCCCTTTTCACCAAAGTGACGTAAAAAGGGGATAAAGTCCAATTTTACGCCTCGGCGGGATTTACACAAAAGCCACCCGCTGTCTATGGCACTTAGAGCATCATAACACAATCATTTAACCTTGTCAAGTCTTTTTTATTAATTCTGGCAAAAAAATCAACAAATAATTTTGATAACCATGTACAACGGTAGGGGCGAGCATTGCTCGTCCTATGTCTGCTGGCATTATTCTTTTGGAATGGACGGCATTGCCTGTATAAGTAGGACGGGCAATGCCACCCCTACCGTTGGTGTGCAGTTGACTTGATTTTGACAATATATAGAACTTTGTATAATCACATTTTTGCAATATAAAAACCCTGTCGAAACAGGGTTTAGGATTATCTAATTGATGCGGCTATGTCACGGTAAAGCGTCTCTGTAGCTTGGGATGTGCGTAAGCTTATGTACAGTGGTCCTGCTGTGCGACGGCTTATGCGTATGGTTGGACCTTCGTCTGGGTTTTGAACTAGCAGGTGTCCTGCATCAAAACGCCCACGAAGATTGCTTGGGGTACCGTGACCCATTCGGCGTATGCCAGCCCCGATGTCATTCATGGATTTGTCGTATAAATAAACCTCTGTAATTTCATCAAAGGGGACAGAAATGCCGTAAAGACCAGAAAAACTGACAGAACTTGGAGCGAAGTCCGCACGGATTGGGCGTGTGCCTTCAAAAAACAGCCATCCCATGGGTAGCATGGTTACAATTATGAAAACCCCGATAAGGATAAGGGTCTTTTTGCGTTTTGTGGGGTCGTCAGTAAGGGGTTCGCCGTCCTCGTCTTTAATGCGGAAAGTTTTTGCGAAAGTTGCGTAAACAGCCAGCACGACAAGAAGGAGAATTGCCAAAATACCAGGTAAATACCCCCAGCTGAAGCCCATGAACACGAAAAGGGCAGAAAGGGCGTTTACGGCAGCCGCTGCCAAAATCACAAAAGCGTTGAAACGCAAAAATGCCTTTTGGTCAATTTTTTCTTTCTTTTTGTCGGACATGGCGTTCCATAAAGACATCATTTTGATGCCCTTGCCCCTGAGCCATATAGAGCCGATGATGGCGAATAAGATGGCTATGCCTGTCTGTAAAATTGCCATTATAATCATTTGGAGACCTCCTTTTTTATGTGGTCGTAATTAGGATAAGGACGGGCAATGCCCGCCCCTACCGTTTTTTACTTGCGTTCTTCAATTACACGTGCTGATGTTTCTGCGGAAGCTTCTTCGTAGCTGTCAAATTCCATTGTAAATTCGCCACGCCCTTGGGTTAGAGAGCGTAATTCGATGGAATATTGCACCATTTTAGCATATGGAACTTGGGCAGAAATTTCTTGCTTGTTGCCCACGGCGTTCATGCCGAGAACACGCCCGCCACGCTTGTTGATGTCGCCGATAATATCGCCTGTATATTCGTCAGGCACAAGAATTTCCGCTTTCATAATAGGCTCTAAAAGCACAGGTTTTGCTGCCATAAAACCTTCTTTGAAGGCAATTTGTGCCGCAAGCATAAAGCTTAACTCATTAGAATCCACAGCGTGGTAAGAACCGTCATAAAGCACGGCCTTTAAGCCAACAACAGGATAACCTGCCAAGGGGCCTTGTTTGCAACTCTCACGCACGCCCTTTTCGACAGCGGGCCAGAAGTTGCGGGGAACAGAACCGCCAAAAATCTCTTGTTCAAACACGTATTCCTGCGTCAAATCTCCGCTTGGTTCAAAACGCATTTTAACATCGCCAAACTGCCCAGCACCGCCAGACTGCTTTTTGTGGCGACCTTGCACGTCAGACTTGCTCTTTATCATTTCACGGTAAGGGATAATTAGCGGGATAAGCTCCACTTCCAGCTTATTGCGCCCTCTCATCTTGTTGACGATGACATTTAAGTGGTTGTCACCCATACCAGAAAGCACGGATTGTTTGGTTTCGGAATCCACTTTGAAACTAAGTGTCTTATCTTCCTCAAGAAAACGGTTAAGGGCTTGGGAGATTTTATCTTCATCCCCCTTGTTTTTCGGGATAATACCTTGTGCATACAGCGGGGTCGGAAATTTGATGGCTGGCAGAATATATGCCGCATCCTTGGTGCAAAGTGTGTCACTGGTTGATGTGTTTGCAAGCTTTGCAATCGCACCAATGTCGCCTGCTTTTAGCTCGTCAACTGCAATATGTTCCTTACCGCGCACCACAAATAGCTGACCGATTTTTTCGGTTTGCTCTTTATTGGCATTCCAAAGGGGGGTGTCCTTTTTGAATGTGCCAGAATATACACGGAAAACTGTAAGTTTACCAAAGCTGTCCGCAATGGTTTTGAAAACCTGTGCAACAGGAGGACCGTCTACTTTGCATTCCAAAGTGACTTTTTCGCCAGTTTTTACGTCAGTTGCGGTGATGTTTGGGCGAAGTTCTGCAGACGGTGGGCAGAAGTCTTTGATATTATCCATCAAAACGCCAACGCCCATGGAATGCACAGCAGAACCAACGATTACTGGTGTGGTTTCTGCCGATGCGATACCTTTGCCTATCCCACTGTAAAGCTCATCACGGGTAAAGGGTTCTTCGTTGAAATATTTTTCCATTAATTCTTCGCAAGCATCGGCAACAGCTTCCTCTACCATGCGGTGAACATTGTCCACATCGTTTTCGAGAATTACAGGCACTTCGCAACTTTCGATACCCGTTTCACGGTACAAGCGACCTTCTTTTTTAATTGCATTTACATAACCAATAAATTTGCCATGTTCACGTATCGGCACTTGAATTGGGGCGATGCACTTTCCAAATTTTTCTTTTAATTCTTCAATCAAAGCATCAAAATCGGCGTTTTCATCATCAAAACCGTTAATGAAAATCATTTTTGGCAATCCTGCTTCCGTGGCAAGCTCCCAAGCTTTTTCCGTTCCAACTTCTACGCCAGACTTGGCATTGACCACAATTAAGGCAATGTCAGCCGCAGAAAGGGCTTGACGAACCTCGCCACAAAAGTCAGAAAAACCAGGGGTGTCAATGAAGTTGATTTTGCCCTGCTTCCACTCAATCGGAATTAAGGAAGCGGAAATGGAACTTTTACGTTCGATTTCCTCTGGGTCATAATCCGACACGGTGTTGCCGTCCTCGGTTTTGCCAAAGCGATTGGTGATGCCCGCAATGTTCAAAGCCGCTTCCACAATTGTGGTTTTACCAGTGCCTTGATGTCCCAAAATTGCCACATTTCTAATGGCATCTGCTGCATACGATTTCATAATATGTACCTCCTTGGGTAGGTAAAATTTTAGTTACTTCCATTTTATCACAACAAATGGATTTTGCAAAGAAAAACTTTTTACTTAATGACTATATAAAAATTTACTCTTTCAAAATGTTGGGACTTGTGGTACAATATCATGGGTGATTTTATGAAAAAAAGATTAAGCAATAGATTTATAGGTGTTTTGGTGGTGATAGGCTTGGCATTGTCAGCGATTTTCATTGTGCCAAGGGTGGTGGGGCTAGAAGAAAGTTACATACCATTTAATATCGCAGTTACCACCAACATTAATTCGCTAAACATAGACAGCGACCACACAAATATGATTTACACATTTAGCTACCCAGCTTCTGGGGTGGACATGACACGCCACCATGTGGTTGACCCTCACAATTTTGTGAATTTGATTACATATAGCCCACGCAGTGGTATTATGAGTATACACACAGACATGCCCGTTGCATTTTCCGTTGAAAATGATGATGAAACAGACGACGTAATAATCCGAGTTATTAGCTTGCGTGAGGTTTACGACCGCATCTTAATAATCGACCCTGGACATGGGGGTTATGACGTAGGTGCGCCTGTGGCAGGAGCTTATGAAAGTCACATCGTACTAGCAATATCTCTATATTTGTATGAACTATTCCAAAATTCCAACAGCGGTATTGCGGTGTTTATGACCCGCCATGACGATGACTGGGTTTATTTGCGTGACCGCTCTGCTCTGGCAAACAATTTGGGTGATTTGTTTATTTCGATACACACTAATACATTTCCTGACCCAAGTGTGGCAGGGACGGAAACCCTATACAACACACCCCAAAGCATACGCTTGGCACAAATTGTCCAACAGCATTTGGTTGCAGAATTAGGGACACGTGACAGGGGCATAATACACCGCAGTGACTTGTATGTGCTTAACACCGTCCATATCCCTGCCGTTTTTGTAGAGGTTGACTTTAAGACGAACCCGACAGCACTCGCTAATCTTACAAATTCTGCCTATCAGCAGAGAGTGGCACAGGCTCTTTACAGAGCCACGGTGGAAGCCTTTGAGGTGGTTGCAAGATAATGACAGAAAAAAAGCTGTTAATTGCTATAATTGTGCTGGTTGTTACTTTTGTGGCAATGCTGGCTTTGGTTTTGCTTGCCATGGGACAGTCTGGCATATTGGAGCGTCCACAAATTCGTCAAGGGCAAGCCAGACCAGAACCATGGACACCGCCAACACCAGAACCATGGACACCAATACCTCCACCGAAACCAAATCCAGATATTTTAACAGACTTTTTTGCGAACTTACCTTATGATGTGTCGATTTTTTACAAAAACTTGGATGCAGGTTTCGTCTTTATGCACAGGGAAGATGTAATTTATACGTCTGCCAGCTTAAACAAAGCCAGTCACGCCCTGTACGTGTACTATTTGGCGGAAAACGGATTGGCTGACTTAAACCGCATACACACATTTCGCCAAGGGGAACGGCGAGGTGGCACGGGTATAATTCGCCACGGCACGCCTTACGGTACACAGTTCACCCATTTAGATTTGCTGATGTATTCGGTGTTGTATTCCGACAACACTGCCTTTGACATTTTACGCCATGCCTATCGTCATCACGTTCCCAGCTACTATAATTTTAACCGTGACAGTGGCAGGGATATGCGACTAATTACCAATGACCGCACCCACCGTGTGACCGCTATGGACATGGGGCGTTTAATGTTACAAATACACGAATATTTTGAAACAGGAACGGAGCTTGCACGGCACTTCCAACACAGTATGCTTAATTCTGATGTGCCAATTATCGTGTCCGACCATCCTGTTGCCCAGAAATACGGACATTGGGGGGATGGCAACATCAACGCATTTCACGACATGGCAATCGTCTATGCTCCTAGCCCCTATATTCTCGTAATTCTATCTGATATGAGCAGTCAAGCACCCTTCCACGTTTTTGAGGAAATTTCTATGTTTATCCAATATTTTAATGATACACATTTTATCCCAATGGAGGTAACACAATGAGAAAAGAAGTTATCAACACCGAAAATGCACCAGCCGCCATCGGTCCATACGTACAGGGGACAACCTTTGGCAACTTGGTTTTCACATCTGGGCAGTTGCCCATCGACCCTGCCACTGGCAATCTGATAAACGCTGGTATCGCAGAGGATACCCGCCAAGTGCTTAAAAATGTGCAAGCGGTTTTGATGGAGGCTGGCTCTAACCTTGACAATGTGCTAAAAGCCACCGTCTACATAGCTGACATGGGAGATTTTGCCGAAATGAACAAGGTTTATAACGAATTTTTTGGTGCAAACCCGCCCGCCCGCACTTGCTTTCAAGTGGCAAAACTGCCCTTAGATGCTATAGTAGAAATTGAAGTCATTGCCCATAAGTAGGGTGGGGGGTTGCCCTGCCGATACTATCCAACCCCAGAGAATAGTGCCAGCAGGCATGGGACGGGCAATGCCCGCCCCTACCACGATTGTCATTCATCCCGTACGTAAGTGGTGACTTTGCATTGGTAGGGGCGGGCATTGCCCGTCCCAGTACGACAGACGATACCGTAAAAACATAAAAAACACCCTTCAATTAACTTGAACGGGTGTTTTTTATGTTTTTCTG
>Ga0136643_10001901_pt1 | contig 26360 bp, 9 predicted proteins | sample TergutLab28metaG_FD_96883 | JGI IMG/M metagenome (GOLD analysis project Ga0136643, IMG submission 96883) | Labiotermes labralis P1 segment gut microbial communities from Petit-Saut dam, French Guiana - Lab288 P1 (version 3) (version 3) | ecosystem: Host-associated > Arthropoda: Insects >... | reverse complement strand
CATGTGCATTTCATGCTGGTTACCTAAGGCTACAATCAAGCACTCAGAACATGTAATACTTATTGCTTTTCCACTGCAACAATGGTTGCACGAACGCGCCTCAGTGTTACGTTATACGTATATTGACTGTCTTGGTATCAGTATAATGTAGTTATCAGTATGGTGTAGAATAAATTATCTGCAAGCTATAATAGGTTCCGTAACAGTTGTAACCATCTAGTTTATAGGACGGTTGTTTGAAGTTGCACAACACTTTTTAGCAGAAACACAGTTAGCTAGCCCAGATGACGCACACACTTCAGTGGGCAATAAGGAGGGAGTGTGCAATGAGATGTGAGGATATTGGAGCAGTAGTGCTGTGGAGTTACTACACAGCTGAACCAACTTACACTTCGACTTAACAACAAATCAGCGTTCTTGAAATTTATCTCAATTAACTCTTAAAAACTGGTCTCTGCTTCACAAAAAAAAAAACACTCTATTCCCTTTACGAGGTTAAGATAGACGGGCTAACTGTAAGTTGTAAAGTGGTTTGAAATTGGTCACTTGAATTTATTAACAACACAGCCTGACTTTTCTGCACCGGCTCCCCATCAAGAGCAGAGATTTAGCGTAGTATTATATTCGCTGGATTAACATACGGACAATTCCCGACTTGGGCGAAAAAAAAACAGAAAGAATAACATTTGTTAAAAGCACGCCCAATTTTTCCTATGGAGAATGAATGTGCAATAAGACGAAGGTGGTGGAAGAATACTGCTGGGTGATAACAGAGGCGGCGGGACAGTCATGCTGCGACCGATGAGGCTCGAGTGCGTTGGAGTTCGGATTGAAACTGGAATCCTTCCGTATGCTCAGCTGTAGCCCACCATATGTATACTCATTTTCGATTTGCGCCGGACCTAACGAAAAGTTACACTTGCGTAAGCCGAGAAGTGTCATCGATATAATAAACTGTGCGATATTAAATATCAAACAGTAAACTTTCTTTTGCCGATGCCAATGGCCGCGCTGTCGTAGACGTGGGTCTGCGAACCCTCGCTTACTGGGATTGTGGGTTCTGATCGCACCGGGGACGTGGTTATCCGTTGTGAGTGTTGCCAGTTAGAAGTCTCTGCGTCTTGTAGATTGTTCGTCCGGATGAATCCTACCGAATGTGATGTGTCTCAGTTTATCTTGAAGCCTCGATAATGAGGAGGCCCTGGCCCACTGCGGGCTATTGCATCATTGGAAAAGGATGTTGACTTTTCCCGGCCCATAATTATCAGTCCCTGAAAAAAAACGAGAGGTAGAAATACCCGCGTATTCTTAACTTCAAGACTGTTAGAGGTGAACTGGTACTTGCACCCAATTGCACATGCTGTCCGAATAAACGTCCGCATTGTTCGTTGTTTAGAGAGCTGTTTACGCATGATGATTCATCTGAATACGGTTGTTAGAATTCCATTTCCTTATCTGTAATTCTGTACTGTCCGAATTGTAAAAATCCGTTTTACTATGTCATGAATATGGGTTCACCATGAATGTAACCTCTGTTAAGTCCGTACTTCCACATTTTTCCGAATATCTTGTTCGCTTGTTTCTCTCGTCTACGATGGACTAATTCATTTATATCTATTGTTAAGGTTACACGTGATGTTATTAGGATGCATTACATTTGCGGCTGATAGAGCTTGGCTATAAGTTATTGTGAAATGATTTTTATTCTTTGCTTGATATTGAGAAATTAAAGATATTTTGATTCCGAAGACCAAATTATGGAATCAACAAGATAAAGTATTTCAAGTTTGTCTCCTCCTGTATTCTCGAAGTGTAATTCTTAAACCCCGTTTAAAAATGGCTTATCCATTACCACCAACTCACTTAGATATAATTTCCATTCCTTTGGTATAAGCCCCAGAGAATTTCTTGAATGAAACGAACGGAGTGTGCAACATGTGATGTGCCATTTGCGTAGCCTCAAACTGCCCACTCTTCATCTCAGGAAAATTGCCAGTGGGGTTTCGACGATGAAATATTTGAGAATCTCTTCGGGATTCGATTTCGTAACCGCAGTGAAGTGGTAATGTTAATGTTCTACCGCAATGTCTGACAGACATTTGTGGATGCTGACCGTGCTGCATATCCTAAAAAGATAATTACATCACAGCCACTGTATTTCGTGCATCAGTACAAAACTGATGGCTTCTGCTTTATGGAGAGGGGCGATCGATCGAAATAAATACACTTTTATCGGATTATCGAACTAATTCCCATAGATCTGACGAATCCGGGCGACAGGCTGCCTTACTTCCTTTGATTCACACACACACACACACACACACATACATATCTTGCACAATAGGTTACTGCTGTTCTTCTGGTCTATGTGAACATGACACGATCTTTCTGCTGCGTGTTTTCCTTAGTTTTTACGTTTTTTCAGCCGTCACGGATTTGGAACTATATTCTGTACTACGTGTAGTTAACCAGTTACATGACGTCCGCAACTACATGTTTAACCGTTTAGAACCTACTGGTAACTTCAACGTACCACAGGGTTTGACATTCAAAATTTATGCATTATGATCACATGGAATTTATGTGTTTTGTATTGTTCTCGGAACATACAGCAAATTTTTCCGTATGCAACATTAAAAGATTGGTTTTTATAACCCTGGTGGAGAGTGTTTACTGCGCGGTACGCAAAGATTCCTTATATAACACATAGGTTCATCTTTAAAAGATTGGTTTTTATAACCCTGGTGGAGAGTGTTTACTGCGCGGTACGCAAAGATTCCTTATATAACACATAGGTTCATCTTTAAAAGGTTAACCCTTGAAATTACTGCATGTGAAGGGACGTTATTTTATCTGACAACTGTCGCTATACTTCCCGCCAGCTCGCTTGACTAACGAAAACTTCAACGTCCGTTGAGCACCGTGTTTGTTAGATGTAACGTATGTTTCAAGCCGAAGGCAGTTATTTCCAGCTTCTTTAAATATGGAGGATAGAAATTTAATATTAACGCATTTGCTTTACAATCAGTTAAAACTCGTGGACCCCGACTCAAGGCAAATTAGAGTAGCGGTGAAGCTACAATATGCTGCCTACGCGCGAAACAGTCTCGCTAAAGAGTGATGCGATCTGTCATTTAAAAAATGCCCCGAGTCTCCTGCTGTAAAGTTATCCCTGTGTGCGTCATAAAGGCTTACGAGAGAGAGTGGAGATATAGCTCCACCCAATCTTAAGCTTGGCACTATATGTGGAAGAATGGTCAGCTTTACACCCCGGCTGCTTTACGCCGGGGAAGGAACTCTGAAAACCATTGAGTTGGAGTCAGGGTGGACCCGAGAGTCGGTCTCAGCGTTTTGGAGAATAAGAAAAGCACCCGATGTAGCATTTAGAAAATTCCGCATTTCCCGCGTGGAGTGTACGCACGATTTGCATAAAGCACATCAGTTATTTTGCTGTACACCATCAATCGCTTGGTCTTTAGACTGTCGATGATTCAACTCCCCTTTGTTGTAGGAATTATATATAGCTATACAAACATGTGAAATGAATTCGAGTGCTAGCAGTGTTTATTTAGTGCTCTCCTCTCACACTAATCTCCCAGGCGGCTCCCTGCAAAATGCTATCCGCACATCTGTTTCCACCTAATCATGCTAAATATTCTGCCTTTTATTGATTCGTTAGGTTCAGGGGTAAAATCTGTACAAAAATGCAGAGTTTGTTGGGTTGTTGACAGTACAAGTACAACAAAATTTTCTCTCAGGTATCATAAAGTTTTCTATGTTGTTGCATAGTTTCTCAAGTTCAACACATCTCTTTTTTTTTGCTACGATTATTTTATGTCATTTTTATAAATAATTTCTTACTTAATTGCTGTAAACTTTTCATTTGTTACATATAACCTCGAAATGTAGCATGCCCACCATATTTGGGATCTTTGATGCACAGAAATGTCTCGAGTTGTTGGTAGGTTTATAATCGTGTCTACATACCAGATTTTACATGAGTCGTTCCCGCCGCCGTCCGATTATTGCAATCAAGCTGACAGACACATGAAATGTTTATTTTTAAATCTCCAAAATCATTTCATCAATAAATTTTTTTTATTCGTCCAACACACTGTTGTATAGTTGATGGATATTTTTGCTGTGTGGTTGAAAGACATTGATTTTTTTTCTGCAGGATTGCGGTGTGTACTGTATGTAAGTCATAAGCCTATTTTATCATACCGAGTCCTCGCCTTTATGTAATTCATAATATTTGTTTACACTTTTGTTTCATAGTAAGCAGACCAGGCATGGGAGTAATATAGTTTCCTTCTGTTTCTTTTTCTTTATAAGTGGTCGCGCTAAATGTTTATCGCACGAGCAATGTGTAGCTGCCTTGTGCTCCAGTTTCAGTCTGCAGAATTATCTCGAACGGTAACCAGCGGCTTTGAATGAAGCCGGACTATCAGTGTTAATGATAATGCAGGGATGCAAGATCGCTAGAGTTGAACTCAATATAGTTCACTTGTAACAGCATTATTCCCTACTCACGCACAATAAACTCCAGTACATTTGACGTGGGGATTATTGCGAGTGTGTGCGGCCTGCCCAACTCCCCGTCTTAACCGAAGTTCGAGCTCCGTCCCTCCTGGAACAACATCAACGATACGTTGCCCACCGGGACCGCGCAGCATACAACAACACTTCATCGTGCATCATTTAACAGCGATAAAGTCAGTGATACCGTCATTGCCGCTTTACAGACTGGCGCATCTGTCATGTTGTTATCACCGAGTGGAAAATATCGGGAAGTGTTTAGCTGAAATGTCGAAAAAATGGCATATTTTACTGCGGAGTTCCGTGAAAGCCGATCGTCACATGGGGAACACACGCACAGGCAACACGTTTATTTGGTTAGCCTGCTTTGTTTTATTGTAAGGAAGGCAGGCTAACAAAGAATAAAATTTCATTACACCTTATAAAATTCCAGATATCAGTATATGCATTTTACAGCACCTGTCCCACTTTAAGTTGAAGAGGAATGGTTGAAAATGTTTTATGAAGGTAAGCAGCCATTTCATTCAACGTCTGTAGTTGTAACATTGGAATCTGACATTACTTTTGGAAATTCCTTGGATTTCTTTCTAGCAGAACATGAAACTCACATTATCCAACCGTGGTTTCCTGAATCTCTCCGCTTAAAGGAGATGTTTCATTCTGCTGCATGAAGCAGGACCTACTCTAACCAATCGGCTCTTGTGTCATATAACCTACCAATTTTGAACTGCATTAGAACATTAGCAATTTATCCGTAATATGCCATATTAAATCCAATTTGTCGGTAAGAATTACGAATATTGCCGCATTAAAGAAGAAACATGTTAGTATATTGGTGTTGTTACCTGCTGCCAATATGTTTCTCCAAGCTGATGTAGACGAAATATGATATCTTCAAAGATTATGAGGGAGCCGTATTGAGAGTGGAACTTCGAAATAGTACCTTAAGTGACCGAGTAGAATCCGCTATAGGTAAAATGCAATTAACTATTCATTACGGCCTGCTTTTGCCCCTTTCAAAGCCTATTTCTAAATGCAAAACTGGGCGTTTGACGGTTTTCTTCTTTCCTAAAGGAGATTCACATATAATAAGTGTAAGATATTAACTAAGAAAGCAAGACTGTCAACTGAAGAATGGTTACGAATCTCGTATCGGGGTTTTAACATGATGACGTTCTTTAGCTGTACGTTTCTCGTGATGGTCTACGTGGTTGCTTGAAGGAATTGTGCAAATGATCAGTTTCTTCAAACAGTGAAGAGTATTTCGCGTACTGAGACTTGTATCGGTATTTACGTAGTACGAACAGTCGTGCGTTAAATGTTATGCCCGACTCGTAGGAAGGTTGTGCACGAGACATTGTATTTTAGCTCACTAAAAGGCAGTGCTTCTGAGTCTACGCTACTTCAATTTTTATGACTCCATCGTTAACAACTCCGAGTTAAGTGCGGGCTTGCTCTTCTTCACTGAATTGGAAGCACTTGTTTCCCTCAGGTGTGAAGAGATAAACGGGCATAATTTTACTATTAATAAATAATAATAATAATAATAATTACAACAGAAGAAGACGTCAAATTTATCATTGCTTTTTGTACTTTAAGTTAGTGTCGTAACTACACTCCTTACGTACGTGAGAGCCCTAAAACTTCGCATGTTACCTACGCGATGTGTTTATGTATTTCATACAGTTTTCAAAACAAACAACATGGACGATTTTTTCTTTGTTACGGAAAGGAAGCGCGTTTTCTCTGGGGCAGAAAGGGCGTTTTTTAAATGAAACTCATCTTCCAGTTGAAATTAAGGCTTCGAAGGAAGTTAAATAAGAAATATTTTGCTTCGTTGAAACGATTCCCGAATCCGAGCTTTGTAGTCGAACATGGGATTCAAATCCCAATAAATTCACACCTTAGTATGTGTGAACACTGAAATACAAATTTCGAGTTTATCGAAATTTGGAACGCATGTATTCACCAGTGCAGTTGTGTTTTCACCCTGAATTGGAAACAGCCCTCACAATTTCATAGACTTCATTTTCTTTGTTAAGGGTTTGACTGGCTATTTGTTCCACGAAACCAGCGTGGCATTGCGTTGCATTTGGACGAACACATAATTCGGTCTCTGTACCTATAAGGACCCTAAATATGGAGTAAGTTGGACTACTAACTCTTTGACAAGAAGCCATTCGCTGAGGGCTTTCTGTTCCAGGGCCAATTTTTAATGACATTTAACCAATCAGTAGTATGCACTGTCGTGTGGGCAATACTGATAGAACAAGGACTAAGGTATTCCTTTCATTGCCTAAATAATCATAGTCTGAGAGACACTTTTCAGAAATGTCACTTCCGAACGTACGGGATACGTGAGTTCACATGTTTGCCGCCGGTCGGTCACCTTACGTCTAATATTGGGGGCGGTTATATTTATGTCATAACCCACAGTAGACATAAAGACGCTGAGAATTTCTAGTGCCTAGACAGATAAAGGGAATGGGTCGTAACGGTATCGTAAAGAACTATCAGTTGTGTCTTACAGTAACGTTAGTAGTTCAATAACAATTCATTTTGGTGATTCTATCTACACATTTGCCTTCATTTTTCGTCCATGCCCAACCCACTGAGAATCTGGCGAAGGAATCTGCGCTTTTTTTTAAGCTAAATCGTCGTTCAACCCTGTCGCTCGCCCATTCCACATGTCATATCGTTTAACTTGGCCTACATCCTTATGATAGTAAGCGTAATGCAATGTCTGGGAAGAGTTACGTTGAAAGCAGTGCGTCTCGAACGTGGTGTCATTGCAGTAAGCAGCAGCTTCACATATGAAACTTTCTCACACTCTCTACGCGAATTTCAGTACGAAGCTGAATATTTAAAATATGTTCCCTGTCTGCAGGATAAGTTGCTGGTGTCACGAAGCTTTACAGGCAGGTCGTACTCCCCGTTGTATTCAGTTTGCAGTGAGAGAGTTAATGGGTTGCAGACCTGAAACCCTCCGTATTATGTAAACTTAAGGCAAAACTTTTTCAGTAATAACACCAATACATGTAGCTCAATAGCGTCACAATTTTTACAGTTAAATAGACAGTAGGTCCAGATATTACTCTGTCTTCAGTATCACAGTAGCTTCATATATGATCGTTTGTAGGCACCATTGACTTGATGTTGATTTGTTACACAATGGATACAGATATACTATACAAACATACTCGCATGCATCATAATTGCTACGCGCCTTAAAACTCAAACAGCTTATATTTTAAGGGTATAAAATGCAGGTCTATATAATCATGTCGTGTCAAAACTGACACGTACTGCCGTCGACCTAAAAAAATTGTGTTAGTCTCGTCAATACATGCTGCATTTTTCGGTCATATTAACAGTCTTCTGACATTATATACGTGATATTTAAAACTCAAAATAAAAATGCATATATATATATGTATGTTTTAAATTTGTGGGATCTCATAAATTCTACAAGTCATAATAATTTTTATGTAGCAAATAAAATATGACTTGTAAAGTTTGTGACCTCTCACAAATAGTACAAGACATAATAATTTGTATGTAGCAAATAAAATATTTTTATTTGGCCCATGCTACATGTTAGGGCCATACTGATCATCTTCACACATTAAATACACGACATTTCAAACTCAAAATGTGCGCTTTATTTTGAGTTTTAAATATCGTGTATTTAAATCGTGAAGATTCTCTTAAACTATACTAATTTTTTTAAAATTTATTTTGAATTGTACAAATGACTTGTACAGTTTGTAAAATCTCATAATTTAAAACATATGTGCTTATTATTTTTAGTTTTAAACACCACGTGTTTAATGCCTGAGGATAGGCAGCAATGACCGAAACATGTAGCAGGCATTGAAGGGACTAATAAAATTTGTTTTGGTGGATGGCAACACGCATGTCAGTTTGAATGTGTTGAACCAAAATTGGATGAATTCTAAAAAATAAATTATCTACCTGTCAGCTTTAATCAGCTGTCATCAGAAAACAGAGTATTTGTAACAAAAGTAACGTCTCAGACTTGAGTAACCATTAATTTCAGTTGTATAATTTTATCTTTCAGCGTTCTTACACACAGCCTGTTGATGGCTTATTGAAGGCCGAAGTGTAAATGGGTTAGGTTTGATGTTACCAAAATGTAAGTTGCGTTCGGCAGTTGTAATATTTGGTTTTATTGTTGAATGTTTGGAAATCAACGAGATGAATCACCTTTAGATTGCAACACGTGTCAATATTAAACGTTCATTTTCACAGTATCTTAACTTCAGAAGTTAACACGGAATTTGTGGTGAATATATATATATATATATATATGTGTGTGTGTGTGTGTGTGTGTGTGTGTGTGTAATTCTTATGTACTGAGAAAAACTCGCAGAAAATTACAAGTATATAACCATAGAATGTCGATATGTATCGTCATTTTCCTTAAATAATACCCTGCGAAGAATACATTGTATACATTATTACCATTTCCTCACACTAAAAACCTACACCCAAGGGTTTGTGTTTCACCGTATCCTATCAACACCGAACGTTCGGGTTCCCCCAACCCCCCCCCCCCCACAGAGCCGTAAGGATTGTTTATACGAGTTTTCCCTGTTTCCTAGCTAGGGAACATGTTTGAGTTCTCTTGACCAACTAGATGTACTAATTTCTCAAATTTATTTTTGGAATAAAACTCTACATGTTTCGGACAGTTCCTCTGTCCATCATCAGCAGTGGTATACGTCATACAATTTTGCTGTTTGTACAGTGAAAAACTGCTGATGGTGGACAGAGGAACGGTCCGAAACATGTAGAGTTTTATTCCAAAAATAAATTTGAGAAATTAGTGCATCTAGTTGGTTTTATTATAAGAATTTACCACGATGCACGGTCACCTGAACGTCAAAATATAAACAACTCTAAACACTATGGGAACCAAACCAAGGAGTGCACTGAAAAATGTGAAATTTTTTACATTCTAAACGTTGTAAACCTCCTATATGTTTCGGTCACCTTTTATGACCATCTTCAGAGATGTGTTTTACGAAGGATATTTTACAGAGACATCAAAATCAGGTTATAAATATAACTAATATTAAGTTTTAAGTTTGATATTCAAAATATGTTAAAATATAATATAGAGATAAAATTATTTTTGCTAAATTTACTTGTGTAAGGAGCGCTAATGTGCTGTGTGTCTTATCGCCATCCCAGTAGGGTGGTGGTGGTGGTGTGTCTGCAGGCCGCACTGCATTCTGCATGTCGTGTATCTTTGATGATCTAAACGTTTATTCGTCAGGCTGTCTGCGGTTTACGAGCTTTCCTTCATTTAAGTTGTTAGTTCGCAACAAAAAGGATACAACCCGTAAATTCACAGGTCTTTATAATAGCAAATTTTAAATACCTACATGTTTCGGCTGTAAGAGGCACCCACCATCAGGCCGCATGTTTCAGTAATATAATAAAGAAAAATTTCTTTTTTACATTTCCAGTGATGGCTCCCTCTTACAGCCGAAACATGTTGGTATTTAAAATTTGCTGCAATAAAGAGTTTGGTATTGACGGATTGTGTCCTCATTGTTGCGTATGGTGCAGACATGGCCGGGATGAGACGATTTTAGGTTACGTTTTTTATGTTTTTAATGTCGGCATTTGAATTTCGAAGTTACATATCTGTTTATGCAATAATATTCTTCAAATTAATTGGACTGATTGCACACCGCGTGTTCATCATATGGGTACTGTATAATTCGTGTAAGTTAGAGTTGTACTTAAGGATCCTTATAATTAAGCAGAACTACCAGGACTGTATTCCGGTCCCAGTGGCCGTGCGGTCTAAGGCGTAGGTCTGCGGCCGCTTGCCTGCTGAGATTGTGAGTTCGAATCCCGCCGGGGATATGGATGTCTGTCTGTTGTGAGTGTTGTGTGTTGTCAGGTAGAGGTCTCTACGACGAGCCGATCACTCGTTCAGAGGAGTCCTACCGAGTGCGGTGCGTCGTTGTTTGTGAAGTAGAACACCTCATGAATGAGGAGGCCATGGCCCACTGAGGGGGCTGTCGCGCCAAAAACAAACAAACAAACCAGAACTGTATTTTATGTTTTGCTGACCGTGCATCCTGCTACAACTCTGGGTAAATGACCAACTTGATGCACAGTTACGTTATATAATACGTTTATTACTATAATCCTCTACATGTTTCGAGAAACTTTGTGCTCATCATCACGAGGTCAAATTATGCAACATCTGGTGTAGTATTCTCTGTAAGTTGGGTTGGGTAGGAGTGTTGACTGGACAGTCAACACTCGTACCCAACCCAACCAGTTCCTTCTCAACCTGCACACCGGACGGTCACTTAAAGAGAATACTATACCATATGTTGTATTAATACAATTTGATCTCCTGATGATGAGCGCAGAGTTGCTCGAAACATGTAGGGGATTATAATAATAAAAAACATATTATATAATGTAATTGTGCATCAAGTTGGTCATTTACCCAGGTTTGTACCAGAACTGTGTCAATGGATTCTCATAGAACAGGATATACCTGTGGAATCGATGCACAGAAATGTAATATGAATAACAATCTCGTCTCAAGAATGGTTGCAGGTTGTATCGATGCTTACGTTGTCAGGGAGCGAAAAGAAAGGAAACAAATCCTTGTAATTTTGAAGGGGCAAGTTACTTGACACTAGACATACGCAATACATGCAGACCAACATCCTGAGAAAGACAGGAGTACAAACCAAACACAATGTCAAGTTGTGTGTAGGTGTTGCATAGTACATTTTGAATGTAAAAGAAACTTTCCTAACCCGAACTTCACTCTTCACAACTTTCTCAAGCAACTCTTGGGTAAACTGAATCAAAGCGAAGCCCCTATTTGTACTTACATTGTGCAGTGGTTCTGTGGAATATACCTGTGATGTTCGGGCTGACAAATGAAGATTACACCTACCGATAGTAGTATAAACCTGCAACCCACACAGCATTCTATCGGATCATTGAATGAAGCGGTCAACCGAAGGGAGTCATCGCATTTTTCCCCATGCCCACTTCATGTTCGCAGAACAAATGAAGCCAGTGGGAAGCGTTAGGGACAGTTAGGACAGCGGTAGTTCTGCAGGAATGTAGTTAATTTGTCTCTCAGTTTATTTAACGACATGAATAATTGCACTCTTCAGTTAAACTTCCCGACGATAAAAATGTTTGCATTTGTCTCATCTAACCTTGCAATTTCAACCGCACGTATTTGAATATAATGAAGAGAAAAGAAAGATTTTTTAATTTCAGATGTTCCTGTTGTGTTTCTTCGAATTACATATTGGAAGTGTATGTAATTAAACAGGAGTGGGCACATGTAACAAAATAAATTTTTAAGTAAGGTAGGATATAACTAGGCCCATTTTAAGGGGTCCTCATCCATTTATTATACACTTTACCCCGAAAATAGAACGATACTTGTAAGAGCTTTAGCAGTAGATTTACTTTATTTTCTGATACATTTTGTAATATAATTGGCGTGATATTGAATAATTAATAGGGCAGTATGTTGATTTATACAGTTCACATTTTTTTAAAGAATTTGTATGTGTGAGTTTTATCAAATGTGTTATGGCGGTTCGATTCCCGGCAAGGTTACGAGGTTTTAAATGCGCTCGCAGAGTTGTGCAAAGCGACTGTTAGCTTCGTCCTATTTTTACTGTCTGTCCTTCCACACGGAACAACTCAGCTTCCAATAGACGGACTTTGATGTAGTTTGATATTAGATTATTTTTAGGCAATTTGTCTTGCAAACTCAAATTGCATTCAAATTTGACAAGAATAACGGTTACTTTACGTGAAGACCCGTGTGTATTTATGATAGTAAATCGTTGAATTTTCTTAGACTGGAAAATGTTTCACACATTTTATGTTCATTAGCTTCTTTTTTTGCGAAAGTCGTGCCGTTTATAAAATAATATGGAAATATGTGCAATATGGCGCATGCGCTTTGCATTCTGGATATCCATGCTACACATACATACCCAGATATCTAATAATTGTTGCTTTTCCACGGCAACAATGGTTGCACGAACGCGCCTTAATGTCACGGTGTAAGCACATTGCCTGTCTGGTTCCTTTACTCGTAAGCGGCCGGACCGGCTCTGGGACCTGCCCAACCTTCTGCTAATTAGTTATTGAAAGTCTTTTCCCTAGGAGTAAGACGACTGGGACGTGAAACTTTCCAGCCATCTCCATGTTGTGCTAACTATCCCTTGGTGGCATGCACAGCGGCGACTTTACCTTTACATGTCAGGCACTGAACTCGGTTTTAGCAATTCAGAAGTGTAACAGCACGAAAAACACAGGATTGTTTCAAGACACTGTCTTGTTATCGTAACGAATGTAACGTCGAACTGGTTTATTGTCGTTAAACATGAAGTAGGCAGAATCGGAAAATAGTTGGCCATGGTCTACTTTAAACTGCCATTCCAACATTTGTCTCGACTGTCTCATAAAGATCTATATGCAGTACATATAACAAGCCTTACGAATTTTAGTCCCACGATTGCTAAATCATGTATCTATAACGTTAGACGCAAGATAATGTCTGTCTTCTCTGTCCACGAGCCAGTATCACACACCCAGTTCCTAAGTCCGCCGCTAAGTTCCCCTTGTACATTGTAAACAAGCCACGTAGTGTGCAGCTGCTGCTGCTATCTTCAACTGGTTTTCTTTACGACATTTTAGGCTTCCGCCGCGAAGCATATGAGAACTGCGCTGTTCTGGACTATTACGCAGCGTGTAGTGGTAACTCGTTGCCGACGTTTCGGGATAACCTCTCGATCCTTTCTCCAAGGTTCAAAAATCCAAAGACCTCTTGTTATTTTTGTGGGGAGGGTAGAAAAGTGTAGCAGCTCGGTGCTACATCGAGGTAAAACGTCATGGGAAACTGAAGCCACTCACAACTGCAGGACGGGAGACAAAGGGAAAACATACATAATAAATAAAATAAACTAAAACAAAGAAAAAGAGGAAGCAAAGAATAAATTGGTAAATAATTAAATGAAATAGAAACCCCGAAAATAAGAAAAGAGTTGAAAATGGAGAAGAAAAGCAGTAGGAGGCTAAACATAGGTAGGAGTGATGTCTGAACCCAAGGGGGAAGAGGGGAGAAAGTAGATCCAGGAAGGGCAGCACCGGAAAGCGGCGTTGAGAAACAGAACTGCCGTTACAGCGTGGTATAGGAGGAAGCAGAGTGTGGCTGACAAAAGGCCGTGAACTGGTCACCACTACTGAGGGGGCCGTCTGCTCCTCTAAGGACGCGAATGATAGGTCTCCATGACCCGCATAAGGTCAGGCCATCCTCCCTCTTTATATTGATAGAGTAATGCTCCTGGATTCTGGACCCTTGAAGATGGGACCGATAGATTGTCCTGAAACGTCGGTAAGGAATTAATACTAAATCCTGCGCAGTAGCCCAGAAGAGAGCAGTTCTCATATTTCCTTATTTTGAGAGCCTTAACTATGGCAACACAGGAGGCGCACATTTTAAACCTACGGAAGAAATACAAAGAGCAGACCAGTCTCTTGAGGACATTTTAGGTTATGGAAGAGTTTCTTAATTTTTCGTGTGACAGGACGCTAAAATATAATATGTCCAGTCCGATATCTTACGGTGGACCGAAATACGTAGGTGCATTCATGAACTATATTAACATCTAAATCATGCTTTTTGACCGTTTTCTCTTCGTACAAGTGGCTGATGGCAAACAGACGTGCGACAGTAATGAGTGCTGTGCAATTGAGATTAAACTGACCGTGTGCCATAATACTGCTATAACTGCTACTGAAATTAGAGTCGGCAGAAAGAAATTACTTCCTCAGTTTTCCACCAAATCTTTTACAAAAATAATGCGCTCGGTGACGTCAGTTATTTCAGTAAATGAAGCATATCATCTTTAACAACCTAAACGTAGACTTTTTTATGTTTTGCTGACCGTGCATCTCAAAATAATCTTAGCAATTGACAACTGAATGCAAAAATTCTTGTTTTATAATAAGTTTATTATATTCCTCTACATGTTTCGAGCACTGTTGTGCTCATCATCAGGATGTCAAAATTGTATTATACAGCATCTGGTGTCATCACCTACAGGTGTGATGATACCAGATGCTGTATAATACGAGTACAATTTTGACCTCCTGATGATGAGCACAACAGTGCTCGAAACATGTAGAGGAATATAATAAACTTATTATAAAACAAGAATTTTTGCATTAAGTTGGTCAATTGCTAAGACTAAATGTAGACATCGTTTAATGCAAAAAAGTAGGAAGTGGTTTTTAACGAACTTCGTGCTAACACTTCCAACATCGTGACCAAAATAAATATCAACGCACAGGCATGTACGGACTTTCCGACGTGCCGTGGAAAGTTTCGTTTTATAGCACACTTTCGCAGATTTCAGAACTCTCATAATGAAACGCGTTACTTTGCTGACGTCAGAGTGACTTCAGATGTAGAAGGAGTACTAGTAATTATTCTTAGGCTCCCCTCTTCGCGTACGGTTTCAATTAACAAACGAACGGTCACAGAATTCCATTTGAATTGAGACATGCAGTGGAGTATGCAAAAACAGGGCAACGCTTGAATATGAGTAAGCTAATTAAAAAAGAGGAAAAATTAAACCGTGATCTAGATAGGATTGTGAAGCGTAATATACGCATTTGGGGAATGCTTGCTGTCATTCGACGCAGAATCTTTTGTCTTCCATCTCGATGTATGTACCGTGCACTGTGTGTAATTTATTATTTAGACCAAGAAATGCACAGTACATTAACAGCAACGTTTATTTCGTAAAATACTGCGACATGTTTCGATGTATTTACATCATCTTCAGGGAAATTTTATGTTTTGTTGACCGTGCATCTCGATATATTCATTAAAAAAAACCAACTTGTTGCACAATTTATCTTCAGTATATTTCGTCAAATACCTCTACATGTTTCGGGCATATCTCTAGCCCATCAACAGGAGGCACATCGTATGGATACAATAATTGGTACTTATTGCTTTTTTGGAACCCAGCCAGGACAACAGACAGTAATCTAAAAAGAATAATAATTACCAGTTGTTGTATCCATACGATATACCTCCTGATGATGGTCTATAGATACGCCCGAAACGCGTTTGACGAAATATATTGAAGATAAATTGTGCATCAAGTTGGTTTTTTCTTTGAATGAACATCTTCAGGGTGTCTTCTTTTGTATAGTTAGAGTTACAAAACCAATAAATTAATAATATTAAAATGTTTTAATTTTATTAATTTTATTTTGTAACTTTAACTGTATAAGAAGAGACTCCCTGAATATGATGTAAATACATCGAAATATTTCGTAGTATTTTATTGTTAATATATTATGCATTTGTTGGTCTAAATAATAAATTTTTGTCTTCAAGTTTCTATACAAAAATATGAAGTTTAAAATACACGGAACTCTGATTTTGCCTGTGGTTTGGTATGGGTACGAAATCTGGTCTGTAGCATTCAAGGAGGAACGTAGACTGATTATGTTGGAGAGCAGGGTGCTAAGAAAGATATTTGGGCCGAAGACTGTCGAGGTTAGAAGGTAGAAGACTGCAAAATGAGGGGCTTCACGGTCTGTACTCTGTTGACGAAATCAAGTATAATGAAATGGACGGAACGTGTAGCACGTATGTAGAGAGGAGAGGTGCATGCAGGGGTTTGGTGGATAATCCTGAGGGAAAGAAACCACTTAAAAAACCTAAGTGTCGATGGGAGGATAATACTAAAACGGATAGAGACCCGCGGGAGCATGGTCTGGATTGATCTGACTCATGATTAGGTACGGGTGGTGACGGGCTATTTTGCATGCTGTACTGAATCTCTGAGTTCCACGAAACGCCGAGAATGTTAGCTTCTCAAGAAGGACTCTGCTCCGTGGAGTGACTTTGTGTATGCGTAGACAGTTGTGAAAACATCAAGACATATGAATTTTTCATGACAAAAGAGTGTTGTGACAATATCTTATTTATATTTCTATTTCCGAACTAATTTTATGCTGAATTGTTTTAAGAAAAATTTTTATTTCAAATTTTCGGTTCATGATCAGACTTAGGTCGCATCACTGCAGTTAGAAGCGCGTAAAGGAACGTGGACACCCCCACTAAAGAGGCAAATTAGTCAATAGTCTCTCTGCAGCTTCATTTCGTACCTCACAGAGAATACTCTGAACCTCCATGACAATAACTATGTGCTGTGACACGTAAACGCATCGCGTGTGCAAAAACGCGCGTTAAAATATGAATAAAGCCATATAAAAGTATCCCACCGGGACATCTGACAAAACTTCAGTTTGGTTTATTCATTGCCTTGTCTTCAGTGCACAAAAACGTGTTTCAACGTGTGTCGTAATGTGGTCCATCGCGTAGTTACGTTTTCGTGTTCAGCGTTAAGTCGTGATGAAACGGAATTAGCACAGCCCAGAACTGTGCCAGTGTACGTGATGCGATCATTGAATCGCGAAACCAATCCAGGATAATTCTTCTGCGGGATATTCGGGTGAATTATGTCCGGATCATTGTATTACGTCCTCAACAGTACGTGACCACGTTTTAAAAAGTGTCTTGCCTAGCAGTGGCAGTACAATGCGAAAACACGGGAAGTTTATGTGGGTGTCATTTGCAGTTGCCTGCTAATGGCAGCGCTGTGCTGCATAACCAGCCCTTTGGCTCTTGTACCGTGCTGCACGCTCTCCAGGCGAACGATGGGGGGTGGGGGGGAAGGTGTTTGAAATATATGCGAACACCCACTTCGCTAAACCCTTCTATTTACTGGCGTATAGTAACATGCTGGAAGATAGCGAATTATTGTTAGTATATATTTTGAGTTGTCGAAAATTGTGGAAGGTAGTTTTAGTTAAAAAAAAGTTGTAAGAGACAAGCGGGAAATTATATAACGAGGACTTTCATAATCGGTTCTCCTACCTAGTAGCTAAGGTTGTGCACCGTCAATGGTATTTGAATTGTGAATGAAAGGTGAGTATGGAACATTGGTGGAATGATACTGAAAGGTGAAAACGGAAATAATGAGGGGAAAACCTCTTTCTGTGTGACACTTCTTCCACCACGAATTCCCGTAGTCTTCCTTATTATATGTCAGTACATGTGCAGTTCGATTCTTGGGAACGGCGCACAACAGTGCGGTCTACCTTCCCCTTTATTGACGATGGCAGTTTAGGTTAAAATTACAAATTTAGAATTCAGGCAAGAAGTAGGCGTTGTTTGTTGTTTTACCCCAGTAGCATTATTCTACAAGAAGAAGATTTCTTTCGCGTATTTGACTTAAATTTAAGGAAGAAACTAACAAAATACTACATTTGGAGCACAGCTTTTTATGTTGATAAATCTTGTCCACTTCGGTAAGTATATCACAGATACTGTGGAAGATTTCAGATATGGTGATAGAGAAGGGCTGAGAAGATCAATAGGACATATGGTGTAAAACGTAAATATTACACAGAGTCAAGAAGGAAAGTAACATCGTATGAAGGATAGGAAGAAGGCTAGCTGGACTGGTCGCATGTTGCGTAGGAACTGCGTTCTAATAGACAGTATTGAAGGAAAAAATATAATGAAGGATAAAAGTGACGAAAAGACGAGGAATAAGATATAGGCAGATACTAGATGAAGTTAATGGAACGAGAGGATACCTGAAATTTGAAGCGGAAAGCAATGAATTGCACATTTTACATTCATTGTTCCGTGCATCATTGTAATTGTTTAAAAAAATAAACAACACGATGTCACTTGTGGACTATCCTTTATTTTCATGGGTAGTCGTCATTCATTCTCTACATGTTTCGAGCTTTCGGGAAGCTCGAAACATTAGAGAATGAATGACGACTACCCATGAAAATAAAGGATAGTCCACAAGTGACATCGTGCTGGTTATTTTTTTAAACAATGAATTGCAATTTGAACAGAACTGGCATTGCAAGGGGCTTTGGACCTGTTGTAAGACAGACTACATGGCCATGAGTGTTATCACAATATAGAACAATATAACATTTCTGATGTTTGTAGTGTTTTGTATTTGCACACTTACGCGTGTGTGTAGACACTAAAGATCGTTGAGTCCAGTGTGGTGATATTCCTGTGACCTTCCCAGATTGGGTGGCAATGTGTATGCTCATAGACATAAGTTAATTGTCACAGTAATTTGTATTCTGTCCCAAGCAAGAGGCAAAGTACGTCAAAACGAATAGCCAGGAACTATTTAACATTAGAAATTATATGGCATCTTTTATACCAGTGTTTCTCAACCGCCGGGCCGCGAGAGATTCTCCTGGAATTGATAACTAATTTAAATGTAATTTTATGTTTGTCAATATGCCACATCGTATACATAAATGTACTAATACTCTTTATGATTATGCCATAATTAGTTATTAATACTTATGTTAGTGTAATGTATGAACTATAAAAAAATTGGAAAGTTACTGACGAGTAAATCTGTTCGGACCGGGCCCTCGTCTTATGAAAAAGAACTTTACCGGGCCGCGGTCTCACAAAGGTTGAGAAACACTGTTTTATGCGACACGATGATCACGTATCCTTGTATTTGAAGGGATTAGCTATGAATCGATCTGACCTCTTGCAAGGCACTCTCCCTGCACTAGACTGGAAGTTCTGTTCACCACGGAAAGCGTCGGCGTCGGGCGTCGTTTTCCTGGTTGAAATAGTCAGAAGGTAAGTTTATTGCCCATTGGAGGGATTAGTCTCTACTCAGTGGAGCATAATACGTCGGAGTATATAGGTCGGCATATTCTGTAATTTAATTTACTGCCGTTTAACCAGCTCATTATCTTATTCATGTTTACTGCCGATACACTGTGTTGTTTGGAAGGTAGCGTCATTAAGATAAAACGCTGCCAAACGGCGGACGAAATGTATGTCTTTACATTGCTGTATTTTAGTGAATGTGAAAAAATATCTGGGAGAAGTTTGCAGGTTTTATCTGTATCTGTGCATACATTTTGTACGTCATTGTACGTACACGGAAATGCAGTTTGAATAGAATATAATCATTTGGTTGGAACTTCAAGAAGCGTAGAATTTGTTACTCTCCGGAATATCATATTTAATTTAATTCCATTCAGTAGCCTGGAAATTCCTACTGTGAGTGGATTAAGTTAATGTAAATTCAAGTTTTGTGGGAAGTCACGCCGTGTTGACTGGTAAATGCCTGTGATTCGAAGCATCATAGTACTTACCGTCAGAGTCAAGTAGTCCCAGAAATTTCCAAGCAGTAAACGCGTTTTGTATAGCCTCAAACAAGTCTTTAAAAATTTTGTTATGTGTGTGTAGGTACGTGGTCTCTTGCATGAACGTCATAGCTACATAGAAGCTGCGGCGTTGTTCAGCCTGTGTAGGACATGAGGCAGGCTATGAAATTCTACCATGGGGCCGACATGAGTGTCTCTTGGGTAGAGGGACCCATTGCGTTCTGGAGATGAAAGCTTGTGCTGGTGCAGTGAACTGTGACACAGCGTGCACATGTGGGACATACCGGGCTGTGACTATGGTCACAGTGCTTTCTGTACGCGGGAAGAATATCGATATATCAATTAGAGGCCCTGAAGGCACTACAGTGCACGTCAGAACAGTAGGCCGTGAACTGGCCGTCACATCCTGACACTTGAATCATATACAGCTTGAATAAGGATGGAAAGGACGAACGGAAGGCAAAAAGAATTGAACGACATGAACCACGATGAAGACACGCCAAGATATCGGTGTCTGCAGCGATAGTGAGAGGTGGGAGTGGTGGGTAAGGTGGATTAGGAGAACAAGAAGATATAAAGCAAGGACTTATACCGCGGTGAGGTTTACGATTTTGGGAATATAATCCTAACGCTATGTTGATACAGGCTATCAATGTTTCGGAAGAACAGATTTCCTCCATCTTCACCGTATATTTCTACATTGTTTTCTGTTTGCAGAATTACATGGTATCACGTCCACAAGAACACAGTATTCATTACACCGTGTAAATCACAAATCTGACGCAGATATCTTTATTTGACATTTCGGCCTGCGATTTTTAGTCTAAATAAGCACATTTTCGCTTTCTTGATTGCTTACAAAGGGATACAGAAGTCTTCTCTTACCCACTTTTTAATTTTTATCATTTCAGATCTGAAGTTCACTTCGTAAGAAAATAACAAAAGTACTTAATAGACACATACGAGAAGCTGTCGTTACGATTATTGCATTTGGGTCTACATACATTTTTGTGCTTATTTTGTGCGAATGGCATTAAATTAACCCATAACTGCAAGGTCTGTCCTTCTGCACATTTAATACCAATAATCGTAATGTGAGTATTTGTAGTCTTGGTCAAGGGCTGTGAGGCAAATTTCTGTACGTTCAACTTTATTCTAGCAAATTTCTACGTTACAGGAAGAAGAATTACCTTTGTTATTTTCCTAAGTTAATTGATAGGAGACCGTGTACAAGGTTTTCGTTGTATGACGATGGTTAAGACGGCGTAGCCGTGGAACTAGGTTGGTCCTGCTTCCATTCACACTCTAGTTCGCAGTTCGCATACATCATAACCTGAAACCTCGTACTGTGTAATTCGCAACAGATTGATCTCTGACAGTGTTAATGCAGTGGGCATCTACATAAATGTTTTCGGTTTTTTTACGAAACGTACCACCATGTGACACCGCTACGTGAGATACTGATAAAATATTTCCAGGCTCTTTTCTAGAATGCGAACTTTAACCCTTAACCCGCTAACATGGAGAATATGGTGAGCTCTTACTAATGACAGCAGATTTCAGTTGGGATTTAAGTCGGAGTTTAAAGGGTTAAGATAAGTAAGCCCGATTCGATTTTGTTACGTAAAGTGCGATATTTTTCATGTAGTCTGTTAATCAGAGAGACCTGAAGTGACATGGCACTCTTGCACTCTTGTGAAATATATTGAAAAGTTTTGTCAGAGACTTACTGGAGTTGTTTTACGTGTCGGGTAAATTTTATTACAGGCCTAAGCAAATTCATTAATTAAGTTCAATGTACTTCAATAAATTTCTTGACAAAGAAATATTATAACACCTAGTCGGCAGTAGAGTTACTTCGGGGTAAATGCTGTAAACAGAATTGCTACAGGACATTGGGCAACACATCTGGACATCGGGTGAAACTTGGTGTTCAAACCATAACAAATCAACTGATATAATACTGTAACTATCTGTACGGACTTGGGTTCGTGAGACGTCCTCTTAAGATTGTCTTAGTCGTGTTGAGATTTGGCAGAATCTTCATCTCGCCGAAAGGATGAACTTTGCTTCACTCTGTTATTGATTTTGGAGCCGTCCCAATAGCACGCACACACACACACACACACACACATTTGAAACTTGGTGCAGACAGCTCTGCAGCCCAGCTCTTCTTTCTCCAGCAGATTCGAAACTTAAAAAAAATATAAAGATACCAATACACTGAATTTCGACAGAATAACGGTAACGTGAAATGTGACTGTGTTGTGTACTACTGTTGGCTTCCACAGTTCTTCAACGGCGAGACGTGAATTCCCTTTGGGTGGTACCTTTGCTTCCTCGGACAGTAGCGCAGGTACCGTGGACTCGTCTTTTTCCAGTTGGAAGTTAGTATGAATATAACCGTGCACAGTCAGTGAAAATGTGTTCTCTTCAATAATTTCCGGTAGTTTATAGTGTTTTAAATTTCACACACTGTCAAATTCTTTCCTAAATCGGTCTACTGCATTCCACATACATCATATTTCCGTAACGCTTGGACTTCTTGCATCCAAAGTTCCAAGCCTCATATCTTAGTTCCACGCAGTTTGACACGCGTAATAACAAGTCGCATTTTTACGTTGGGGTGTTCCTAGCACCACGCTGGAGTACCACCCACCGTCGTCAGTCTGCGATTGCCTGTTCATCATTATCGCAGTCACATTCTATACCCAAACGGCGTCCCTTCACATCCGTAAGCGTGTGATGCGTCGTGCCGTACTGGCAAGAGATACCTGAACATGACGCAAACCGAAAGTAGCGGTCAGTGGTTAGAGTTCTTGCTTCCTATACGTAAGATCCCTTTTCCAAACGCCGGATCGAGGACCGGATATCCTAACAGACTGTCCCGTCGTTTCGTCAGTCCGTCCAAGCACATACCGCAGAAGTTCATGTTGTGCGATGACCGCTTTCTCTCATGCACTTCTCATTTCACTTTTCCCTATTCATGCCACCAGATGTTGCCGTATGTTTTCTGAGAGACTCTTAACGTTTTGAAATAAGTCATAGATAAATAACATGACACAAATCTGTTCTGTACGAAAAGGGTAGACTTCAAGTGCTAAAGGTGGTCTTCATTGCTAGGGTGCACGTGACACAGGAATAGCTGCAGATATTGAATCCTTCACAACCAGCATCCTTACGTAATGTAGCTAATAACAAGACATCCTTACGTAATGTAGCTAACAAGACATCACAATACTCATGAGCAACAAATATCCGTAACCGATCTCGATGGGCTTGCGGTCTAGGGCGTAAGTACGCAGTCTTTAATTGTTGGGATCGCGGGTTCGAATCCACCTGAGGCCACAGGTGTTCGTCTCTCATATCTTTTTGTTTGTGTTGTATATGTAGCAGCTTGTGCGACGAATTGTTCACTTGTTCAGAGGTTCCTTCCTTGTGTTTATGTCTAATTGTGTGATCTAGAAGCCTCAACAATGAGGCGGCCTAGGCACTATTTGGGCTGTTGCACCACGGAAAAATCCTTTATTTACTTGCATGATACATGGTGGTTTATCCTTAATACATTCAAGACCGTTTTAGATACGTAAATATGCGGAGTAGTGTAAGGTATTTCACCATTTAGGACACTTATTTTGATATCGATATCATCCTTAATTTCCTATTTCGTAACATTATTCAACGTCCTAGGTTTTTATTTTCTTGCCCCCAGCGTGGTTAGGACAAAGGTGAAGACATGGTAGCCTAAGGGGCGAGTTTTCAGTAAGGATCTAAGGTGATGGTACTGCGTCATTTGTAATTGAATATTCCTCTTATACGCTATGGCAGAATGAAGGGCCGCCCTCCGTAATGAGATACTGCTCTGTAAAACAACATGCCACGAGGTAACATAAGTACCCACGTTTGGTGTTTCAAGCAATTTTATTTATGAGGATTTGATAAACATCTGTTACTGGATTATTATATGATGCGATATTTTTATGAAGTGCATAAACTGAAAGCAAGATGGATATATCATTTTTACACATTAAGTATTCTGGAATGTAACACAGTGCAGTTTTCTACTAAGGTACCAACTTTTCTGAAGAATCTGCCTCCAAATGATGAGTACGTTTCTAGCTTGACGGTTTATCACAAGCTACCCTGATCCATTCATGTCACCTGACATCCAGACTAACTCGGAATTATGATTATTCTGGAACATTCTACAATACGACGCAGTATATTAGTGGCGGATCACGGCGCTAATGAATCTTATGGCATGTGTGACATTCAGCTATCCTTAGCATGCAACTAATTATTAGATCTTTAGGTGACACATGCCCGTTGTGCTGATGTTAATAGATGTATTTAAAAGAGTTCCAGTCATGCACAACACAGTTATATTTCTGAGGTGACTAGTTTCGGCCCAGTTTTCGGGCCATCATCAGATCTGTATACCAGAACCCATGAAAGAAACTATACAATCATCTGTATAAACCTTACAGAAAAAGATATCTTCCTTTACATAGATGTATAGAACTGGTAAAAATGCATATAATTAGTGAAAACAGTGTGAAATAAAATAATATAAATTAGAAATGTATATAAAAATATCAGAAAAGCTACATATTAAAGCAAGAATATGATAAGTAATCAATGAAACTAATGAGGCAGGCAGATTAGGTCTGATGATGTCCCGAAAAATGGGACGAAACTGGTCACACTAGAAACATAATTGTGTTGTTCATGATGAAACTCTTTTATATGCATTTATTCTTATACGCTGCTTGTTGGAGTTGCACTTACTTCATCCAAACAATTTTAATACTTGAAATAGGGTACAAGAAGACGTACTTTTTCACGAGATGCCCGTATGTGCAGTACAAATACCAACGGAATTTTGTGTCACATTTCTCTATTTCTGGATACATGTAACCAGAGTTTATTTTTGTTACATTTTTGTCTCCTTGATTACGGTTGGAAGATAATTCGATACATGTTTCAGAATTAAATAAATTACTGTCATATGCAACGTATTTGCACGTTGATGGTAGACTCTATGAATGGCGAATTTTGATAATATTTTGTAACATTTACACTTGTTTATTGACAAGTGTTCTGCGTCGATATTTCATATCCTCTCATTACAAGACATTTTAACACTAAGAAATATGGGAGAACTGTGTACTTTTGAAGGACAGAGTTCGTATATATATATATATATATGTGCACATTTCACAACTGACAGGCTCTGTCATTCGAGGGGAATCAGCCCAGCCATAAAAATCTCCCCATCTGATCTCTTTCTCTGATTTCCAGTGGAATAGAGTGCGAAAATAGAAAATCGGCCTCTCATGCGTCGTAATTAATTTCTAGTTTATCCTACATTACACCAGTGAAAAATTTGTGTCGCAAAATTATGATCGATCGTCTGTTCCATCCTCGTAACAAAGTTTGAGAGAACGGGTGAAGTTTCATTACATTTGTTGATACCGTGATCTTAGGCACAATTATTTTCATGCTTTATAACTTCCTACCTTCAGTAACATCAACATGGCCGCTGTGCGAACACCTGAGTTGGAAGCAACACTACTGCCACTTAAACAAGCGGCCTGAAATTCTAAAAGGTACAGGATTTTTCAAAATATATAGCTTAGGGAACATTGTTGAATTTAAAAATACAATTGATGAAGGCATTACAGCCTGTGCTGAATTTCCCGTGTACCGCGGGGTTGCTAATTTCTGATTTTAATTCATGTGTAATTTCCTGGTTTCTTGCGTTCACATTTCATTTGCATACACAGAAATCGGCGGTATCCAAATCCGGTTTCTTAGCTTTCAACTTCCTAATGTGATGTGTTCATTTATAGTCTTATATTTAATACAGTTTTTGTTTTCAGACTTTTGCTAAGTACATTATGTGTTTTCACGAAAGGGCAAGCAGCTCTGGTTATATTCAAAACAGCCTCTGTTCCCCTAACCTTCCTCTCACATAAGGTCCTCATGTTTCTAACCACTGTGGTTTTCGGGAAAGTTATTGCCATAGTAAGCCGGTGGTTTGATAACAATAGTTGAAGAATAACTGAGCTTAGATGCGTGACATTCTGTATGGTGAGGACTTGCAACGTGGAGCCCTTTCTGCAAATTTTATGTGATAGGTTAGTTTGTGTTAGGTGTTAGCAATTATGAACTTGGCTACTGTATGCAGATTGAAAATTGTATCTGAATCGATACGTGTTATCACTTATAGTGGAAATCATACACACAAATGGATTACTGAATCCTATACTTCATCCATAGTTTCTGATAGCCTGGTTGATGTACCTGAAGGAAAACACAAAACGTAGGATGTTCTTTGATGTACTTGTATGTCCCTATATTGGAACAATATGATTACATGAAACAAGTAAAAATGCACTGAGTATTTAGAATTTTGAATGTACAAGGTTCCATTTTCAACATTAGTTGACTGACTGACTGCCTGACTGCCTGACTGCCTCCCTGCCTGCCTGCCTGCCTGCCTGCCTGCCTGCCTGCCT